>Ga0080013_1000783_pt1 | contig 43923 bp, 41 predicted proteins | sample ETNvirenome_6_85_FD_69236 | JGI IMG/M metagenome (GOLD analysis project Ga0080013, IMG submission 69236) | Marine viral communities from the Pacific Ocean - ETNP_6_85 (SPADES assembly) (version 2) | ecosystem: Environmental > Aquatic > Marine > Oceanic | place: Pacific Ocean | collected 2013-06-19 | reverse complement strand
GGTTTAGCTGCCTTAGTAGCTTGGTTATTTAGAACTGTACAACAATTAACTAATGAAGTAGCAGTACTAAAGGCAGAGATTGTCAATGCTAATGATAGATTAGCTGAGGTATTAACTGTGATAAGTGGTATATCTGGAGAGATAACAGAAATTATATGGAAGATAGGTGGGTAATGGGCGACTGCTGTGGCAACTGTAACTGCGGAGGTTAATAAGTTATTAAGGATACTAATAGTATGTCTATTAATATTTCCTATACCTGTATTAGCTGATGAAACAACTGTAACTGAGGGCTTTGATAACCAACAGATTAACGAAGATATTACGTTCGTGTATGGCGGTAACGATACTGCTATTGCTGCCGAAGCTGATTGTAACAATAGCATGGCTCCTGGAGGAATCCACATTGAAGATATGGATTGCCATGGTTCTCAATACTATGGAGCAGATAGATACCAGATTGGATTACGTAGTTCAACAGACGCACTTACTATTGCATTCCCTAACTCAGAAACTAAACCAATTACTGAAGTAGGTTTAAGGTATGGTGCTAGAGAATCTACAGGTACAGCTACTGTTTACTATGATGATGATACAACTTCAACAATAAACTTTATTAATACTTGGGATGCTGCAGACCCTCAGACTGTAGAGAATAGTACAGCAACATTATCTGTGGTTGCACCCAGCGGAACAACTATAAACGAAATTATAATACCTGGAGCTTCAGATAATTTACAGGACTGGTGGTTAATAGATGATGTTTATTATAAATATACTGCAACAACTCCTACAACAACTACAACAACTACTACTGTACCTCCTCCTGCTCCAGAGCCAGAGCCAGAGCCAGAGCCTGAACCAGAGCCACCACCTCCACCACCACCTGTAATAGTAGAGATAGGTGGAGAAGAAGTTGAATATACTCAATCAGAAGTTGATGATGGAACTGTTGAAAGAGATATGGAAAGATTAGATAACCTAGAAGAATATGGTTGTGATATGACTGATGCTCAAATAGAGCGTGGTGACTGTATGATAATAGAAGAAGAGGAGATATATGAAACAGAACTTACCGAAGAAGGAGAGCTTCTTGAAGATGATGTTATTGTATTGGAGGTGGCAGATGATAATGAAATTGAAATCATCGAAGTCATTGAACTTACTGAGGAAGAAATCCTTGAGATTGAAAAGGAGATGGAGCTTGAAGCTAGGGAACTTGAAATTCTTGAAGAAAACATTGAGTTTATTGAGGAATTTACAGAAGAAGAACTAGAAGAATATGTAGAAGTAATCCTTGAGATTGAAGAATATATAGAAGAGATAGAAGAATTTGAAACAGAAGTTATTATTATAGAAGAGGAAATAGATTTAATAGATATACTTATTGCTAATGATATATTTCCACCAGACCCAGAAGATGTACTAAAAGATTTGGAGAGTGTACAAGATGAGTTACGTGAAGAGACAGATGGAGGAGGAGAACCAGAGGATACAATTATTGTGGAAGAAGAACCACCCATTGAAGAGATTAAAGAAGAAGTTCTTACAGAAGAAATAATTGAAGAAGAGATAATTGAGATTGAAACTATAGTTGAAGACATAACAGAAGAAATTATTGAAGAACTAGAAACAGAAGAAGTCATAGAAGTTATTGAAGAAGTTAATGACATTGGTGTACAGAATCTATCCGAAGCCACACAGGAAACACAGGAGATAGTACAGGCTGTGGTTGAAGAAGCTATTGAAGATATAGAAGAACTTACTGAAGAACAGGTAGAAGTTGTTGCTGAAGTATTAGGATTAGAAGAGACAGAAGATGTAGCTATAATAGCAGAAGCAGCAGAGACAGATACTGTGGTTGCACAGGCCGTAGAAGAATATGTTGAAAGAGCTGTAGAAAATAAAGAAGTAGAGAACTATACACTTGCTGATGTTGTAACAGAGGTACAGTACGAGGAGTTCTTAGAGAATCCAATAGAAGTATTTGTAGATTTTGAGGATATATCGGAGATAACCCTTGATAATATTGGTGATGATATGACACAAGACCAGAGAGAAAAAGCACAAGAGGTTGTAGTCCCAGTAATTTTGACTAGAATAGTTAGCATGGCAGCATTTGTATTGAGGAAATCATAATGTTTAGAAAGATATGGGCTTGGCTCATTGAGATAATTAAAGAAACTTTAAATCTTAGTTGGACTTTAGTAGGTTTAGTTATAGCTACACTTACATTGACAGGTTCAGCTCAACAGGTTACAGGTCTTGCGACTTTAATTACATTAGCCGTATGGTTACTTACCATAGGGTTTAGGAAGGATAAGAAGAAGAATGAAAGAAAAGCAACGTCAAGATAAATGTTGTAGAATAACTTTACATAACAACGGTTATACTAATATAACTATATGTAATAGTAAGTTTGGACATAGATAATGCCGAATATATTTAATGAACCTAAAGAATTAAAGAAGTGGGCTATGAAATTAGCTAACTCTTGTGGTGGTCAGCAAGTATCTACGGGTGCTATACTAACAAAATTAGATATGAACAAGGTTATATCTTTAGTAGAAGTATTTGTTAATGACCACAATGAATACACAACAGCAGTAGAACAAGCTGAGAAAGAAGAAGAATGAAACTACAAGTAATAAGAACACAGTTCGGTAAGGATGCAACCAATGGGATGTTGTTTATAGATGGTATCTTTGAGTGTTATACACTAGAAGACCAGTACCAAGCAGTTAAAGTGATGCATGAAACCTGTATACCTGAAGGTACATACGATATTAAGTTTAGAAAAGTAGGTGGATTCCATGAAAGATATTCTGATAAGTATCAGAACGCACACTATGGTATGTTACATATACAAGATGTGCCTAACTTTACCTATATATTAATTCATAGTGGGAATACCGACGAGCACACCTCAGGTTGCCTGATAGTTGGAGAGACACAACAAGACTTAGATGTAAGTGATGATGGCTTTATAGGTAGCAGCGTGGTTGCGTATAAGAAAATGTATTCAAAGGTAGCTAATCAATTACTACAAGGTAAGTCAGTAACTATTGAGTACACAACTATTGATAAGTTATTAAATAAAGAACTATCTAATAAAGCTACTGATGATGTGATACTTACAAGCACAGTTATGGAGAAATTACAAGAGATAAACGGGAATGTGTTGACAGGAAATGCTATGCTTAAAGGTAGATTAATAAATTAATGTTACAAAAGATTAGAGCAAGAACATCTAAAGGTACATTCAAGAAGGATGTGATGTGGACCCCTTGGAACGAAGCATGGAGTTATAAAATGAGTGAAGAACTAAAAGATGTTATCGAAAGAACCATCTGGACATTCATCGAGGCCTTTATCGGTGCCTTGACTGTCGCTCCATTAGTTGGTGTAGACGCTGGAGCACTCCAGTTGGCTGCGTTAGCTGGTGGTGGTGCTGCATTAGCAGTAGTTAAGACATACGCTAAAAAACAAATCAGTAAGTAGTCTTAATGCCTATATCTAAAAAAGGTAAGAAGAAGTCTTATGGTAAAAAACCAAGAAAGAAGACACGCTACTAAACACTGTAAGAAATGTAGTACTCTTTTAGAATTATATAAATCACATTACGTATGTAAAAATTTAGGATGTATTAAGTATATGGTTAAAGCTAAGAGGAAAGCTAAGCCTAAGACTTAGCTTCCTTTAGTTTATCTATCCATTCAGATGCATTCTTCTTAGTCATTGTACCTTCAACTAGCATCTTCATAGCTTCGTTAGCTACTTGCTTAGCTTCTGCACTACCACTATCTGTACATTCAGTAGCTAAAGTTTGAATAAACTTCTTTTGTGCATCGCTAACTGGTTCGCCTTCCCATTTACCACTAGGTATGTCTACCATTCCGTCTCCTTGTATCTCAACAGCATCAGTAAATACACTTTGTACTTTCTCAACGCCATTCATTTCATCAAAGGGTTTCATCTTTGAACCCTCAGCTTTATGTTTCTCATAAAAGTCTTCTGCAAAATCCATGAACATCTTCTGTTGTTCCATGTCCCATAGCTCCATATCTTCAGGTGCTTTCTTCATACGCATACGATTGTATGCAGTATCGTATGTCATCTTTGCATACTCTTTATTACTATCACACATATTGAAGATTAAGTTCTTCATGTTTGTTTCTATTGGTAATTCTTTCACAGTATCTTTAGAAGGGGATGTCCCAGTCTTTGGTGTTACCTCTTTTTTTTTAGGGACTTCAGGGGTTTCACCGCCCGTTGTCTTTGACATCTCTTCTCTACTAGGTCTTGGTGCTTTACTACCTTGATACATCCAGTTAGCTAATGCTCTACCTATAGCAGAAGTCTCACAGTTTTCTACCCATGCATCTGTATTAGCAAACCCACCTTGTCCTTTAGTTTCTTGTGCTATACCTGTAGATATAACTCTGTCTTCTAAATAAACTTCAGCTTTAATTGTTATACATGTACCATCATCAGTTATATGTACAACATTTGTTTCTATCTTACCATTAGGATTATCAGCCCAGTATTTCTTGAGTCGGTCTTCAACCGTTTCGTAATTATCTAAATTAAATTTAGCCATTGTCTTCCTTTCTTATTTAAATATATTAATTGTTATGCGTTTATAAATGTACCAAAGTATGTTACTTTGTTGAACATGTAACAAGAGCTGTTCTTGCATTGTAGATTACCTGCAACGCTGAACAATACCCTTCCACAATAAACGCATGACGTTCCATTAACTATCATCATATGTACCTATGTATAGTATATACCACTATTCCAAATCTACCAAGTATTCAGCTGTTACACCCTTGTCAGGTTTGACGAAGAGTACGTATTGGCAAGGTCTACCCATACTTGCTAACTGTTCTTGGGCAAATGTGTTATAACTTTCAGTACTACCATTACACCAGAACCTAATATCATTAATGTATTGTGTGTTAGGTGTATGGAAATGTCCTGCTACTGCATAGTCAAAGTCTTCCATAAGTCCTTGACTTGCTAATGTCTTCCAACCTTGTATCTTCTTACCGAATCCATACCATGGAAACCCTGCAAATCCACGTACTTGGTCACCATGGAATAAGAAAAACCTAGCCTTTCTACCTAGATTAGCTACTGTATACCATGCTCTTTCATTCTTTTTGTATGCAACATGCCACTTCATACGTGGCTCATTAGCAAATAGCTGAGACATTATGTTACCTAACATAGCATCAGCATTAGTTTCAGGATGCATATCTTTACGTGCTCTACCACCTAAAGACCCATGGTTACCTATAACCCAATGGCATTCCACTTCATCAAAGTGTGAGAGTAAGATACTAAAGAATTTATATAGTATACGTGGTCCATCTACTGTAACCTGTGAGTATAAGGAACTATCAATCAAGTGAGATTGTCCCGGAAAGATTAACTCTCCCTCTACTATATCTCCTAGTGCAAGTACAACACATTTGTTTACAGCATGGTCTGAACGTTGTATGTCTGCTAGTTTGCATATCTTTTCTGCATACCTAACTACTCTTTCTTCTGCTACTTCTGTGCTATACGTAGGTGTTATCTTAGCTAACTGAATATCTGACAGTAAAGGAACACAAATCTCTGGTGATTCTTTCTGTTTCTTCCTGCTCTTGGTCGGTGGTTTCACCGGTCGTAAGTCAAGCTCTTTTATACCATCTGATATAGCCATGTTCATAGCTTCTACCATGTCAGCTTTCTTATCCGATAGTTTGTCTATCTTCTTACGTTGTCTTTCAATTACTTTTTTTAAATCAAGGATACGTTCATCAGTAACTTCAGTTACTAAGTCTAGGATTTCCTTTTTATTCGGCTTTTCCATTTTGATATCGTGCTTTCTGCTACATGGTCGTTAAACTCATCAGCTAATATGTGTGATACTGTTCTTGGTGATATGTCTTTGCCATTATCTAGCTCAACTTCTAAGAGTTTTATAAACTCTCTACCATCTTCACTTAATCTCTCTATGAAACTAGCGTTAAGATTTCCTACTGTTGCTCTAGCAATTAGGTCTGACACTTTTTCTGTTTGTTCTTTGTCTGTCATATGTGATAGCTTAGCATTGTTTGGAAACTAATCGTGTGTATATAGGATAAATTTTTTTCATATCGCCACGCGATACGAGACAAAAAAAAGGGGATACCCCACGTGTGTGAGGTATCCCCTTAGTGTTAGGTATGAAAGAGAGTGCCAAACAAACCTAACACTTAAATGTTATTTTGTTGTAACACCCTTCGCATACTCAACCATAGCTTCAATATCTTCTAGTATGGTTATCTTATGTTTCTTACATAAGTCATAACAGAAGTCTATTATTTCTTCAGTTGTATCATAACCACAGTCATGATATTGCTTTGTCTTGTCATCTAATTTCTGTAAGATACCAACAATCTGCATGTCTGATATGAGTATTCTAGGTTTTGGTTGTCTAGCTAACCATAGTATTGCAGGAACATCTACTAAGTTATTCCCAAAGTGATGCTTATATATAGCAGTATCTTCATGGATACTAGTTATCCTTCGTTGTTTCTCAGCGAATACTTCTATATATCCTTCAACTTCACCATCATCACTAGCTCTGTTACCTGCATAACCTACTATCTTCACAGCAGGTAAGGACTTAAGTATGTTGTCTATATCCTCATTACTGAAGTTCATACTTCCACTACAATCAATGGCTATAGTGCCACCTTTCATACTGCGTTTGTTAGCCCATACATACTTATCAGTAGCCCACCTGTTCATGTACTTAGGTACTGCACCAACATCACTAGGTCTATACCTACGTGCTTTTAGTTTGTTTGCTAAGTCAGAGGTCAGCTTACCTGTAACGAACTGAGTTCTAGCCCATCTCGTTTTAGTTTGAGGTAGCTTATCTGTACGTGCAGGTGCCTTACCTGAAGGTGTACCACCATCAATAGCTTGGTCTATCATCTGCATAATAGAACTATCTAACTCTTTATACTTACGACTTTCCTTAGTCATAACCTTGCTATTAGATAACTTATCTTGTACCTTAGCTTCGTGTGGTGCTAAGTTTAAGTTCATCTGTTCTTTAAGTTTAGTTACCTTACCTTCCATAAGGAACTGATAGAACAACGCAAGTCTTTTAACTTGCTTACGTTTAGGTGTTAGGTTATTGCTGTACCACTTAGCAGGATAAATCCTATACATTATCTGTTGTTGTATACTGCTTATCTTATATAAGTTAGCCAACCTACGATTTAACTCGTTCTGACCTAACGCATCTTCACTACTTGAACCAAACAATGAGGTGTTATTAGAATTGATACCATCTATTATCCTTGATAACTTATCAGCTTTACCTGTAAATAACATGGAAAACTCAGTCAATCCTTCTTCCTCATGTGTCTCTCTAATGTCCCATAAATTGTCTGCTTTATCAAGAACATCTTCATCAAGATATAAGACTAAGTCTTTAACCTTGCTTATCATATGATTGAAGTTCTGTGCATCTGCATACGTAAACAAAGATATGAACTGTCCAAGCTCGGCATATGGTATATCCTTCTGGGACATACACCTGAATATCATATCTAACATCAGGTCTGGACATATGATACCGAACTTATCTATCTCGTATCTTAGATACTGACCTGAATAGTTCCAATAGTATTGACCTTTCGCTTTACGCTTAGCCATTTCTTTTTCGTGTGCCTTACGCCTTCCTCTATTCACCTTGTTATATGTAGCCATATATACTCGGTGAGTATTGTATGCTCTTTGCAACACATCTTTACGTATACTCTTGACACCAACCATTACAGGTAGCTCAAACATTTCCTCATACATAACTAACTTACGTAAGTTCCTTGCATGATTTTCTTTCTTTGTTATGTTTATCCACTCACCTTCTTGGAATTTATCATACTGATTATCCGATTGGTAAGTTGCTACGTTGAAGCAATCAATCATACTTCTGAGGTGGTAAGGTACAGACCTATCGCTACCTCTAGCATGATGTATCTTTGCTACATTCGTTATTCTTTTAACCCAATCAATCTCTGTACATTCACATAAGGTATCATCAATAGTTACTGCTGTTGCATGTACTCTATCTATGCTTGGACTTTCACCATAACCTACCTTATACTCACGCCTGTCGAGTATCTCGGGATATATCATACCTTTACTCATTCTTCTTCCTCACTTGTAATCCAACTATTATGTATACGATTACCTTCAGCATCAAATGAGTAACCACCAGCCATTATTCTTCTTCTTCCATAGCATTCATGGTGTCCAGAGTATCAATTATATCATCTGCATAATCATTGAATACTGCTCTAGCACTCATCTCTATGTCCATGATTTCAGTTAGCTTAGCAAACTCAGACCAAGCACGTATGCTTGTTCTTCTATCCTCATCTTCTATAACTGAGAAGTCGTTAGCTATCTTTCTGTATTCCTTTGGTAGTGTTAGCAACGCAGTAGGGTGTACTCTGTCAATGTTAATCTTGACAGGGAACCTATCACGTAGTGCTAGTGGTAGTGTGTCAGGTGTGCCGTTCATTGTTGCTACAACATTAAAATTATCCAATGGTGCAACGTGTTCCTGTTGTGTATTGGGTAAAGTCATACCTGCAAACTCTTTGTCATCAAGTATGTTGTGCAAGAACGTAAGCACATCTCCACCTGCATGGTCAATCTCATTCAAGACTAACCTACTACCATCAATCCATGATTGGACTGCTATACCATGTAGCCAATCCATACCATTGCTGTCGTTAGGTATGAAGTGTCCACGTAATTCCATAGCACTACCATCTTCTGTTAGTGTTATGGTTTCTACTTTCTGTCCTTCTTTTAGGTTATACTTGGTAGCTTGGTAACTCTTACCTGTGCCAGGCACACCATATAGAAGTACTCTATCGGAAAAGCCAATAACTTTCATAGCTAACTTCCAACATTCTGCAATCTCTTTCATTACTCTCTCTCTTTCTGTTCTGTTTAGAACGTGTTATACATTGCATATAATCTAACGACACCCTCTTCTGAGTTTATACGTGTAGAGTATTTGCCTTGCTTAGTTGTCTTGATATCAAAGTGATACTTGGCTACTTGTCGCAACTGATTTGCAACTTGATAACCCTTTCTCTTCTTTGGTATCTTTATTTCGGCTACCACTATCCACTCGTTCATGTTAGCTTCCATATAATCACACACTTTATCTGTGAAATACTTTGGCTTATTCACCAATGGTTGTGGTGTTCTTTCAGGTGGTAACTTATCCACCTTATAGGGTATGCTACCCATTATTCTTCCTCGCCTTCTGATGAAAGATAATCCTTAATACTATCCATCATCTCTTTCGTTACTTTGTCCAAGTCTGCACTCTCAAAGTCTGTTGCCAATGCTCTAGCTTGTGGTGTGTTAGGTAACACATTAAAGATAGACATAGGTATATCAACATATATCTGATGTGTAGCTACTTGTCCTTTCTCTGCTTGTGATTGGTCTTTCATTACGACTTCCCAACCTGTACGTATATGTGCTTCACAAGGTACACCTTGCTTATGCATGTGTGTCATATACAATACCAAGTAGCATGGAAATCTACCATCAGCATCATCAAAGAACGTATCAACTATCTGTCTGTTGAAGTTGTTATCTATTGCTGATTTATTTAATACTTTGAGTATGTCCAAAGTAATTGCTACTTGTTTGGTATCAATCATCTGTATGTCATCACCTTCTGTGAAGCCACGTATGATACCATTCTCATCATGGTCTTTGTAATCTGCCATTACTTTAACCCCTTAACGAACTCTCTAGCTATAAGTTCTTTCTCAAACTTATTGCTTGGTTTCTTAGGTAGTGTTGTTAGCTCAAACGTATATAGTTCTTTGCTAATCTTGTTAGTACGGATAGACCAACCACGTTTACGTAAGTTAAATATAACTGCACCTGCTCTAAGGCAGTTGAGTTTATATGCGAACTCACCATTAGTAATTGGATATCCATCTTTGAATGCAACTAACAAAGCCCAAGCTATCAACTTAGATTTGTTATCTACATAGAAGGGAACTATGTTGCCACGAAAATGTCGTACCAATTTAGTCTTACTCTTCTTCATCTTTCGTACCTTCTTTCTGCTTCATGGACTGTGATATTAAATTCACAATCGCTTGTTCATCATCACTTGTAGGTGTAAACATATCAACCTTATCTATCTCATAGACAAGTATGTTGGTTATGTCATAATGGCTAATCATATCCAACTCTTCTTGTTCAATGTTCCCACCTGTATGCAACCTATGATGCATCTCTTGCATACTATCTGTTAATCCCTCTGCCATATGATTAACTATCTCTACATAGTCGCTCATGTTTGCATAGGTATCAGATAACTTTGGTGCTAGGTTACCATCTTGTTGGTCTTTGAATAATCCTTTAAGGATATCAACACCAAACTGTTGGTGCATGAAAGCTGACATCTGTCTTACATAGACTTCAACTCTCATTACTACCTCGCCTACACTACAAGCATTTACCTTGCAATATAAGTTAGGCATTACATCATGTTCTGACTTAATCATCACCATGTAATCTCTAGCCGTTCTCTCAGGGATAGTGAATGTTTGGTTATGTCCTTCTTTCATCATGTCTAAGAAGTCCATTACTCATCACCTTCCTTTTCCTTCTCTTTAAGATACTTCTCAAATCCATCAGCTATATCATCAGCTATATCGCCACTAGCCATGACTTCGCCTTGTATCTTATCTGTATTGATAACCATTACGCCATCAACTTGGAACTGATTATGGTCTACTGACCAATCTCTCAGTTCTATCATCTGTTCCTCAGTTAGTTCTTCGCCTTTGACTAATGTCGTTAGTGCTTTACCTGTCAGTTCCATAAAGTTATTCATGATACTGCCCTGCATATGTGCGTTGGCTATACTGATTGCCTTACCGAATGCTTCCTCTGGTGAGATAGCTACTAAGTCATAACTCAAAGTCGGTGGCGTATGTCTTGAACTCATCAACGTTACCTTGTATGACTTCTGTTGAAGCACATCTTCAGGTATAGATGATGAGGTATTTCTCTTTCTCTTACTCACATGTACCACATGTACCTTTCTGTGCTTCAGCAATCACTTGACCTACTGCTTCAACACGTTCTGTTTCAGGATTTAAATCAAAGAGTATGACACTCTTGTCATGTCTCTGACACCACACTTGAAATCCTGTAGGTGTGAAACCACACTCTAACTTCGCATACTCTCGTGGTGTTATGCCTTTATCTAATTCCGATATACATTCTTTACAATGTACAAAGGAAACTATTTTTGTCTTATCGTATATCTCGCCTAATACCATACACTCTCCTCTCATGGTTAGGGGTACAAGCTAGTTGTGTTAGTACGTATACCTATGGGAGAAGATATATGATAACTAGCTCGTACCTTGTAACACACACTACCAACATGGGTGAGAGTAGTATGTGCTACAAGCTACGGCTGGGTGTATGAAACAGGGCTGTGTTTTAATCCCCAGCTATAGCTCTTGATTACGTTATGACAGGGTTGCACCACGTAAATCTAGGTAGGTACTACGCCTTTCTGTAGTGTTGAACTCATTTAAATATACGAAGCTATTGCTAGTATCGTACCCCCGTTAGAGTTGTTCAACAACTACACGCATGTACCTACCTTAGTATTGTGTTAGTGTTAGGTTATAATTCTTCATCATGACCGAAACAAGTACACTCATTTGGTATCTCATATCCATCATCATCTAATTCTGCTTCTTTGAATGGAACAAAGCCACAACCTAGACAGTCTCTTGCTGTCATGAGTTGCTTTATAACCCACGCTTTCTTCCTTCGCTCTCGTTTATCTTGCATGGCTACTATCTCATCTACAGTCATCATCTTCGCACTACCATCTGCATTAGTACCTACATGTATCTCTTCTAATCTCTCATCAGTAGGTATATAGTGTGTATTCTCACCATACTGTAGCCCTTTATCACTCATTAACTCTTCATTCTTTGTAACTAAATCATGCAATCCATCTTTCTTGCATTGATAACAGATACTATCCTTAGAGTTAGTGTTGCCTTGACAAAACATACATGACTTCGGAAACATAGATACCTTATCTACTGCTTTCGGATTAGAGAAGTCCATGCCTCTCATACCCATGTATGGTTTACCTGAATTGGTATACTTCTTACCCATTGTATTCTCCTAACATAATCAATCGTAATAACTCAAAAGAAAAAACTTTTGAATTTCCAAATTACTTTAATCTTCCTTAAATCACAGGGGTGTTTTTTTTTCAGTAAGTAGAAAAGCTAACACGTTATAGTAATCTATCCTTCTATGTATATAAAGATAAAGCTATTTGCTTTTTTATTACTTTAATTTCTTTAATATCGTAGGGGTGTTTTTTTTTTTTTTCAGTTAATTATATTTATTATTATTATATTTATTATTATTATTATATTTATTATGTTGGTGTGGGCGAGTATGGTATCTTTTAATTCCTTAGAGAATACATACTGAGTTCTTGTTTATAAAGGGGAACTTAATCCCCCTTATATTATATGAAAGTTATTTCATCTATCTTGATATGTTTAATCATGCTAGAGAATATACTATCATCAAGCCATTGCCACATGTCTGTGATAGCTTGAAATTCTGCGTCCTGTTCTGTTTCAGCAGAGACCTGAAACTTTTTTGTAGCGAACAAGGTAGACTTCGAAAAGCCTACCTTTATTCTAACTATGTAATCGTTCACGCTTTTAGATATTCATCCATAAGCGATTGCTTACCGACTATGTCTAAGAGTGCTTTTGGAACAGTTCCATTTTTATTAAGTCCACCTTTATTAGATAGTAACTCAATTAAATCGAAACATTTAGTGACATTATCAATCGCTTGAAATTTAGTAAATCTCTTAAACGTTCCTTTCTCATCAGTTGTATCTAATACCATAGCTGAGTATCTTCTCAGACCTTGTGGATTAGCTTTAGTTACGTTAGCAGATTTCATAAAGAATACTACTAGATTAGTACCTGCTATTTTCTCTGCTGATTTAAAGCCACCATAGTCTGATGACTTCTTTTGTTTAGGTTGAGATTTAGTTCCCATTACCTATCCTTTCACTAACACCATATAACATTATATGATTATTAATGAAGTCATTACACATTAGGTCAAGTGAGTTGGGGGGTGCCTTTAGGGGGGACACAAGGAAATTTACCAATGTGTTACCATTACGAAATAATTATAAACACAACACGAAGTGTAAAAGAACTAAACGAGATAAGAGATACTGTTCTGCATCGGAACAACAACAGGGAACAACAAGACAAGACATAATAAGACAGAACACTTTAACATAGGGGGGGGATAAAACAAAACAACACAACATATAGTGTATGGAAACAAGAAGAGAGAGAGAAGAAAGATATACAAGATATGGTATGTAAGTCCTTTAACTTTGCACCGCACGTATATCACAGGCAGGTAAACATGGGGTTTAACCAGAGGGGGCATGTCTTGTGTAATGTTATACCTTAGAGTATTTCTGGTAAATCCTTTCTAATCCTTCCTTTTAAAGGAGGCTAGTAAAGAAAGAGGAGTTCTGTCCTGCTTTCTTGTGTTGTGGGTGTGTGGGCGTGAGCGGGCATATAGTGTAAGAGTTTGATTAACTTTCTTTTTTATTGGCCTTGGGTATCAGGTTTGCCTTTCTAGTTTACTGTCCCACCAGTCCCTGACTTTTAGTGTCCCGGTCACTTCTTTACCTGTACCAACTTCCAAAAGATAATATTTATAATTGAACTATACCACCTTTTTATTATATGTTGAGAAAAAAAATTTTTTTAACTCCTAAACAAAAACGTCCCTTGCGGGACGCTTCTGCGAAAGGAGGTCATCATGAATAAAGAATCCAGATACCATTCTCAATACTAGCATATATACAAGATATAGTGTAGGATTTAGAAGATATGCCAAATATAGTATGTGAATTACCAGATTGTAATAACCAATTACCTAAGGGTATGCGTAAGTACTGCTCAAAGCAATGTAAGTGGACTAGAGATAAAAGAGCCCAACGTGCCAAAGAGAAGGGTACTGAATATGTCATAGAGAAGAAAGACATCAACAAACCTATGACAGGAGCTCAGGACTCCACCGGCCGAACAAGTCCTAGAAGAGGACCCCTATACGAAAAGTTTATAGAGCTTGGCTATGCCAGGGATTTAGCGGAAGAACGCATTGAGCAAAAGGAGATTGCAGAAGACATGAAATGTACTGTGGCTCATGTATCTCGTATGTTCGCAGCTTATAAGGAAGATATGGCTCGGGAACAACAGGCTGCGGATTGGAAAATACCAGAACAAGCAACAAAGTCATTAAGTAACTTTTCAAAATTTCGGGAAAGATATTTCTTAACTGAGAAGGGCGTACCATTTGAAACAGCACCTTTCCATAAAAATTGGATTAAACATATTCTTAAGGCTATTAAGAATGGTACACAATTGCAAATCTTAAGTCCACCTAGACATGGAAAGACAGAACTATTAATACACTTTTGTATATGGCAGATATGTCAGAATCCTAATATAAGAATATTATGGGTAGGTGGAAACGAAGATATATCTAAAAACTCTGTTAGTTCTGTATTAGACCAACTAGAAACAAATGAAAAACTAATTGAAGATTTCTGTGGACCAGGTGGAAGTTTTAAACCAGCTACAAGAACAGGTAAGTCTTGGAGTCAGTCTGGTTTTACTGTAGCTACTAGAACAGTATCAGGTATTAAATCTCCTACTATGGTAGGACTAGGTAGGGGTGGTAAAATTCTATCAAGAGACTGTGACATAATTATCGCAGACGACATTGAGGACCATTCCTCTACAGTTCAACCTAGTGCAAGAGACCATACTAAGAACTGGTGGACTACAACTCTAGGTTCAAGAAAAGAGGAACATACAGCTATTGTTGTAATTGGTTCTAGACAGCATCCTGAAGATTTATATAGTTCATTATTAGATAATGCAGCTTGGGAGAATATAGTTGAAGAAGCACATGATAGTGCATGTTCTATACCAGAAGAGGATATTAAAAAACATAAGAAATGTATGTTATGGACAGGATTTAGAACATACAAATGGTTACATGGAAGAAGACAAGATTCAATGACTACAGGTGGTTTACAGAGATTTGAAATGGTTTATTTAAATAAAGCTATTGCAGGTGGGTTACAAATATTTAATCCTGAGTCAATTGAAAATTGTAAAGACTTCAAACACTCTATTGGTGTAGTACCTCCTAAGTCTTATTTAGTAGCTGGATTAGACCCAGCAGCAACAGGATATCAAGCTGCAGTATTATGGGCTGTAACATTTGAACCATTCAGTATGCACATAGTTGATATTGATAATCAACATGGTGGAGGTATAGACCAGGCCTTAAGAGTTATACAGGAATGGAAAGATAGATATGATTTGTATCATTGGGTAATTGAAGAGAACAACTTTCAGAAAGCAATTAGACAAGACCAACGTATTAAAGATTACTGCAATACAAGAGGAATTATTTTAGAAGGTCATGAGACTTATAAAAATAAATGGGACCCACAGTTTGGAGTAACAGCTATGGCTAATTTATTTGAAGATGGAAAAATTGTCTTACCTTATTCCAATCCTGAGTCACAAGCAAAAGTAGACCAATATAAAAAACAATTAATATACTTTGCTTCAAAAGGACAACAGAAAGCTAAAACTGTTAGTGACATAGTTATGGCCTCTTGGTTTCCAATGAAAGTAATTAGAAGGATAAGTAAGACATCTTCTGCTAACATGGAATATGATTACGAGCCTAGCTATGGCGGGTTTAGTGAGACAGAGATGAACGAAGCACCTTGGAGTTAAATGAAAGTTGATAACATAATAGATAGAGTAGTTGAATTAAAAACACTACATGATAAAGCTATACCTGATAGAGATAAGTTTAGAAGAATAATTAATGGCGGAGTTGAAGGTATACGTGAACTATTAGGTCCTAACGCTGCAATGGCTGGAGCAGATTTACCTGCTCCTAACTTATTGTTATCTGCTTTGGACAGGGTTGCTCAAAAAATTGGTAGGGTACCAAATTTAGAAGTACCACTATCAGTCAATAAAGATAGCATAAGAGCTAAAGATAGAAGAGATAAATTAGAACGAATAGTTCACGCATACGATGAACATCAGAATCTAACTATGCAATTACCACAAGTAGGTAGATGGTTAGCTGGTTATGGATTTGTTGTATGGACAATAGAAACTAAATTTGATTCAAATGGTTATCCATATCCCTGTGCATCATTAAGAGACCCTTATGATTGTTACCCTGGATATTATGGTACAGCTCAACAACCTGAAGAGTTAGCTGTAGTACGTAGAATACCTGAACCAGATTTAGTAAAAATGTATCCAGAACTTAAAGGATATTTTAATACTAAGAAGAAAAGACAAGCACCTGGTGGAGTTAGTGTTTCAGGTAATGTAGCTCTAAACGCAGGTAATGAAGAACGTTGGGAAACATCTCGTGGTGGTGAAGTTCTTGTAGAGTACATGAATGATTTAGGTACACACGTTGTACACGTTGCTTCTAAGAAGATTGTAGATTTTGTTCCTAACCCATTAAAGTCAGGCCCTGCTTTTGTTGTAGCTAAAAGATTTTCATTTGATGCATTACAAGGACAGTTCGACCAAGTAATAGGATTAATGTCAGCTATGGCAAAAATAAATATTATGTCAGTTATAGCTATGGAAGATGCTGTATTTACAGAAACAAATATTGTTGGTGAATTAGAATCAGGTAAGTATAGAAAAGGTAGACACTCTATTAACTATCTATCTCCTGGCACACAAGTTGTTAAACCAGTAACTAATTTGCCTTATCAACTCTTTGACCAAGTATCAAGATTAGAAAGACATCTTCGTGTTGTAGCAGGATATCCTGTACAAGATGATGCTATCTCTCCTAATTCATTTGTTACTGGTAGAGGACTAGAAGAATTACAAAGTGGTGTTGGTGCAATGACAAAAGAGTATCACACAATATTAGCTAATGCTTTACAACACGTAGATAGTAAACGTTTGGAATATGATGAGATTGTTCATGGAAATATTAAACGTTCTATCTCAGGAGTTTATAGAGGTAGCGTATTTGAAGAGAACTATACACCAGATAGAGATATCAACGGTGCTTATAAAACTGTACGTAAGTATGGTGCTATGGCTAGTTTTGATGAACCACAAAAGATTGTTACTGGATTACAGTTATTACAAGCAGGTATCATTGATAAACAAACTATGCAAGAAGAAATGGATGGACTTGATAACTTACAAATGGTTAATGATAGAATAACTAAAGAGAAAGCTGAAAGAGTTTTATTTGAATCTTTACTTGCACAAGCACAACAGGGTAATTTACAAGCCATGGGTGCTTTGTCTAGTATTTATAGTGACCCTAAGAATATGGTTGATATATTAGAAAACTTTTTTGCAGATGCACAGGAAGAACAGGAGGAGCAACAAGAAATGATGCAACAAGCATTAATGGCTCAACAAGGTGGTGGAGTTCCACAAGTTGGGAATGTATTAGGAAGCGTAGGCCAATAGTGGAAAATGAATTTGAAGAGATTATCTTAAGAGAATTTAATTACGATATAGATTTAGCTGAAAGTATAAATGAAGAGAATGATAATTTATATATGGAACATAATGGAGAATCAGTAATACCTATCATACAATTCCCTGGATTAGGAATTTTAAAAGTTATATGGGTGGAGGAGAATAATAATGGCCAATGGTAAGAAAAGAGTTAGGAAGAATCCTGTAGCAGGAGGAAGACCAGCTTATGATGAAGCACCTGTAACAAATATACCTAGAGCTGAAGGTGACCCTACAGGACAATCAAAAGCAATAACTGATGCACAAAAAGGTGCTCCTATGGCTAAAGAAGCAGAACAAGGAGTTCAAGCAGGTGGAGGAGAACAACAAGTAGCAGGTGTAACATTACCTAGTGCTTTTGGTCCAGGAGCTACAAGAGTTCCTATAAATAATATGCAGCCTGATTTAACTCAGAGAAGTATGCAACCAGGTTTACAACAAGGGGACATAGATTTACTTTTAGAAGAAGTAATGGGTATAGTACCTAGCTATGAAACAGCTGCACTTATGAGAAGGGGAGCACAGCCAAATCCAAATTCACAAACAACATAATGTTATTTTATCAATTACCCCATTGGATGGAAGAAAAGGCATCCAAACAAGTTGAAAGAAAAGAAAATAAAAGAAGAGCTCTTAGAAGTTATTTAGAAAATAATCCTAACTTTATTCCTACATTACAAGAGAATGCTACAGCTTATGGCTTCTTACCTACTGATACTATTGTTGGTGCTTCATTATATGGATTAGCACCTGATAGACCTGAGTGGGATGCCATTATACAAAGATGGTTAGAGAATGAAGCAGGGGAACAAAGTAAAGTTAAAGATTCACTTAAAGGTTCAATGCGTATGGCTTTTACTGGTATGCAATCAATGGCTGATGCTGTAGACAAAGGATACAAAGCAAATGCTATGGCTGCTATGGATAGAGGTTCTAAACCTTGGAACATTGTAGCTTGGGGAAGTTTAGCTATGATGGACCCATCATATTCAACTGATGTAAAAAATTATTATCAAGCACAACCTAAGACTCCTTTTGTACAAGCTATGAAAGCTAGACAGAGTGGAGAGAAAGTTAACTTAGGTGATGGAATACTTGGAGAAAGTACAAGAGCTGAAGATACAGATATATTCCATGAATTAGTTGGTATGGGTGCTGACCCAGAAGTTATTAGGAAGAGATTACAAGAAGAGCTTGGTGCTCCTATAACAAGTGATTATAGAGATGAAGTAGCTAACTTCGGTAGTTATACAACTGAACATGGAACAGTTCCTTTATCTATTGGTAGAAATATAGCAGTAGAGATATTTGAACCAGATGATTGGCAGTTTAATTTAATGTCAACAATACTTGATGGAGCTTGGAGATTAGGTACAGACCCTACTCTATGGTTAGGTAGTGGTTATGCAAAAATGGCTCAATCAGTAAAAATGGCACCTTCAGCATTAAGAACTAAAGGAACTATTTCAAATGCTAAAACATTAACTGCAGCAAGAACAGGTGGTTTAGTAGATTGGATGTATAGAAAAGCAATTAATAAACCAGCATTAGATGAATACTTTAGAAAATCAGAATCAGGATACAGAATTGCACAATACCTAGCAGATGCTGGAACACATAAAGAAATACAAGCGTTACTTAAATATCAAGGTACTGCTGCTTTATATGGTGCAATAAAGAAAGCTGATACAGCAGAACAAGTTATAGATTTAATACTTCCTCATATGGGTACTGCTATTAAACATAGATTAGATGCAACAAGTTTATTTACACGTGCTGTTCCTAGACGTGTTGCAGGTGGTCTATATTCTGCAGCTAAAGGAAAAGGTTTCCAATATGGATTTGATGTAGGAACAAATGCTTCAGTAAGGTCATTAGGTGCTGATGGTACAGTACTTGGATTAAAGTTTAGACCATTTCCTATAGATAAATTAGAGGTTAGAGATTTAGATAAAACTTATAAACAGTTAGATGAATGGATGGATTTTGCAAGAGTAGATGATGCTATAAGAGAAAATGCATTAGATAGAATATCTGGTATGGCTGCTCAACAAGCTATTGATGGAGATATAAACTTTATAGCACATTACAACGCATTAGCTGATATATGGAATAATCCAGCTGGTACAGGTGTATTAAATCATATGATGAATAACTTTGAATCTATGGGTATTCCTAAAGAAGCATTAAGAGGAATAGAAAGATGGTGGACTTCTGTTGATGAAACTAGAAAATACTTTACAACATTCTCTAAACAAGATGGAATATTAACACAGACACAACAGATTATACCTGGTCAGAAGTTTGAAAGTCTTGTTGTTGATGGACAAACATTAAGAATGCCACAACCTACAGCTCAGTTAATATCTGAATATTTATCAGAAGGATTTATTCCTATGCCTGATATCAGAACATTCCAAAAGATTATGGGACCAATGAGAACTTTCTTAGGTAGAGTATTGACATTAGGATTAGTTGATGCCGATACTGTACGTAAATTTATGGCTAAGCCAATTAAAAGAGCTATAGAGTTAGGTGTTAAGAAAGAGTATAAAGATGTTGCACATGGCTCTCTAACAGGCCTTGAGGCCATTAAGCATGCGTTTTACAGTGGGTTTGTTGCAAAAGCTACAAGAGTTACCAGACGTGGAGAATTTATTGAAGATGCTATACAAATACAGGAAGCAGTAGTAACTAGGTTAGCTAGTGGAATTATGCAACAATTATGGAAACCATTAGTTCTATTAAGACCAGCATGGACAGCTCGTGTTATTGGTGAAGAACAAATGCGTATGGCTGCAGCTAATTTAGATTCTGTATTCTATCACCCTGCTTCATGGTTTGGTTGGGTATTAGGTAGAACTCCAGCAGAACGTTCTAAGTTAGTTACAAAGTTAGGAAATATTACTGGTGATGAATATGCAAGAGCAGCATATACTAAATTCCAAGATAGGTTTGCAAAAGGAATGTATGACATTACAGGCAATATAACATCTGAACATTATGAACACGTTGCTTCTATGTCAAGAGGACATAATGGTTGGTTAGGTGTAGACCCTGAACGTTCTAGATATTGGAAGTATGTTAATAGACCTGTAGGTGATGATGTAATAGGATTTGATAAAGCATGGGCTAGAAATTTATTTATATTAGAAAAAGACCCATTAGTAAAAGAACTTGCTAAGTTTTATAAACCAGGTAATTCTCAAGTTACTATAGATGAAGTTACTGAACGTTTTATTAATGGAGATTTAAAATACATTAGAGAAGCATTTACAGGAAATACTGATGATGCATTCGCAAATTCTAAAAGAATTATATTAGATAGTGACCAGAAAGCTAGAGAGTATATTGAATCTATTTATGCAAATATGCATTATCAAGCAGGTGGTGGATATGAATTAATTAATTTAAAGACTAAACAAGTATATGGACAAGGTGTATGGCCTCCTGAATCTGAATGGATTAATGATGCATTTACATACAGAATTACTAAACAAGGTGATACTGAACTAATTAGAGACTTCTTAGGTTCTATGCCTGATGAGGGTAGTACTATACGTAACTTCGTTACACGTGGTTTTGGTAAGAAGAATAAATTAACAGGTCAGATGGAAGACCATAAGATATTCTTAGGAGACAATGAATCTCATAATTCACATAATATATTTGCTGCATGGTTGTCTGCTAAGAAGATACCTAATAGACCTGCAGTAATTAAACAACAAAGATTTGATGTAGACCATCAATGGGGTAAATCATTAGATGGTATGTGGGAAGGATTGTTTGATGTATTCATGTCAAGACCTACTAATCAATTATCACGTTCACCAGCCTTTAGACAATTCTACTGGGAAGAGATGGCTGATATGTTACCTCATATGGATGATGCTTTAAGAAATCAAGTTCAGAAGATGGCTTATAAATCAAATGTAATGAAAGGTAAACTTGGAAAGAAAATTAAGCAAGGTGTAGAAGAGCAGAAGACAGGTAAGTATCAAGCTACTCTATTTGATTCAGATATAGAAAATATAGATAAACTTGCAAAGTCTGCTGGGTTAACACATACTCAACAGTTACTTTACGATTTAAATAAAAGACATGCAGTATCAGATATATTAAGAAACATTATTCCTTTCGCTGAAGTATATATTGAGGTAATAGGTTCTTGGACAAGATTACTACAACAGAATCCTACTATACCTAGATACTTTCAAATGGGAGTTGATGGTGCAAGAAAGAAAGGTTTCGTATATAAAGACCCTATGACAGGAGAAGAGTTCTATAACTTCTCTCAATTTGGTGATAGGTTATTAACAGATTGGGCTTTAGGTGATATGGATGATAATAATGTACAAGCACAGATACAGACTCCTTCAAGATTAGAAGGATTGAATATGGTAACAGGTGGTATAGGTTTAGGTTTAGGACCTATGGCTACTGTCCCATTAAACTATATGTTGCCACCAGGTGATTTAAGTCCTACTACAGAAAAGATATTATTTCCTTTTGATAGACCTAAGAATATTAGAGAACAGTTCACACCTTCATGGGCAAACAAAGCATGGGCTTTAGTTTCTAAAGACCCTGATATAGCTAAGTTGTATGAAGACACAATGATAGATGTTATGCAGATACATCTTGATACAGGTATGTATGATGATACGACACCAGAACTACAAGCTAAGTCTCTAGAGAATATTAAAAAAGGAGCTAGGAATATTGTTCTATATAGAGCTGTAACTCAAGCAGTATTACCTACACAGGCATATGTAAGATATGAATACAAGTTAAATGTTCCAGGTTCTGCAATGTTTTTAGATGCAGATGAATTAGAGAATAAAGAATGGTTTGAAACCACATTGTTTACTGATGCTTATTGGAGAGCTCTAGCTAAGTTTGATGGAGATGAATTGAAAGCTACCGATTGGTTTATTAAACAATTTGGTTTTAATCCTGTAGCTTTAACTACATCAGCTTCTCAAGAGTTAGTACCTACTTCTTATACAGAAGAAGGTTTATTCTTTGCTAATGCTAATAAAGAAGTATTTGAAAGAAATCCAAATGTAGCTTACTGGTTATTTCCAGATGCACCTACTGATGAATTTTATTTATCTGCATATCAAAACTCATTTGCAACTGGTGCAAGAAAAGCTAGAAACTTAGATGAATATTATGAAGAGGGATATAAGACAGCTTTATTTAACCTAGCTAAAGAAAACTTAAGAAGACAACTATATGATAATCCTGGATTAAATCTGACTGATGCAGCTAGAAACAATATGTTTAAGATGGGAGTAATAGAACTTGCAGATGAATATGATATGCAAGAATATCCAAGTCTAAGTAGAATAACAGTACAGACACAGTTTGAAGAACTAGAAAAGATGTTAGAGGTAGAGAAAGATACTGTAGTTAATCTACCTGATGGAGTTAAAGTTAAAGTAAAAGAACTACCTATCTATAGAGCATTACAAACTTACTTACAACAAAGAAAGATAATATTAGGAGGATTACAGTTCAGAACTAAGAATCCTACTGCATCATTATCAAGAGCAGACGCTAGAGCAGAAAGAGAATTACTAGAAACATTGGCAGATAAATTAATAAGGATATCTCCAGACTTCTACTTCTGGTACTATAATGTTGGAAGAACTGAGTTTAAGGATGTGGACACACAGGTTACACCTATATTTGATGGATTTGAAATATGAAAAATGAAATTAAAAATTTAAGATATGGACTAGAAGTATTACTTGATAAGTATATTGTTACTAGCTTATTCACTGCTGCTAATAGACAAACAACAGGTACTAGACCTGGTATTGCTAGTATCGATTTAGCAGTACAGAGATTTGTAGATATAGAGTTAGGTAAAGTAGATTTTGAAGTAACTGTAGAAGATAGAGCACAACTAATTGAATATTTAAATTCATTTGGTAGAGAACAGTATCAGATATATAGAGATGATAATGGAGCATTGTTAGATGCAAAAGAAGAATATGGATATATAGAAGATACAACAGAACCAATAGATAGATTATCTGATACAGAAATAGATGCAGCAGAGTTTGAAGAGAATCTAGCTGAACAACAAGCTCTTAATGCAGACCCAGAAGCTCAAGCAAAAATAGCTCAAGCAATGAATAATATATTGTCAGGTTCTTTTTATGGTGTTGTAGGTGATGCAACTATTGGTGCTAGAGGATTTGGTAGTGATTCATTAACTACTCCTTTATATCAAATTGGTTTAGAAAATAATATATATTCAGATTTAGTAATGACTGCAGATGGTATGACTAGATTGCAAGATGTGCAGTTACTATTGATTGAACTAGGTTTTCTAGGAACAACAAGAGGAGACCAAGATAGAACTATATTCGAAGTTAATATGCTAGATGGTTCTACAGTTGCCGCAATACAAGAAGCTATGGGTTTCTTAAACAGACAAGGAGCACCATACTTACCTTCAACTAAAGAAGTAATAGAAGATTTCAAAAGATTAGGAGTAGATGTTTCAATGCTAGAAGATATAGCAGCAGGAGCAGATGCTATAGACATTGCAAAGTATTATGAAACTGTAGCTGGAAGTGAAGAAGGAAAGAAATTATTTCATAATTACTTCATACAAGGATTACAGAAATTAATAACTGATAAAGATAATCTAGGATTAGATTTAACAATATTACAAGTACCTAGTGAACAAGCACATTTATCACAAGCTAGAGCTGAATGGGCAGAGATGACTGGTAACTTAATGAATCCTTATCTAGCAGCTGTTGCTGCACAAGATATTAATAACATTTGGTTAGATGTACAAAGAGGTGAAGGTCAGTTTATGGATTCTGATAGTATTGGAAGTATTGCTTATAAACAAGCATTAAAAGAAGCAGTTAGAGGTGACAAACAAGTAGATGAAGTTATTAAACCATTCTCAGACCCTTATACTATCATTGAACAAAAGACTAGAGAATATATAACCAAGATGGCTATAGAAGATAATAAGCCATTCGTAGAAGGAGCGGTGAACAATAGTTATGGCACAAATCTTTGGAATGTTCTCTCTGCTTTGGGTTAGTATGTTTAGTCCATATCAAGGTTACACTATACAAAATGGAGACACTATACCTAGTGTTAGTGCCGAAAAAGTCTATGGTGCTTTATTAGAGATAATCAAAGATAGTAAATATTCAGAAGATTTATATGAAGAAGCATGGAATATGATGGGTGCTTTAGCTTGGGAATCATTTGCTGATATAGATGGATTAGGTTCTAGTAACCCACGTAAAGTAATATTTAATCCTACATCACATACTTATAATGATTCTGGTTTATTAGCAGTAGGTTTGTTTCAACTTAATGTAAATCATTTTGCTGATTGGATACTAGAAGATATGTATAACAAAGGATATACAGATTTAAGAATACCTTTTAGTACTTGGAAAACAAAGAAAGGTCATTGGAAAGCAGATGTTAATCCATACATAGAAGATAGAAGACAACAAAATTATGATGCTTCTGTATCTTGGTTGAAGAATCCTGATAATGAAGCAGCTATATTACATTGGGCATCTAATCCAGAAACATGGGAGACACAAATACAAATAGCTAGAGAAGCATTTCATGATAGAGAAAAACAAAATGTATATGGTGGTACAGCATGGGATGCATATGAAATGGCATTAGATAAAGGTTTCAATCAATTAAACAAAGCTGGTATTACAAGAGATGACCAGTCAGAATTTCATAGTTATTATATGCAACCAGATGTCCCTGAACCAGGAGTAGAAGAAAAAAGTACATTATCTAAAATGTATAAGTTTGGACATTTGGTAAATGAATGAACAAGAAGTACGTGCAGTAGTACAAAAACTATTAGAGAAAATATTAAATACTACTTATAAAGACCCTATGTTTGTTTATCATACAAATCTTTTACTTGCAGTAGTTGGTAAGACATTAGGATTAGATTCTGAAACTGTTGAAACTGTACAGAAGTTAATGGAAGAAGCAAAGAGAACAGGTAAGGTTGATGATAAAACTGTTAAGAGTGTATTTAAAGCAATAACAAAAACTGAAGGACCTCCTCAGTTTTTAACTGGAGTTGTAGACGAACCTCATATTATTGGTACAAAAGCCACTAAGTTATTAGAGATGATGGAGATTGCTTCTTATAAAGGAAAGCATAGAAACTTACCTCAAGGTTCAAAAAGCGGTCATGTTGATACATCACTAAGAAAAATGAATGATTACTTATCTCGTAAGCCAGATGGTGTTGAAGGATTTGTACCTTCTTATCAAGACTTAAGTGTTGCAATGTCTATGTTAGAAAATGGATACATTGCTTTTCAACCATACAGAAAAGTATTAAATGAATTTGATGGAACAAAAAAATTAAATACATCTCAATCTGATTTATATGTACAAGGATTAGAAGAGTTCGTAAGTAAAAATCCTGAGTATCAGATATTTAGTTTTGATGGGAATATAGATAAGTTTCCTTTAACAGATGATATGTTTACACAGCATACAAAGATATTAGAGTACGTATTTGCTGATGATGAATTAATTAAAAAGTATGCTTGGAAAGATTTATTAGACCCAGCAGTAATAGAAGATATAAATAAAGATAGTAAGAATGAACTAGCTAAGTTACTAGAAGCAGAACAGAACTCAGGACCTAAGATAGATAAGTTTGGACAAAGAATGAAGAATGAATTACATAAATGGTTTAAAACAATTCCTAAATCATGGTGGGGTGAACCACCAAAGATAATATCTGGTGGTCAATCAGGGATTGATAGTATTGCTTTAAATACAGCTGAGTCACTTAATTTAAATACAGGTGGTTTTGCACCTAGTGGATACACACAGAAAACACAAGGAGAAAATCTAGAACCTTACTTAGGAACTAGATTTGGTTTAGAGGAAATATATAAATCATCTACAGGTACGCCTGGTACAAAAGCAGATTCAGCAGAGATTGCAAAGTATATAGAGAAGAATGCTACTCCTGAATTATTAGAATACTTTAAACAGTTAGATTCTATACAAGGCGGAGATTCTTTAATGGATTTCTCTGAGAGATGGGTTAGTTCTAAAGATGTAGAAACATCTGTTGTAGCTGGTCAATCAAAGAAAGTAACTGAAAGAAAATTAAATCCAGCAACTGGTAATGCAGCTGAATTAGCTATACGTTCTCAACTTAATGTTAATGCTGCAGATATTAATATATTCTTTGTTGACCCTAGGAAGATTAATAGTGTAGGTACATTAAAGTCTATTAACTATTCAATAACAGGTCAATGGAAATATCCTAGACATATTGCTATCAACTCATCACATGGTAAAAAAGATATGTTTGGAAATAAGATTACTGGTATAAATGTAGGAGAAGATTGGAATGTAGATACAGTAGCTGATACATTAAGACAACAGAATCCAGACTTTAAAGCTGGTCCTGATTACTGGGCTAAGAGAGCTAAAAAATGGATAGGTAATAAGAAAAGTCAGATAGGTAATCTTTCTCTTAGGTTGGAGAAAGGTATTGATTTTTATCTACAAGGAGAAGAAATACCTTCTTATAAATCTCCTAAGAAAAAACAAATTGTACAAAACCATACAATAGTTGTTGATGTTACTAACCCAGATATAACTGATAATCTATTAGCAGCTATAGAAGCAATACAAGAATCAGAATTTGGTAAAGGTAAAGTACTTTTAGATGTTAATGGAGAACCACATTCTGTAGATAGAATTAATGGACAAGCTGAACTATTAGAAGGACAAGCAAAAAGATTTACTATTAATGTTGGTGGACATAGTAGAACTACACCAGCAGAGAAAGCACATGCTGAACGTATAATAAAAGCAATTGTTAGTCCTAAAGGATATTTTGATTTTCAAAATTATCAGATACATGCTCATAGAAGTACAGGTGAAACAAAGAAAGTTTACAGTGATGTTAATTTAGGTATGCAAGATTATAGATATGAACCAACTGAAGATATCAGTAAATTTGTTGAGAACATAGAAGGTGCAGGACCAAGAATAAAATCATACAATCCGGAATTATTTTCTGAAATAGATTTAATAAATGAAGGAAAAGTAACAAGCTCTGTTATTGATGAGAATAAATTACTACGTCAATTTAAAGTTAAGAATGTCAAACAGTTAGTAGCAATATTAAATAGCAAACCAGTAATAAAGTTATCAAATTATGGGAACTACTCAGAAGGTGGAGTCAAGGAATTGTATGTAGAAGTTGCAGGGTTCGATAAAATTGAAGGATATAAAATAAAGAAAAATAATTATAAAGAAAATTTAAAGAACTCTCTTGGTGGAGATTTATCAAGACTAAGGCAGAAATGGGAGCTAGATAAAAATACAGGTGATTTTAAAAGAGGTCAAATAGTTGGCCAAGACGTTAACAAGTATATAACAGACTTAGAACATTTTACTTCTCCTTATTCAAAAGGAAAAGAAGTAGTAGTGCCAAGAACTAATTGGATATTAAATTGGAGAGTTGTTGAGACTACTAACCCTACTGTTAAACGTGTACAAGAAATACAAAATAGATTCAATGCTATTAGGGATATACAAGAATTAAAATTAGATTACTGGTCAAGAGGAATAGACCCTACTCCTATTAACTATATAGGTAAAAGAAAAGCAGCAGGTGAAGTACATAATCTTGTAGTAGCTAAAAAGAAATTTGTACCAGCTATTCAGCAACTATATTCACAGTTAACATCTTACGACTTAGGTGTAAGAGATTTTGATATTGCATCAATCATTAAAGATTTAGATATGGATATATATAAAGGAGAAACTTTACAAGAGATAGTTAATGCTTTATTAGCAGACCCTGATGGATTAGCTAATGCTGTTAAAGAAGTTAATGAAGTAGAACTTAGTAGAGCATCGAAGGAGAATCTATTAGGTAAGTTAAGTTTGTTCTATAAGTTAATGGGTAGACCTAACGCAGTATTACAAGCTATAGCTTTAAATATTTCTAAAGAATTAAGTAGCTTAGAGTATGACCAACAAGGACAAAGACAATTAGTTTCAGAAGCATTTCAAGCTCTAGAAAATGCACAAGATTTAATGGAATTGAATATGGAAGAAATATTTAATAAAGCACACGGTTCACATCAACAGATGTTAGCTATTAAAACTTTAGAATACTTTACTGCATTACATGCAGCTGAGCTTGAATTTGTAGAGATGTATCCAGAATTAAAGAATGATTTATTTGGAATAAGAGCTATAGATATTGTTGATAGGGATTTAGATTCAATGATGGATAAAGACTTAGAACTATATCAAATGACTGCTGGTCCTGTGGACCCAGTGCAAAAACAACTAGATGAGTTATCAGGTATATCAAGTGAGTTTGCTGAGTTAATGGATAGTATGAATCAATCCCTTAAAGGTTTAACTAAAGATGAAATAGTTTCTTTACAAGATAAGATAAAAGAATTTAATAAACTAGAAGCTACTAAAAAAGAAATAGATATATATCAAAGTAGATTTGAAAGTAAGCAATATCTTATTGACTTCGCTAAGCAATTAACTTTCTACAATAATATGAGTAATAGAAATAAGACTCTATTCTTTAAAACAGAATTAGAAAAAAGAGTTAAGAAAGCCTTACCCACTGATAGTCCTTTATTTGAATTAGTTAAGAGTCTAGAAGATTTTGTTAAGAATGAACCAGTCGCAGCAAAGTGGAATGCAGAGGCTCTAGATTTGATACAACAAGAGATTGCTTCTCCAACTCCTTCAGTAAATAGAATAAGAAATAATTTAAAGAGATTTAATACACAACTAGATATGGTATCAAATAGATTGGGATTTGATTATCTAAGAATAGATAATGATTTTGGAATGTACTATGGCACATACTCTGCAGATGGTAATGAGAAAAAGAGTAGTGATTTTAGAAAAGGAGAATTGTATGCACCTGGGTCAGCACCAAAAATAAGTAGAGGATATGAGCTACTAATGATAGAAAATTTTGATATGCCACTCGCACATATATTTGAAGATGGATTCAATAATTATATGCAAAGTCCTGATGCTATCAAAGCATTAATGTTAAATGATTTAAATATAAATCCAGATAAAAAAGATATGTTTATGAAATTATTTATACAAGAATATGGTACTGAGTTATTTAAAGAATGGAATTTTGAATCAGCACCTGCTACCTTAGCTGCGTTAATGGCAGAACAATACTACTTAAGTCCTGATAATTTAAATGAGATATTAAAACGTTTAGAGATAATAGCAGAAGGAGAGGAATTAAGATTATCTGATATTGACCAAGATTGGATAGATAGCTTAGAAGATAGATTAAGAAAAGGAAGTCAAGTTCCTGGTTCTACTGATTTTAGATTAGGTGAAGCTGATGTCGAAAAGGCTTTAGAGTATTTAGCTAAAGAAATGTTTGGTAAGTATCTTACAGATGCAGAGTTAGAAAAGAATCAAAAATTCTATCAAGAGTTATGGGTATCTTCAGTACTACAAGCAATACAAAGAGCAGTATCTGATGGAGAGAATTGGAAGAAAGTTCTTGATGCTAATAAATCTAATATGGAATTACCTAATTTTAATTTTAAGAAATTAGTAAAACAAATGAAAGGTAGCCAAGCATATCAATTACTACATGGTGATGAGGTAGTTAAGATACCACAAGCTGAGAATGTCGCCTATATTAAAAAGGTTTCTGAGTTAAGACTAAGAGGAATGATTAACCAACTAAATGATACACACTTGATTGATAGTAATTATCAATTCAAACTTACTAGCAATATTCCAGATAAATGGGATATGAAAGTAGAACAAGGTAAAACATTTAATCCTTTTAATATCAGACCATCTAAAGGTTCTGATGCATTCTGGCATATTGAATTAAAAAGAAGACCAGATAGAGGAGCTGCTTTAGATAATAAACTATTAGAAGCAATTGATTATATATTAAGAGTAGAACAACCTACTAACTATGTAAATGTAACAGGTAGTTATTTAAATGCTGACAACAATATATTAAAGTCAGGCTATTTAAATTCCTATCTGTATGCTGATTCTCTAAATGATGCTATAGGTTTTGACTATTTAAGAAAACAATTGAATACTGAGTATGAAGAAACTTTAAAGAACTTAGATGTATTAAGACAAAGAAGTTTAATGAATGCTGATATATCAGACATCTTTCAAATTAATTCAACAATAGATTATTTAGAAATGCAAGTAAAGAAATCATATGGGTTAGTTCATGGGGAACTTATTCACGCATCAAGAGATGCTGGTGCATGGCAAGGTGCTAAGAGTTTCTATGGTTTAACAGATAGAGGAGCTTATCCTTTAGCTAAATTAAAATTAAACAAAGCAGATTTTACTAATGAGAATATGATGGCGTTGAATCAGATTATTATACCAAGTGTATTGCAAAGTAAATCATTAGATGCAATAGAGTATGGACAGATAGAAAAATCATTAAGAGGTAAAATGCCATACGAAGTAACTTCTTATCTAGAAACATTATCAGATTTATTTGAAAAGAAAAAAGGAAGACATACTCTTGAAAAGAGTATAGAACTATCTAATAGTATATTCGATGACATATTTTTTGATAAGAAGACAGGTATGTTGACTCCACCAGATATAGATATTAAACCTATAAATGATTACATACAAAAGGTTGGAGAGACGCAGTTCTCTTATGAATATTATAAATTACAAAATGGTGAAGAAGTATCACCAGAGTTTAAGAAACTTATGGAAGGTACTCATGAATACAAAGGACTTACAAAGAAATTAAAAAATCCTCATATATGGGAAAAGTTGGCTGGGTATTCAGGTGTTCAAGGTATTACTTCTGGAGAATATTTTAAACAAGTATACGATAGGTATAACGATATAAAAGGTGAACAGCTTAATACATATATTAAACCAGGTGAATTTAGTTGGGATAAATATCCTGAGTTGAAATCTTATTTCAATATGGATTTAGCAGTTAACTTTCCATTAGAAAATTTACCAAATACTTTATCAGATAATTTTATTTACTTAACAGGTGATGAGGTAGTTCAAGCAGTTAGTAGTGATACTGTAGATGAACTGTTACTAAATAGAAGAACCGCAGAACAAAGTAAAATGAGAAAATATGAGGGTATAACTTCTCATCTAAGAGAAAGAGAAAGAACATTCTTACAAGACTTTTATGGTATAAGTCCTGACCAATTAGCTTTACCTTCAGGTATGAGCAAAGCAATTGTATTAAGACCTAAAGGATATTGGGAGATATCACCTGGAGTTATTCAACTAGGTCCTGGTGAATTACCTGGTCAAGCAATCGTACAATTACCAACAGGCTTACCACAAGTTACAGAAACATATGGTGAAGGTGACCCATTCAAGGATGCTAGATGGACTAAGAGACCAAGACCTGTAAGAAACCCTAGAGAATTTATAGATAAATTAATAAGAACTGGTAAAGCATTATCAACATTAAGATACAGTCCAGCTAAATATGATTGGAATGTATTACGTACAAGAGGAAAAGAAAATGCTTTATCTATAATTGATTCTGCTCCAGCTGATAGACAGTTACCACCTGGTCAACAATCAAGAACAACTAAGGTTAGAAATTATTTTAGAAGTCGTGTATATAATGCAAGGACATTAAGAGAGATGCCATTTATATATTCAACTAATCAGGGTAAGACTGGTGGAAGAATACATCCATGGCCTTATATAGAAGCTAGTGTAAAACCAAGAGCAAGAGTTGGTGCAGTACCTACACCAGCAGGTACAGGATTAAATGTAACACCTGGTTTGGAATATAGTTATAGAAAAAGTAAAGCAGATTTCACAGCACATGTTGTTGGTAAATCATACCACCGTGCAACTAAAGCTGCAATACTTGCAGATGTTGGACATGCTGTAATAGGTATGCATAGATGGAATGATGGTACTCGTGAGTACAAAGAAGTTATGGAATTAACACATACGTTACCTGGTAGGAAAGCTATTGAGACTGTATTCTTTCCAATAACATTTGCATTAGAAAGACCTTTTGTATTAGATGCTAAAGCACAAAAGAAAAAAGAATTAGCATTTGAACAATATCAAGATGGTATGATATCTCAATCAGAATATGATAATAAAATAAAAAGATATAACTTAGCTTCTTCATTGAATGCACCGGCAAGAAAAGGTTCTGAAGTTGTTGGTAAGTTGTTTGGTACACTTATACAAGGAGTAGGTGATATAGGTACACAGTTTAGAATTGCAGCAATGGAAGCTGACAATATAAATAAATCATACGATAATCTAAATCAATCACAATGGAAGCAACAATCTCAAGCAGATATGGACAAGATAGCTAAGGCTAGACATTTAGTCTATAATGAAGCTGATACTTACTATGGTTCTTTACAAAAGTTTTGGTCTAGAAGAGGAATAGATGGCGACATGGATGATAATATTATAGAAGTAAATACAAACGAAGAAGAAGAAGCAGAGGTCTTAGAACAGGAGTTTACAGGTGCCAACTATAGATATAATAACTACTTGGATTATTAGGAGATAATATGGGTTTTACATTTGAAGATGGAGTTGAAGTACCAGAAGATAATAATGATGTATCTTCTGTAAGTAATAATTATCATAACGTTATATCTAAAGCTCCAACTAATAGGGATTCACAATTATATTTATTAGATGATACTTACTATATGGTATTTTATAGTGAAGAACTAGGAGAGTACGCTTTCTTTACATACACAGACCCTGCTGGTCCTGGTGTTGGTAACTTTATAGATATGCAAGGTATAGATACTTCTACTATTTCAGGTTCTTTATTAGTACAAGATGGTTCAGGTTTCTTAACTGAAGATTTAATAGCTCGTTCTATAGACCTAGGTAAGATGAATACTATCCCTGACGCATATAGAAATCAAAGAGGGTTTGACCCATTTGAAATAATGAACATCAATGCAGAAAAGTTTACAGAGAAATGGGGATGGGCATTTGACCCTGAGTATGATGAAGTATTAGATTTAGTATTTCAAGCAGCAATAAATGGTACAGAGATAAATAGAGATGCTATACAACAATCATTACCACCAGGCACAGAAATAAATTGGAAGCTAATAGATTATACAAATGCAAGGATAACAGGTCCTTCTGCTTTAGCTACATGGGAAGCTCAACAGAAAGATGAATTAGATGCAGTACTAGAATCGTATTCATCTACATTTGAATTTGATAACGCAACTATATATAACAATCTACTAGCTTTATGGACTGAAGGTAATATATCAAACGCTACCTTACTAGAGAAAACAATTGAGAAAATGTTTACTGGTGCTGATATGGGAGATTCATTTGAACAATACTATGACACGATAAAAGGAGACATACATTCAAATATATCAACAGCTGAATTAGAAATGACAGCTAATCTTTCTTATATATCAGATGAGATAGATAGAGGAGTTGGTGGTAGTAGAGCACAAGCACTTAAGTCAGACAGAAAACAAATGGCTAGATGGCAGAAGCTATGGGATACAAACGATGGTCAAGCTAAAGTATTAGAAGAGATACAACTTATCTGGGATAGTAATGCACCGGATAACTTAGTAGGTAGTAATGCTTATAATCAATTCTTATATGTGAATGATGCATTACAGAAGACACAAGGTAGACAAACAGATATAACAAATCCTATGGTTGATAATTATCTGTATAAAGATTATGGAGATATGTTAAGAATAGGTAGAGAAGAAGGAATCAAAGAAGGTATTGATTATACAGAGAACCTATTAACATCAGCTTTAAACCAAGGCGTTGGTGAAGTAAGATACGAGGAGAAATTCTAATGGCAAAGATAACAGTATATAGAAAAGATGATTTAAATGGATTTGAAATAGAGGATACTCAATTAGCAGATTTTAAAAAGAATGGATATACAGATAGTTATGATGAAGCAGAAGCTGCATCTACTACTATTGGTGGAGCAAATTGGACAGGTAGTGCTGCGACACAAGAGACTGCAGCTACTACATCAAGTGGTTCTGTTGTAAAAACAGTTGATGAATATCTAGCTATGCACCCAGAATTAAAATCTAGAACAGGTGGTGCTGAATTAGTTAAAGTATTTACAGATGAATGGACACGTTCAGGTAGTCCTGAGTTAGCATCTGAAGCTATGTATGGTAGTCCTTTATTAGAAACTGCATTCCCTGGTATTACAAATGAACAAGGTGTACCTATGTACACAATAACTAACTATGTTGCAGAAGAAAGAAACTATAACATAGCATTAGCAGAAGAAGGATTGAATCCTTTCCTACCATTATTACAAGAAGCAAAAGCAGATTTGTTTAAAAATCAAGTAGACTCTCAAGAGTTTGCAGGTAGATTAAGAACTATAAGAGAACAAGTAATAGAGTCTGGTAATAAAGAACAAGTATTAGAAGTATATAATCAGTTCTTCACAGAACAAGGAACACCTGTAGAGATGACAGATGAGGCTTTATTCTTACTCGCTATATCACCAGAAGCAGGTCAGGCTTTATTAGATAGAAGATTTAGAATGGCTGATATAGGTGTAGAAGCTGCGTTATCTGGATTTAATATTAGTAAAGGTGTAGCTTTAGATTTATTTGAACAAGGGTATGGACAACAAGAAGCATCCCAGTTATTTGGTCAGGCTAGTGTTGCAATAAGAAGTGCAGTGTTATCACAAGCACAAAGTCAAATGACTGCACCGGACGAATTAGAAGGAGCTTTAACTATAGAAGATTACCTTAGTGCGTTTGTAGATTTTGATGCTGATGCAATAAACACATTCTCTAGAATTGCTGGTATTAGTCAGAGTATGGGCTCTATGGCTACTGGTGCAGCAAGAACAGAAACTGGTCAAGTTAGTGGACTTATTGAAACTTAAAGTCTATAATAAAATCATATGCGTTGCGTGGTCCGCTAAATAGACCTGCATCCAGTAGGGAGTCCTACGTGTCCTACTGTGTATTTAATACGTAGTGTAAAAAAAAACACCCCAATCTTTTACCTAGCTATTGATTGTGTAATGGTGCTTAGTGCTAGAGAAAACGGAGAAGAAAATGGAAGATGTATACGATAATGTAGATGTAGAAGGTGAAGATAATTCACCTAAAGGTTTACGTGAACAATTGAAAAAAGAACAGCAAAGACGTAAGGATGCTGAGTCACAACTTGTTGGACTAACTCTAGGAGAGCTTGGTCTTAATCCTGATGAAGGATTAGGTAAGGCTGTATCTAAGTTATATGATGGCAAGATAGACAAAGAATCCATTAAAGAATATGTTGCGGCAGAGTTTAATGTGGGAGTTTCCCAAGAGGAAAATGCTTCGTCAGAAGTACCTATTGAACCAGTTGTTAATAAATCTGAACAATTACAAACGTCTGAGGCTAGAGTTCAACAATTAAGGGAAGTATCTAAACCAATAGAATCTCTCGATTTAAATGACCAGTTAAAAGAAATACTTGAAACTGGTAGTGTGAGAGAAACAATGACTGCAAAGTTAGCTATTCTCGATGCACAAAAAGAAGACAACAAACAATAGATATTAACAATATCGGAAAGTAGAAGATTACTATGGCGGCAATATCGTTAACTAATAGTACGATTTATGCACAAAATATTAACAACTTTGCAGGTGAACTGTTCAAAGTTGGTGGTCAAAGAACTCCTTTCCTATCAGCAGTCGGTGGATTGAATGGTGGAAATGCTATTCAATCAACATTCTGGCAGGTCCAAATTGCGGACAATGCTAAAATATCTTCTGAACCTACTAAAGGTCAAGAAGGTGCAACACCTACTGAATACTTAGGAAGAGACAGAGCTGCGTACACATTCGGTACACAGGTCTTTCACAAAGGTGTTCAAATGACATATACAGCCTTAGCTAGCTATCAAAATCAGAATCCATTTGATTTGTCAGATAATATAGCTAACTCATCTGACGGTGACGGTACTACTACAGCAGCAGATAAACTTGGTGCTTTTGGTGGTAGCCCAATCAATAATGAGTTTGCACTTCAACTTGAACTTGCACTTGAAAAAGTAGCAAGAGAAGTAGAATGGTTCGCATTTAACGGAACATTCGCTGATGGTGCTAATACTACACCAGGCTCAGGAACTCGTGAAATGCGAGGACTATATGAGTATATACAGTTAAACAAAAATGCAAGTAACACTGCAGACCCTGTAGATAATGGTGGTAATGCGTATTACAATGACACAGATGGAGACGACACAGGAACAAGACAAAAGATGACTTGGGATACAGTCGCAGGAGCAATGAAGAGAATGTATGATGCTTCAGCACCTATGATTAACCCAGTTCTCGTTGTTACACCTGGTCAGCTACTATCCCTTAACAAGGAATTAGTTAGCTCTACAAGCCCTTCAACGGCTTTGAACGGAGCTATCCTTCCAAGAGATAGGAATGTTGGTGGAATAGACATAGACACAATAGTTACACCTTTTGGTTCTATTGGACTTATGGTTATTGACCCTAACATTATGCCTAACTCTAAGGGTGCAGCTTTCATTCTTGACTTAGCTTTCATAAAGCCAGTGTTTACAAACATTCCAGGATATGGAACTGTTTTCGTAAGAGACATTGACCAAGATGCTAACGCAAGAGTGGGCAAGGCAGTATACATGGAAATGGGAATAGACTTCGGTCCTCCTAATTACCATTGTGTAATTCATAATGTAACACAAGAATAAGTGTTATAAGTTTAAGAACTTTGGGAGTAGCTCCACCTACTCCCATTGTTCTGCTAGTATAAGGAAGATAATATGGAGAAAAATATTTATGGCAGCAATAGTTAAAAATGTAAAGTATACAGGTAGTGGTACTGCATCACCTGGTATAGATACAGAGAGAAAATTAATATGTGGTTTCTTACCAGGTTCTGGTTGGAACGGCACAACTATTACTTTCAAGTGGTCTTCAGATGGAGCAGCTTGGAAAGATGTAAAAGAAACTGACGGTACAACTGTAAGCTATACAGTTTCTGCTGATGACGTAACAAGAGTTGACCCTAGTGGTTGGGCATTTGCCTCATCAGGATATATTCAAATAATCTCAGGCTCAACAGAAGATACAAGTTCTGAAATAAAAGTTTTATTAAGAGCAGGATAGAGCAACATGAGTATGCTCTTAATGCTCAAAGAAGGTAAACTACTATCTTTAGAATCTCGTGGTGTAGATAAGATTACATCATCTGTCTCTATTATTGAAGACGAAGGCGAAAAGATTGCAGGCTACTCACAAGCTAGATTTGCAACAGCAGCATTCGGAATCGATATTGAAAGAGATGCTTAATGAGTACAAATATAACAGGATTAATAGATAGAGTTTTTAGAGAGTACTTAGAACCTAATGATGATTTAACTTCATACACAGCTGTAGCTGATGGTTCAGGTTTTAATTCTTCTGCTACAAGCATTTCATTTAATGGTGATTTGTTAACACTAGAAGAAAAAGATGCAATGGATGCAGGTACAATTATTGAATGTGAACAAGAACTTATGTATTGTACTGATGTAGATATCATTAACAATACAGTTACAGTTGTTAGAGGTGCATTAGGAACTACTGCAGTAGAACATCTTGCAGGAAAGATAATTAAAATTGCTCCTGTATTTACACGTAAAGCAGTATTTGATGCTGTTAAAGACCAGATAAATAATTTGTTTCCTTCTTTGTTTGCTGTAGATACACAATCTATAGAGACAGGTGATGGATATACATTAATAGGTTCATATGATTCTGTTGGTACACATAACTATATAGTATCTGTAATTAGTGCTATATCTCAATACACAGATTTTAGTTCAGGTTCTGATACAACTGGAGTTAACTTCTCTGTAGTACCTTGTAGTCTAGTAGAGTTACCTAATCCATTTGTGTATACAGATTCAACTGGAACAGAAAGAACTTTTACTTATTCATCAGGTCCTAGTGTTGTACATGCTATACAATTTTCTAGTATCTCTTCAGGTAAAACAACTTACGTTACATTCAAAAAGAAATTTATAGAACCTACTGCAGAGACAGATACTCTAGCAAATATAGGTTTAGAACCTGAGTATGAACCAATCATTATGGCAGGAGTAGCAGCACAACTGGTATCAAGTAGAGATATACCTACAGCTACATCAAGTTATATATCAGAACAATTATCTGTTAGTAATTATCCGGTTGGTAGTTCTAATTCATTACGTAACTCTTTGTTACAATATCAACAATTATTATTAAATCAAGCAAGAAAATTTTTAAGAGCTAAATATCCTGAATCAGTTTCTGTAGATGGAGTGGTTTATGGAATACAGTCCTAATGCCAAGATTAGCCACACAAGCAGAAGTAAAAAATCCTAAAAGAAAAGGTTATGATTTTAGAATAGATGATGCTTTATTTAGAGCAGCTATTAGTTCTGAAAGACAGATGACTATACAATCATCAGATGTTGAAACACAAGATATAAATGTAAATCAAAACCCAGAAGACTTTACAAGAAACCAAGGCCGTATATATTCTAGAAATAATTTCTCTGGTGGTAGTAACTTAGATTCAGCACACAGAAGAAACGGTTCATCACAAGATACTAATAGGTATTGGGATAGTAATGGAATAGATGTGTTCACTCAAAACAAAGGAACACCTTATAGTATTAAACTATTAAATCAAACATCTAAAAAACAAGCATTAAGTTCTTCTGATGGAGACAATGCTATGGCTGTAGTTGGTACAGATATCTATGTATCAGATGATGCTACCTTATATAAATCAGAAGATGGTGGTGTTACTTGGTCAACAGTATCAACAGGACTTACAGCTGGATATCATATAAAAGGTTTAGCAGCACATGGTACTACTCTTTATATTGTTGCTAATAATGGTTCAGCAGGTGAGATAGAAACTTGGGATGGTAGTACATCAACACAGAAAGCTACTACTGGAGTATTTGATGGTATATGGTCAGTTAAAGGAAAGTTTTTAGTATCTATTGGTACAGCTTTAAGAGAATATGATGGAGCTACAACAGTTGCTTCAGCAGCAGTTACATTACCAGCAGGAGAAACCTGGACAGATGTAGTAGATGCTGGTGCAGTTGTATTAGCTACAGCAACAGACGGAAGAATATATTCTCTTAAAGACGTATCAAGTGCATTTGTTGCTAAAGGCCAGACAGAGATATCAGGTGAGAAACCTATATCAATAGTAGAAGCACAAGGTCAAATATTTTATGGAACAAGAGAAGATACAACTACTTCTAAAGCAATAGGTAGATTCTATAGAGCAACATTAACTGTTGCTGATGATTTGTATGTGCTAGGTAACAATCAATTAATTAAAGAATGGAATGTAGATAGCACAGATTCATCACCTTATCAACTTTTAGCAACAAGAGATTCTGTTTACATGGGAATTAGAGAAGCAAGTAACTCTTATTTATGGAGATACTATTTACCTACAGCAGGTATAGCAAGAGATTTAAAATTTGATTCAGCAGGAATAGTAAGAGGAATAGGAATAGTTAATGAGAAGCTACAGTCTATAGTTCAAGGACAAGGAACATATTATGAAACATCTAACTATGAAGAAGAAGGTTATATCATAACTGCACCTGCCGATTTTTTTACAGCAGAAAAAAAACAATGGGTTGAAGGACAACTTGAAACACAAGATATTTCTTCTGGTCATTCAGTTGAATTACATGTGTCAGATGAAATAGATGCAATAACTTCTTCTACTCATACTTCTTGGGATAAGGTTATTAATAGGCAATCAGGTGAAGGTACTACTACTGCACAAGTAGATAACAAAGTATCTAGATATGGTGTAATGAAACTTGTTCTTAAATCATTAGGTACTACTACAGGACCAGAAGTTAATGCTATATCATATCGTGCATTAGCAAGACCAGAACTTGTAGTTGTACAGATACCAGTAAATTTATCTGATAGAGTTGAGAGACCAATGAGGAAACCTTTCATTGTTAAAAACTTAGGTGAAACAATTTACCAATCATTAAAAGATAAAGAAGGTACACCTGTTACACTAGAAATCTATGACCCTTCTGAAGTAATAAGAGGAGTTGTTGAATCAATACAATATCCTATTCAATCTAATCCTGACTATGGAAGTGTAACTCAGTATGCTATTATTACAATTAGAGGGACAAGGCAAGAAGTTTATGGTACAGTTACTTCAGGAAATATATTAGGAATTAATGGCTATAGTGTTATGAGATTTGGATAAATAAGGTATAATAAAAAGATATGACGGCACAAGAGACTAATTTAGTAAACGCTTTTGAGACTACACTAGCTGCACAGCTAGCAAGTGGTGGTACATCAATGAACTTAACTGATGACCCTGGAGTAGATTCTAAAGCTTATTTTGTAATAGACCCTGATAATGATAGTACTAGAGAAGTAGTTCTCTGGTCATCAGGAACAAACCATGCAGCTGCTACAGTAACAAGAGACGTAGACAGTAAACACGGTACAGACCCAACACATGCTGCTGGTACAAAAGTAAGACTTGCAGTAGTTAAACAACACATAGAAGATATACATGACAGAGTAGAAGACATTGCTTTAACAGGTAATGTTACAGGTACATTAGCTTCAGCTACTCAAGATATAGATACAACAATAGTTTTAAATGATTTAGCAGCTGCTGCAGTAAATGTTGCAAATGATAGTATTGCAATCATAGATGCAGATGCAAGTAGTGCAACAAAGAAAGAATCAATAGCAGATTTAGCTACAGCATTTGCTGGTTCAGGTATAACAGCTACATCAGGTGTTTTATCAAATGATGTAATAGGAAAACAATCAATGTGGATACCTGCTGCAGCTATGTATCCTACAAATACAGGTGGCTGTGCTGCAATAGCATTAACAGAAACTACAGCAGGAAGACCTGATATGTATACTTTAGATTTTGATGCTTCATCAGATGAGAACGCACAGTTCTCTATAGCTTTCCCTTCATATTGGAATGAAAATACAATTAATTTTCAAGTTTTTTGGACAACAACTGCGACAGATACTGATAGTGTTGATTGGGAATTAGCAGCAGTATCAGTAGTAGATAGTGGAACAACAGATGTTGCTTTTGGTACAGCACAATCAGTTACTGATAATGTAATAAGTGCTGCAGAAGATTTATACGTATCAGCAGTTTCAGGAGATTTAACAGTAGCAAGTGCTGCTGCAAATGCTTTAACTTACTTCAATATTGAAAGAGATGCAGGTTCTGACACTATGGCAGAAGATGCAAAACTAATAGGAATAAAAATATTCTATACAGTTGATGATGTCCACGAGGCGTAAGCCATGGTAGGACCTACATCATTCGGTTATCAAATATCAGGATTCGGTGCAGGAGTTGTTGCAGAAGACTGTGTCGTTGAATTTTTAGTAGTAGCTGGAGGGGGACGAGGTACTACATCAGGTGGAGGTGGTGGAGGTGGTCTTAGAAATTCATACGCTTCTGAAAATACAGGAGGTGGTTCATCAGGTGAAACACCTATAACTGTTGAAGCAGATGGTTCAACTACATATACAGTTACTGTTGGTGCTGCACAAAGTAATTCAGTTTTTTCAACAATTACATCTACAGCAGGTGGTAATGGTGGTGTCAATAATGGTAGTGATGGTGATGATGGTGGTTCTGGAGGTGGTGGTGGCTACAATAATGGTGATGGTGGTTCTGGTACTTCAGGACAAGGTTATGATGGTGGAGATGCTAATGTTAGTGAAGAACCTAATAAAGGTGGAGGTGGTGGTGGTTCAGCAGCAGCAGGAAACACACTACATGCAGGAGATGGTTTATCTTCATCTATAACTGGTTCTGCTACTAATTATGCTGGTGGAGGCGGTGGAGGTGCATATCGTGCTGACCCTTGGAGTTCAAGCAATAAAGGACAAGGTGGAGATGGCGGTGGAGGAAATGGTGGTATTCGTTCAGTTTCTTATACTGTTATAGACCCTACTACAGGAAGTACCAATACTGGTGGTGGTGGTGGAGGCTCAGGTCATAATGGACATGGTGGAGGAAATGGTGGTTCAGGAGTTGTAATACTTCGTTATCCTTCTAGTTTTACTATTACTGCAGGTGGAGGTTTAACTTCATCAACAGCAACAGATGGTGGTAGTAAAGTAACAACATTTACTGCAGGAACAGATACAATAACATTCGCATAGGAGAAAATTATGGCACATTACGCATTTATAAAAGACAATTTAGTAACAGAAGTAATAGTAGGTAAAGATGAAGGTGATGGTACTGATTGGGAAGAATATTATTTAACCAAAAGACCAGGACAAGATGCTTGTAAAAGAACTTCTTATAATACAAATGGTAATGAACATTTATTAGGAGGTACTCCTTTTAGAGGTAACTTTGCATTTGTAGGTTGTACTTATGATACAAGTAATGATGTATTTATTGAAGCTAAACCTTATGATAGTTGGACATTAAATAATTCTACATGGAAATGGGAAGCACCTTTAGCATATCCTGAAGATGGTGGTGATACCTGCACTTGGGATGAGGCTGCATATCAAGAAGATAATTCTACTGGATGGGTAGTAGCTGAGTAATTTAATGCTATAATCCATCATCATGGATTATTTTATAGGATTTTTAATAGGTTATTATATTCGTGATTTCTTTAAATATTTAAAGAAGTTAGCTGAAGTTAAATTACCTGATAATTTTGTTAAAGAAGATTGGGATTGGCAATCTACTGATGACATCCAATAATGGTTACACAAACAAAGAAATGCTCCACATCATTAAAGAAGATGTCCAAAACTTGCATAAGAGGATTGATTATCTTCACGAGAAAATAAATAAATCTCCTACAAGAGCTGAAATAGTTGGATGGTTAGTTGGATTAAGTAGCACAGCTGCGTTCTTAAATACTATAATGTAACTTATGGAAATGAAAATAAACCCTAGTCAGATAATACAAGGTGGTTTAGCTGCCTTAGTAGCTTGGTTATTTAGAACTGTACAACAATTAACTAATGAAGTAGCAGTACTAAAGGCAGAGATTGTCAATGCTAATGATAGATTAGCTGAGGTATTAACTGTGATA
>Ga0080013_1000782_pt1 | contig 43927 bp, 47 predicted proteins | sample ETNvirenome_6_85_FD_69236 | JGI IMG/M metagenome (GOLD analysis project Ga0080013, IMG submission 69236) | Marine viral communities from the Pacific Ocean - ETNP_6_85 (SPADES assembly) (version 2) | ecosystem: Environmental > Aquatic > Marine > Oceanic | place: Pacific Ocean | collected 2013-06-19 | reverse complement strand
ATAGCCACATACAACGCTCGACCATTTTTTCGTCAAACGATGTGCCTACGAGTGTGCCCACGCTCACGTCCGCCCCATCGTAAAAAAAATTATATCAAGTTTCTTGTTCGTGACTTCGTGAATCCACTCGACGCTGCGTGGTCGATTCTCAAAGAGAATGTTGAAAAAACTGACTATTACAATGCTCAATGGCATTGGGAGAATCCCACAGGCTTGAGAGACGACTTTGAGGACATGGGGCTTGGAATCAAAGAGGCCCAAGAATGGTTAGACGGAGAATGGGCCCAAAAAATCAAAGAACAGCAAGGGATTTCTGATGAACCAGTTTCAATTCCTGACAACTTAATGTCCTCATTGGATGCTGCTCACTCAAAGTTGGGACCGGCTAACAGATACGCCGGGATGTGGCAACAAGATAATTCCTGAAACTCTAAATGGGAGGGCTCGTTCGCTCACACGTGAACCCGCTCGACGCTGCTTGGAGTTTGCTCAAGGCTCTACCTGAGGATATGGAGAATCCTTTCTACCGTAACCAGCAGTTAAATGAACATGGTGTCCCAATCATTACTCAAGAAGAAATCGAGCAGAAGCGTGAAGATGACGAGAGGCGACGAGAGCGAGATAAGTTATGGGACGCCCATATCGAGCGGGAAGGGACCCCCGAGGCAGTCGCTGAGAGGAAGAAAAATTGGCAGCAAGCCATGGCCGACGCTGTGAGTAGACAGCCTCCAACAGACTCGGGACCTGAACTTGAACCGAAGTACGCATGGGACCCGGGGGGGCCGTACTGGGAATGACCGATGATTGGGTGTAAGAGTGTATAGTGTAAGCCCACTCGATGTCGCTTGGTCAATTCTTAAACAAAGCCAAATTCCAGAAGGTTATCGTCAAGCGGCGGGAGCCATCATTCGTGATGCTCAAGGTCGCATTCTTCTCATGCGTCGCTCACCCAAAGAAACCTCAATGCATGGTTTGTATGAATTACCGGGGGGTAAATTAGAGGAGGGTGAAACACCTGAAGAAACGGCACGCATAGAGGCCATGGAAGAGTCTGGTCTCCCTCTCGTGAATCTACAGCCCCTTGAGCCACACATAGACCACGATATGCAAAAAGTGTATCATGGGTTTGTGGGTGAAATTGACCCTGAACATCAGGGTGACGTTGTGCGCTCAGAAGAACATGACCACCATGAGTGGGTACATCCTGAAGATATGGCTCAATTTGAGCACCCTCTCAGCCACCATGCTCAGTTCTTGTTTGGGCAAATGTGAATCGACAATAGGTAGGATATGTCCCTCGCAGTCGGTTCAGCCCTTTTCTTTCTCTTTGGATATCTGTTAGGCAGATTCTTACGCCATGTTGAGCGCTTTATTGCAGATTTCTATTTCCTCTTTTGCTGAAAATTCTAAATGGAAAGGCTCGTTCGGTCACACGTGAACCCGCTGGATGTCGCTTGGTCTGTGCTCAAAACGGGGACTGATAGAGAGTCTCGTCTCCCACTATCTGAGTTGTTTCATCAGGATGTGCCTTACAGCCCACCTCCGGCTGGAGGTGAATCACCTTTTGATAAGAACTCAGAAACCCCCAAAACTCCACCAATTCAAGGAACAGTAGCCTGCCCTGTTTGTGGGGCAAAACAGGACTATTCGTGGAAGGTGACACAATCTACTCCGAATTATACTTCTGGTGGATGTGAGCACCCCGAGGGGGAACAGGCCATGAAAGACGACTATTACGCTAAATTGGATGAGTACTACGCTCAGTTTGAAGGCGGACAAGAATGAAACCTATTGACGTAGCGTGGAATTTTATGAAATCGCCAGCCTTGAGCATAGGTCCACCGAAAATCTGTTCTTCATGTAACACAGAGGTTGGAGAGTTCAGAGACCGACTCGCACAGGAAGAGTACAACATCAGTGGTCTGTGCCAGCAGTGCCAAGACAAGACATACGGTACAGGTGAGCCGCCGTCACTTGATTGGGTCCTTGACCCTAACAGCCAACCAAATTGATTTCATCTCCAAGGCGTGCCGTATTTGTTAGGTAATGCTCTTCATTGCCTAAAATTCTATATGTTTAGATTGTTTGGATAGTGCAATGAGTGCACTTGATGCAGCATGGTCTGTGCTCAAATCACGCACTTTCCCAAAGCCCAGTGACCAGAAGGGTGCACCGTATGGTGGTTCTAAATTAAGGAGACCGACCCCATCTTTTGATGAGCCACTGCGCCACAAGAAAAGAACAAGTGTGACAGGACTCTCCTTAACTCCTCAAGACAGAGCAGGGTCAGCAACTCCGCTTCGTCAGGCTGAAAGGCGTGAATTGATTAACCCACAAGAGCGGTCTGGAGATAAACCAGTAGATTTAGAACCACAATTGACTGAAGAAGAACATGAGGCTGAGCGGCAGCACGCTCTTAATATGATGCGCCGAGGCGCTTAGTTAAGGTTACTGACGCTGATTTCGTGGGGTGCAACCACGAGCAGTACCTCGTAAGGGACATCTTCCATGTTTGGCCGGAGGTCAACGTAGGTATTTAAAGTGTCTGTGAAATGTGCGCTAAACTCCTGTCCAAGACGTGGCCCCTTCTGCTGTCCAAGGGCCCGTTATCCCTCCTTGTTCTCTCACCCACATCTTTTTTCCCTCATCTGTCATGTGCTCTGAACCTCTGACTTCAGGACCCTGCAATCTTCCCATTTGGTTAACAAGGAAATAATACATTGCTGGTCCCATGGCTTTGCGACGGTGGTCTTTGTGTACCCACGTGTCATCTGACTCAATGTGACCGGGCTCTTCTTTATCGTAGGGGTGTGGCTCATAGCGAAACGTGCCGTGGGCTATTGTTTCTCCACTCGCTGGGTGTTTAACTTCGACATAGGGGTTGTTTCCCCCCATGTAAGATATTGACATCTGGTACTGTTCGTCTGGGTCTTCTGGATGGGAAAAAACTCCTACGGCATCTTTTGCCCAAGGTTTTTGGTTGGGCATTCGCAACTCGTCTGGAACTTCTGTGTACGAATTAGGAAGGTATGGGGCCTTGAGCATTTGGAAGGCTATATCCATTGGTTCGCTTTTATTCTCAGTAGTGAAACCCATAGGCCACGGTTGATTTGCTATGATTTCAGGTGATTTGGGGCCGGGGGGTATGAAGACTGGTTCACTTGGGGTCGCTGGACTAATGGTTGGAGGTGGTTTTTCCCAATGTATTTCACCTTCTTCATCTTCAATTCCAAACCCACCTTGAACACCGAGTCCCCAATTAACAGGTCTGCCTCCTCTCCCTTTGAATTGCTTTACATTCTCTTCATGAGACATCCCTTCGGGGTGAGAAGCCTCACCTTCTGCTTCTTGGGCATCTACTGCTCTCCATGAAATATCTTCAGCCTCTTCGGGGGTAAGGGTGCGATGTTCACCAAGATGCATCTCTACAAGTTCAGGGTCATCTGTCCCAAATGCAGACAGTTCAAAGAGTTCTTCTGCCGATAATAGGTCAAGAGGACTCTTGAGCAACTGCATAGCGATGTCCATTGGTTCGCCACGCCTAAAAATCTCAGCATGTGGATTCACCATTGAGCGACCTGCTCCTGCTAAAGGCATCATATTGAATGTAGGCTCTCCACGATAAGTTGCTCCCATGATATTAGTTTGCTTTCTTCTACCTTCAGGTGTATCTTCGCTAATGTCTTGAAAAATCTCTACAGGGTTTGCTTCAAATCTCCCAATATGACCCAAGTGAGATTCATCATAGTAAGATTCCATATCATCAACACTCATAGGTTCATGTTCTTGGTGAAATCGCTCACTCACATCTAAACCTGTATTATCACACCCCTTACAACCAGCGCCTTCACATGATTGGCAAAAGTTAGGTAATTCATCATCCTTGAGCAATTGAAAAGCAAGGTCAAGAGGTGTCATTTTGTCTTCCTCCATATTGTTGCTGATGTTTCACTACCGGGCTGATGTTGTCCTAATTTGTTAACATTAGGCAAAAGCCGCATGATGTAACCGATTTGGCGTGTAGTTGGAAGTTCTGCGGTCCCATAGGCCTCACTCATCCAATCAAGAAAATGACGTGCTGTGAATTCGGTGTTATTGTCAAGACCTTCTACGAATTCACGTATATTCTTCGCTTTGCGTGAGCGCATCATTCTACCTTGGAGAGGGGCATACTTCATGTTATCTCCCTTTGAGAAGGCTGTACCAAGCGGCTTGCATGCCAACAACATGGCTTTTACCAAGAGGGCCTGTACTGGTAGTGCTGGCTCGCTCGCTTGCTTTTGATTTGATTTTTTGGGCAAGTTTTTCTTTTTGTTGTTTGATGTTACTACTTGCTTGCTTATCCTTTTTTCTCCCTGATAGATAACCCAAACCACCACCAACGACCGCACCGGCAGCAGTACCTATGATGGGGACAATGCTTCCGACGGCAGCCCCTGTAGCGGCCCCTGTAGCGGCCCCCGCCAACGCTCTTTCTCCTCCTTTCCCTAACATTGGAGTGCCAGTGTCCACCGCTGCTTGTTCGGTGGCTTTTTCTTGATTTTGTTGATTGTCCTGTAACCGCTTAACTTCTATCATTTGCCTATCTGCTTGAATTTGTTTATCTTGCATCGCTTTTGCGTTTTGTTGACCTTTCCAGTTTTCAAAATTTTGTCGAACACCAGCGACAAAATCTTGAGTCTGCTCTTCACTTGTGGGTTCTTTTTGCTGCTGTTCCTGCTGTTGCCCCTCTTCAGCAATATCTTTTGCTTCTTGTTCTGCAACTTCTTCACCAGTGGCAAGATTTTGGGCAGTATTGGCAGTCGAAGCACCTCTTGCGGCAGTCAAGCCCCCTGAACTTGCCGCTGCAGGGGCGACGCCTCCTGCTGCACCTGCTACAGGTGCCACTGCTCCCGTTACAGGCGCAGCGGCTGTTACAGGGGCAGCGGCTGCTGCGCCTAATACCGGGGCTGCTGCTGCTGCTGCTGCTGGGAGTGGCACATGAACACCAATAGGTCCCCATTCAAGATTGTTCCGACAGGGTATTTCCCATATTTCCCACTGTGTCTATTATCTAATTGTAATATATCTTAGTTTACTATAAGACATAGTGGTAAATGTGGGAAATAGGTGTGAGAATCTTTATGTGCACCTATCTGTTGCCCTATGACGAGGCACATGAGGGAGGATACGGTAGCACCAATCGGTGATGACGCCGAAGTCCGGTTGATGGGTTTGATACTCGCACAATCAGCAATGGTAGGGGTAGCCATCGGTCTATATGTTAGTGATGTGTGGATTACAGCAGAAGGAACAGTATTGAATGGGGTTCTATATGGGGGCACAGCACTTGCCTTCCAAGTAATTGCTTACTATGTTTTCAAGGTCTTCTTTCAGCGAGGAATGGATGAGCGTGCTCGCACGCAGCATGCAGAGCGCAATCGCTCTTCTCGCTATCGAGAGCGTCAGATTGATTTCGACCGTCGTAGAGAAGATTTAGAATTGCGACGCATGGAAATGGAGATGGAAGCAGAATTGAGATTTATGGAGCAAAATCCCAATGCGGCACGTAATCCATATGGTGTTGTGGAAGATAGTTTTGAACAAACGCATGGAGCACCAAAACATGCCAGTCAACGCCAACAAGCATTGGACCTTGGAGCCTCAAAGACCAAAAAGTCCCCCACTCGTGGCCCTGATGGGAAGTTCGCTTCCGAGAAGGCAACCAAAGACGACGGTGAGTGAGGAATGAGTCGTATTTTCAAACGACATAGTGATGACGCTACAGAAAGAACGCTTGAGGCCATTCATTTGGCTAATCGAGTAGATGATTATTATGAGCGTGGTTGGACTTGGCTCAAAGTGATTTTAGCAAGTGTGATTACAGCATTTGTCATCAGTGGGTTTGAGCATTATAGTGATTGGAACTTGTGGAGTGAAACAACTACGTGGTTCAAAGAGGGCGTCAAAAACTTATTCGGTTTTAATTGAGGTGATATAGTGAGTGCTGAGGGCTCAGTGCTCGTGGGTTCAATGTTATGGGCCCAAAGTTTGTGGCATTATTTCAAACCACGTCGAGTGGGTGTTTATGGACCAACCATGGTTGGGAAAACAACACTCGACCTTTACATGGCTACACCCGGTGAGATGGATGATGACATAGAACGCACGACACATGCTAAATTCCTTGGTAAACACTTCTTACCCAAACCCACACGCAAACGTGTTACATGGGATAGCAAGAAACGTGTTATTTATTCCAGTGATGTTGGAGGGGAAGAAAGGTTTTGGAATTTGTGGGTTGATGATATGGTGGACCGCCAAGTAGAGGCTGTGGTGTACATGTTTGACCATCGTATTCAGGAAGATGGTGCAGCCGCCGTTGAGGCAGTTGCTGGTTTTACTTATCTTACAGACATTCTTCTTAAGCGCCAATATCGCTATCGACGACTCCGCACACGATTGAAGGGCAAAAGATATGCTCCACGCATTATCATGCTTGTGGCAAATAAGGCTGACCAGTGGTGGGATGACAAAGCCAGTGTGTTATGGCAACAAAATCGAATTAATGAACACGCAATGTTTGACAAGTTCCGTCCTGATTTAATCCGTCTTCAAAAGGCGGGAATTAAGACTAAGCGTAGTTTTATGGCTACAAAAATTGGATGGCAAGTAGAGCCAACTCTCATTGATTTACTAACGACTTAACAAGGGTTATGTTTTTGATGTGCCTACACATGCGCCTATTGTGGGCGCTACAGGTTTAGTCACGACTCTGCAGAGAGTTTCATCTACTACTAAGAGCCTCAAGACGACAGTGCCTGTTGCTATAGTACAACAATTGGGCCTCGGTGCGGGAGACCGTTTACAGTGGCAAATGCGTGTGGTTGATGGGGAGTTGAGTTTAGTAGTAAGTCCAGAGGTAGAGTAAATGAGTTTGTTCCCAAGTATTGGTGCCCGTAGGGTGACCAGTCAACAAGCGTTGAGTGATTATAGTGAAGCACATTTGATGGCTTTGTCACAACAGGGCAATGTCACCCATGGACAATTGATGGAACAACAAGCCGCCCAAGCAGCAATGAAAGAGATGGGAGAAGAACATTCCATAGAAATGCCCAAAGTCAATTTCTACCCGAGCAGTCATACTAATCCTAAAAAGGCCAGAAGACAAGATATCAAGCAAGCCTATCGTTTGCTCAAACCCACCAAGCGCTCAAGATTCAGTCCGAGAAGATTGTGGATTGGTGGAAAATATTTATTTGACCATGAAGCACACCGATGTGTGGTTGATGGTTGTGATGTGCGTCAATTAATTGAGCATAATAATATCTATCAAACCATTACAGATGAAGATACAGGTTACAGTTTGTGGGACATGTATTGGAAGAATCCTTTAACAGGGGAAATCGAAGCATTTGTCGCTCGTGAGTATGTTACGAGTGGAAAACGCATGCGTGCGACCTATTGCCCAGAACATTTACATCTTTATCATTTACTTTGCAAGTGGGAGAATGAAGAGCGTGAAGAAACAGTGGATAGCCCTGAAGGTTTGAAACATAAACTGAAAAGAGGAGTAAGTACTGTCGCTGTCCCTATGGGCGTCATGAAGCGCAAGAATTCTTCTAATGTCCCTATGTTTTTAGAAAAGTATGAACCCTTCTTCATTGAAATTGAAAAAGATGCACGTCACACCAATGGTATCAGCATTAATCATTATACAAATCCTGAAACTGGAGTCAATGATTTGACAAGTGTCACATTTGATTTGCGTATTTTTCAGAGCGAATTGGCTGCTTTAGAAGGGAGTCGTCCCATGAATCCTCAATTTTCTCATATGCTATCAACCCAACAATCCAATATGGCTGCCCCTGCCACAATGGACAACACTTTGAATCTCACACAACAATCTGAAATAGCAGAGGGTAACTCGGAGGATGAATCATGAATCTTGGTGCATCTCCTCCTGCCGCTGGCTCTTTGAGTTTTGGAGCCCCTCAAGGGCAGCAGAATGGTTTTGCCCAACAAAACCCATTTGGTCAGCAACAGGCTATGGGAATGGGAATGGGTGGCATGAACCCTGCCATGAATCCATATGGTGGCATGCAGCAACCAATGCAACCACCCAGTGAAATAGAAATCATGTTGGCTCTATTGCAGAGTACAAAACCTGTTGAGACATGGATAACCAGTGTTGGATTTCAGAATTTTGTACAAATGGTTAGTTTGATGATGGAACGTGCTGTGGTTGAGTTTTTCCGCAATGCAGTCTTCAAGAAAGAAGATGATGACACTTTCAAGGTTGATATGACAGCAATGCCTTCCCATTGGCAGACTCTGAGTGATGAGAATATCGTTAATGAATTCAGTGGAGTGAGAAATGCCGCTAATCAAGAATTACAGAATGCACAGATGATGCAGCAACAAATTATGACCATGACTCAGCAAGCAGGGATGCAGGGTGCTTTAGGTGCTGCTTTGGCCGATGAGGGCACTCTCAAGAAAATTGGAGGGGGAATGGGTTCCTTCCTTAGGGCGGTGAAATGATGACAGATAGAAATTCTTTCAGTCCAACAGTCAGTTTAGGCGACATGGCTATGGATATTTTGAATCCCAGAAAGAGTGTCATTGTTGAGATGATTATGGTTCAATTGATTTCCCTCGTCTTGATTGTGTTGGCAGTCATGCTGTTCCAATCAAGAAATTTGTCATCCACAACCATCTCATATATGCTCATTGGGGCCTTTGGTGCTGCTACTTTGGCGGGCACGATTTACACTCGTCTGTCTCATTAGACACATTTTAGTGCAAAGGCTTTCTGGCATCATTGTGCAGCCTTTAGAGTCAGCATGGGCCTTGCTTAAGGCTCTGACTGAATCAGATAGGGAATATGCTTCTTGGTATGGTGGTATTCCACCTAAGCGCTATGATGAAGAGGGCAATCTTGTAGGCACTGTTCAGGGCACTCATGGTGGTTTATCCCGCCCATATCAACAATTGGGCCCCCCTCGCCCAAAAGTACCGGAGTATAAACAAGTGGGGGGACAGGTATTGCCTTTGTCTTTTGAAGAACATCGGGAGGTAAGAGACTCTCCTGATTTTCAACAGCGAATGAGTGAATGGAAAGCAACACGCCAACAATATGGCGAGGCTGAAAAACTCTTGAGGCCCGCATCAGTAAGTCATGCCTCTGTTCAACGAGACATGGAAGAAAGGGGAATGGGTGGTGGTGAATCGTCCCGATTGCATGTCCCAACACATGGTATGAATCCTCCATTGTCAGAAGTCGATGCTCAGAGGTTTGAAGAAGATGACAGGGCACAACAAGAAGAATGGGAGAGATATGGTTTCCCTGATGAGCACTTTGATGACCCTGATGAGCACCTTCATGAGGAGGAAGAGCCTTCAAACCCATTCACTGTTGGGTCCCGAGCGGCACAACGCCAAGTGCGTTTGGGTGAGATAGAAAGAGAACACCGGGCTGCCAGAAAGGCCCGACAAGAAGCCCGCCGCTCCAATAAACCCCCAAGAATACCAGCAATGCGAGGAACACATAAGCGAGTTGGTATTAAGCGTGGGGATAATTGATGCCGTTCGTAAGCAGGTCGCAGCGGCGTTTCATGTACTCTAAAGACCCGGAGATGGCTCACAAGTTTGAGCAAAAGACTCCCAAAGACAAACAATTGCCTGAGCGTGTGCGACCACGTAAAATTGGTATTCGCAAATCAATGGGTCGCCAAACTCGTTTATCAGAATTTGACCCAGATTGGGAAGACCCTGACTATGGGCCTGTGACTGAGTATCACGCAACTGCTAATTTGCCCGCAGTGCGACGTGAAGGTATTAGGCCACCTCCACGTAAGCGCAGTCGTCGATTTTATCCAGAAGAGATGCGTCAATCTCCTCCTGAGCGTGCTACGTTCACAACTACAGATTTAGACCAAGCACGGTGGTTCAAAGAAGGGCGAGGATATGACCCTTCTCGTAGTGGGATAGTAGGTGTGCGCACACGTGGTATGGCGGAGCCTGCTTTTCAGATGTTCGGCAATATGCCAACACATGTGAGAGAGGGGGGTGTTGCACCTCAGCGATTGGTTGTGGTGAAGTCACTATTGAGAAAAACCCCAGTTCGCTATTTGATTAGAAAAGCGGGGGACTGGGCAATAGACCCGAACCAGTTGTCTCCCATTAATTTAGGTTCTCAATATACTATTGCTGAATTGCAAGATATAGCAAATTTTCATCAAGCGATGAATGACCACAAGGCAACTCCTCAAATAGACACCACTACTGCAAAAACTCCCAACGTACCTTTCAAGAGTGACCATCCATACCAACAGGGATATAACAGAGGACTTTTCACCACTGGGGGCCAGAGTAGGCGTTTACAAATACCTGATGGTATAGGTAATGAGAAACTTTGGGGTAAGGGTGTTTTTGCCAAACCTCAAGAATTTATTCACACTGTTGCTCAAATGTATATGTCAGGGAATACAAGACAACACCCTGAAGGACATGTTTTGTCTATACCTCTTGGTAATTTTTCTCATGGTTCGATTACAAGTAAAGATGGTCAAAACATATCAGGCTTGTCAGCAATAACATACATAAACCCCGACAAAAGTTTCTATGTAAAGAGCATTGTTCCTATAGGCAGCAAAAGGTTACCAACAGGACAATATGGTCCTATAACACATCTACGCACAAAGCAGAATAGTTCTAAACTTGAGGAGTTAGTAACCGAGCATGGGGATGCCCATGTTGGTGATTTGGGAGAGTTTGGTGGAGTTGACTCTGAAACACATAGTAATTATTTTAGCACAATGTCTCGACCAGAAGAAGAAGAATCAACACCAACACCAAAGGATATTATTCGAGTCAAAGAAGATTTCAACATCCATCCTGAGTTGGAAGGTTTAGGTTTTGGTGTGAACGAGAGAAAGAAAAACTTGTATTTTAACACTGTTAAAAATATTAAACACGAAATTGACCCAACGACAAGGCAACCATATGGTAACTATAGAAAATCAAACTGGGAAAAATACCCACTTATTCCTAATGCTTTACGGGCAGTTGCTGAATTACAAAATGCTGGAGAAATCAGTGAAGAAGATGCAATTCCTTATTATGGGGCCATTTTCAATTTTTGGAAAGGAAGAGGTTATGCAGACGTTGATGAAATATTCAAGCCTTATTATTTGAACCAATTTGGTATTGACCTTGACCCTGAGGAAGGAGCCATAAAAAGAGTTATGGATGCTCACGATGAAAAAATGGGCATCAAGAAGTCTCGATTCATACGTATTGTAAAGGGGAGAAATGTGAGCAAACTTCTTGTCAGAAAGCCTTCTCGCAGAATGAAGAAGTCCCTGAGGGTTATATCATGAAGGAGAAAAAAGTAGGTAAGAAGCCTCATGGCATGGTCTTGATTGTATCTGTGGGTAAGCCCGGCGACAAAGATGCCAAAGATATGTTCAAGAAACCAGAAAAGAAAGTCGAAAAGGGCGCTTTAGAGTCCTCTTTTGAGGATTTGAAAAAGCAAATGGTCCCTGAGTATGCTGGTATGGGGGGTAAATCCTGCGCAGAGTGCGGTGCGAAAGCCGGGGAAAGTTGTGGTCTACATCCTCATCGGGTTGAACAATGTCAGTATTTTCAAGATTCTTAGATAGGCGAAATAAATGACGTCTTCAGGCGAGCCAATGGACATCGCTTTCCGTTTGCTCAAGATGCCATTGCTTCCCGAATCGGTTAAAGAAGTGCCCGCAACTGATAGTCGTAGTAAAGAGTTCATAGCAGACTTTGAACACCCTGAAACAGGTGAGATATACCCTATGCAGGGATATGCTAATAGTGATGAAGCAGGGACTTTTATTTATCCGCCCAATAAATTACGACCAAAAGAGTCTCCGCCATTATCAGGTGACAATCACTCTTTAGCAGGTGCTATTGCAGAAGCGACCTTTTCCCCTCAAAGTGATTACGCATCAGATGCAAACGAATGGACAGGTGCACCATACATCAGAGAACGTGACCCTTTCGCTGAAGGAAACGAGTTTGGGGAAGAAGCACCACCTGTTGGAATGGGAACAGCCATGTATGATTTAGCGGCTATGATGGCTGATAAACACGGGGCAAAAATTGTACCCTCTGCTGCTCGCAGCCATCAAGCGCACAATATGTGGGCCAAGCATGAAGATAAGGGACATTGGCCTGTGCGAACAGGCGAACCAATGGACCTCGCTTGGCGGCTGCTCAAAGCACCTTACGATGTCTATACTCATGAAGGTAATCAAAAAAAGCCATTTGAAGGAACGCTTTATGCTGGTGGTGATGTCACAGATACGCCAAAGTATTACACTCCTTCTTTAGAGGGTGCTTTGGATTACGCAGTATATGGTTCAGCCACAGGTGATGTGCCGATGAGAAGCACTACCCCTGCTATTAGGACTGTTCAAGACCCCGGTTTCAACGAGAAGGGGCAACCTGCTGGTAGTTTGATAGCAGACCCCCAATTGCAGGATGCGTATATGCAAGACGACGACTCTCCCTTACAAAGTGAATTGATGGATGACGATACTTTGCGACAACTCATTTTACAAATGTCGGATAAATCACCCAAAAGTGACACTACTGGGTATCATCACTCGCAACAAGACAGGGAGAAGCATATACAAGGTGCGTTAGAGAGGTTGAAAAACAAAACGAGTGGTAGGTTAGACCTCACTGATTCACAAAAGATGATGGGTGGTATTTCCACAGGAAGACACGATGAATTAGATATGATGGACTTTGATGACATCAATAGTGGTTGGGACTTCTTAGAGGATTGGGAAAAAAGTTGGTTGTTGGATAATCGTTTTGACGAACTTCCAATGTGGTTGCAAGAGGAACACCAAGATGAAGTCAAAACAGGCGAACCAATGGACCTTGCTTTTCGATTGCTCAAGGCTTCCCGCCAGACAGAGTTAGGAGAGTTCCACGAAGACCTTCCCTCATCACACGGACCAGTGACAGGGTATCGTGCATTATCCGATGAGCAGCACAAGAAGATACCCCATGAAGGTTTGACTGGTACTCCGATTAAACCTCTTGTTGGAATTAGAGATAACCCGCCAAAAAAAGGGATTTATGCATGGATGGGTCATACGCCCACAGGTCTGGATTTTGCACGAGAGCAAGCACAGAATTGGGCTAATGAAATGTCAAATAACCGAGATACACCATCACGAGTTGTAGGCATACGAGGTCGCCATGACCTATCTCACATGGATGATTTTGCGAATGATTGGTATGGTATTACAGAACCAGAAGACCTCGAACATGCTGCTGCTCATATACTTCCACACGACATCCCACCAGAACAGGTGGTGAGACAAATATGAACCCAATGGACCTCGCTATGCGGCTTTTGAAAGGAAGGCGAGAATGGGAATCACATAATGAAAGAGGTCAAGCATTTACCGAAGATTTGTTTGAAGGTCTTTTGCATGACCATGACCTCATGCCTTATGAAGAAATGACCGACAGACAGCGAGCAATTATTGATACAAAAATGAGCCTTCCAGCACATCTATTCTCAGAAGGTAGTGAAATGGGTGAACTTATGAACCGATTTTTGTTTTCTCGTTCAATGCATGAATCCATACCTGATGTTTATTATGAGGATGAATTAGAATATTTGAATCACTTCAAGGATGCCCTCGAAAGTGTGGTTTTTCCCAATGGAGCCTATGACTATGATAAAGCAATGGAAATAAGCGACGGTGGATATGAAGAGCACCCTGAACACCCACACGCTATTGCTATCTCCCAAATGCATCCTTCTTTTACTGAGCGACAAAACACTGTAAGCAAGTTGTATGGTACTGATGATGCAGAGGCTGAAACTCAATTTTCACCTGAGTTCCAAGACATTTACACAGGCGAACCAATGGACCTCACTTGGCGATTGCTCAAAGGATTTCCCTATGAGTTCATCGAAGATGAAGATGAGCCTGACCCAGATGACCCCTCAAGGAAGAAATGGCGGCTTGACCCCGATGAGCAGATTTGGAATGATGAAGCAGATGAACATCTCAAAGAGATAACGAGACAGCAACAAGATTACTTGTGGAACCTTCCTCCTGAACAGAAGTTGTGGTATATCCGAGCGCACGGCGACCCTATGTTACAATCTAAACTGGAAAGAGCGATGTTGGAAGCGAGTGATGAGAATATACCGGAGATGGCACAACCACGGAACCCTGTCTCTTCTTCAAAGGACTTTGATGCATACAAAAACATGGACCCCGATTTGTTGAACGATTTTCTCCTTGAAGCATTCCTTAACTCTTATGGGCAAGGTATGACTTCTATGGGAGGTCTATTTGACCGAGAACCTGTTGAAAGGGAGAGTGGGCATTGGAACAAAGAAGGGCAATTCATTCCTTCGGGTAAAACTTACATAAGCACTGATGCGACTGATGATGATAACCATAACAGAATCATAGGCAGGTCGCACGCAGTAGACCCCTCTCAATGGAGAAAATTCGCAGGCGAACCTATGGATATCGCTTGGCGGCTGCTCAAGGCGCCTATGTATGAAACAGGCATTCCCGGTATTCGTTTCGTTACCCAAGGTGAAGATGAAGCCGATTGGAGAGATGACCCTACTGTACATGGGACAGATGTTGGTGCATTCCACTTTGTGCCTCAAGATGCTCCTCAAGCAACTGTTGATGATGCATCAACTGTAGAGTTCATACAGCAGATGACTCCTAATGAGTTTCTATCACGGACACCGCCGTTGAAAAATAAGCCGGATTCCTATTATCGGGACTTGATGGATAGGGCACAGGCTGGGGAGAATATCAAGTTCAGTATGCCTCATCTTTCAGACTTTTACCCTATGGAAGATAAAGAGATGCAGTTAATGGGTCGGGACATACCACATGATGGAAGGCATCGCATGGCTGAATTAGTAGCAAGAGGACATGGTGATACTCCAGTACCAATAAGGAGAGATTTGTTTTGACACCAATGGACCTCGCTTGGCGGTTGCTCAAAGACCGCAAGTCACCTGAAGCGTTTAGACACAAGAAAGAATATGATACCAAGTATGAATCCAGTCCTGAGCGTGTGAAGTATCGTGAAGAACTGAATCGTGAGCGTCGTCGACGTGGTATGTATGGTGACCATTCAGGTCGAGATATCAGTCATACACAGGGTGGTAAACTCACAGTTGAAAGTGAACATGCTAATCGTGCCAGACATTTCAAAAACAAAGGCACACTTCGGGTGGTATAATGATGGCATTCGACAAGGCTTGGCATGTGCTCAAAATGGGTGCTATGCCACCCCCACCCCCACCTTCTGGGCCGCCACCTTCACCTTCTGGCCCGCCACCTTCACCTTCTGGGCCGCCAAATGGAGAGAACACGGGTGAACAAGAAGAGTATTCACACAAAGACTTAGACGCTGAAGCATTGTTAGATTTCTTAATTCAGACTCTACAGATGGATTATCAGGATGCTAAAGTTTTAGTCACGCATCATAAAACAAAGGAGTTGGTTAGTGCTAATCAGAGAAAAGCGAGAGCAGCCGCTCAAGAAATGGTTGATGACTCCTCTTCTAACCCCCCATCTCCGCAGATGGGTGGCTTCTGATGACCCCCTTTGAGCAAGCGTGGGCTGTTCTCAAGATGCCTATAGTAGATACCGAAGTGCCGGGTTTGAGAATAGCACACGGGTTCGACGAGCCTGTAAGAGAATTACATGAATATAATCCAAATGCAGGGTATGGTAAAAAGTGGAAAGCAAAGCCGGGATTGATAGGTGCTACTAATTTTCAAACAGATGAAATGATAGAAATGACTCCAAACGAATACTTCGATAGATTAGCAGAAGTAGGTATGAATACATTTTCAGGTCAAAAGAGGTTCCCAATACCTCATGAACACACTTTGTTAAATCAACCTCAAGAAATACAAGACAAGTTTTCTGATGAACATAAAACACTAGAATCAATGCGGCATCGTGATATGAAGTTTTGGCCCGGTGAAGGGCCGAGAGCAGTTGATAGAATAATTGAGGGCATTAAAGAAGGTAAAATTATGGGTGCACCTGAGATAGATATGGCAGGTGATACTCCGACAGGTTACCAAGAAGGAGGTCATCGAATGGACGCTCTGAGATTAATGGGTTACGGCGATACTCCAATTCCTGTCGCTATTACTAGACAAAAAGGGGACAACAATGAGACCCTTTGAGCAAGCGTGGGTTATCATCGCCACTTTCCAATAGGGCAAGTGCTTGAGGCCAGTTTCGTTTTCAATTTCATGAAGCAACCACATTTGGTGCATTGATTCATAGACTTGCGTAAGTGTGGACATGTAGAGCACGTGCCCTGTCTATGTGAGATTGTCTCAGGAGAAGCAAAGCGACGGTGTACAACATCTCCTGCTGCTTTTCTCAAATCCTTGACGGTACGTGAGATGCGGGAGACTTTTCGCATAGGATTGGCACCTGCTTTGCACCGATAAGGCTTATGACCCAACGACTTCTGACCAAACTGGATGGTAGAGCGGGAGCGAGTTACAAAGCGTGCCTGCGCCTTTTGCATGCATCCTGACCGTAACGACTTAGAAGAGATGTTGACCTCCGGTCAGATAGACCCTAAAATTCTCGACAAAGACATGGGTTGGAGGACTAATACCACTGACCGACATCAACGAAATCACATGGGTGAGTACCATACTGGTGCAAATCCTTCTTGTCCACTGTGTGCTGATTCACGGCGTAGTGAATTTGAAGCCGCTTATTATGCTCAAGAAGTGGGCAGTGAGGCCATTGCTGCAGAATTGGAATGTGCAGAGTCGGCAGTATATCATCACATGAAGCACCATTTCCAACCCCTTGTGCAAAAGGCAGCCACTATGGCTGTAACTATGGCTGTAGGTAGTGAAATGGGTACACTGCGTACCAATGTTGAGCGATTGAATGTTCAATTATCTGAATTACTTGATGATGGTAGTGTGTTCGATGAACATTTCGTCAAAGATGCAGTTTCTCTTCACAAGGAAGTTCGGGAAAGTATCAAGGATTTAATGCGTTACAAAGATGAATGGAGTGGGGCGAGTGAGCAGACGACAAATCAAACTATCAACATCCTCAAAGTCGAGTTGGGTAAGGAGAGCCCGGACGCATGGCGTCGAATACGTGAGAATCTTATAGAGCAATACGAGGTAGATTTTGAATGAAACCATCCAAACGCTATTCATTCATGCCCATTAGTGACTTGATGGGCTATGGACATCCGTCATCTGTTATTCTGCACAAGAAAGAAAATGTGCCTCAAGATGACTTTCCTCTTTTCATTGAAGGTATTAATCATATCATCCATAAATGGGCTGAACAGGTCAGTAATGTCACAGGTGCTGAGGCTATGATTATCATAAAAGACAACATCGAACCTTTCTATTTGTTGAGTGATGTGTATGAGGAACTTCTTATTCAAGATGATGAGAATGTATTTGATTTACGCAAAAGGGCTTTGATGTATTTGTCTCATTGTAAATCTGTGTTGGATAAATTAGAAATGTCGTATAAGAGGCCCCAAATGCTCAAAGATTTCTATATCAATTTGGGTGAACGGCTCAAACAATCTGTGATTTTTCTGATGGAGGGAGATGAATGCCTCTGAATATGGGACGTGGTTCAGATACGAGGATGTTTAATCCTCATGGGGAATCATCATACATGTTTCGTGATAATGACGAAGACCAAGAAAAATATGGTCGAGGAGATTCAGAGTTCCATGAAGAAAAAGACAATGAGAAAAAGACTCGGCGTCAATTACAAGATGAGCGTTTGGATAAAATTCGTCCCTTTGCTCTTACAGACCAAGAAATGAGCATGGCACAAGAAGAAGAAGGCAATGGACTTAGTGATACTGGGGAAGAGCCAGATGAGCCTGAGTTTGATTCTCGCCCCTCTGGGAACATCAATGACGACACTGCGGGCTCCCGTGGACATATGTTGGATGTTGCTGTAGGCGCAAGAACGGGGACTGGGTCTGCTATGGGTGGTATTCCCACAGGTCCACCGGGCCCTGTTGGTAACTTTGGTATGATTCGTCGCTCTGATGCAGAAGAGGCTGCTTGGTCTGAGTTATTGAAAATGACAGAGGAAGAACAACAATTTTACTATGCTCCTGAGAGTGTTAAAAGAAAAATACAACGTCGACAGCAACGCTCACCTTTCAAAAGAGACTCTCTTAGAATGAATACGAAAAATGCAATATCTCGTATTCATCAGGGGGTTCAAGATAGATTTGAAAGACTCAAATTTCCTGAACATTTGCGTTATGCACATCATTCATATCCTCCGTACAAAGAAGCGAGATTAGGTGTCCCTTCAGAATCATTACATCTTTTACCTTATGAGGCAGGGGAAAGAAACAAGATTGCTGATTTAGGCCCTCTTGCTAGAGATTTAGATATGAATCCACGTGAAATATATAACATACAAGAGGCATTTCCTCATTTAATTCCTACTGAATTTAGAGAAGATGAACCACCATCACCTTCTGATAAAGAAGATGTCATTGAAGAAATGGGCGGCATGATGTTTGTTAATGGGCAGATGATGAGTCCAGAGGAGTTTGCCCAATATCAAGCACAAAAAGGAGACATAAAGAGCGACCCCTTAGAAATGGCTTGGTCTGAGTTGCTCAAATCAAAGAAAAAAGGTAAGCATGAAGGTGTGGGTACAATGGGTGGAGTTGGTTTGGCGGGCAGCGCTAGACAGCGACGTAAAGAACATCGCAAGAAATGGGCACAAAAGAAATTCAAAACTTCTCCCGGTGGACGACGCCCCTCCACAGCAACGTCACGACGACACAAAAGCCGCATGCGTTTGTTGAGCCCTCGGCATAAGGCTGGTACTGGGCAAAAGGGTGGTTTGTTAGAATCAGGATTAGCAGCCCATATGGCTCATCTTGGTGTAAAAAGTAAACAACCTCTTCGCTTGGAGTCAGTGCCTCGATATGGGCAACAAATGGCTCAACAACAACGCCGACGTCTTCAGGGAGATGTGCCTCTTCCTTATTCTCCACATTCAGCGTGGGGAGAGCGCACAAGTGCCCCCGGTCCTACAGGTTCAGGACGTCTACAACGCTTACCCGGTGAGAGTCGAGGTATGCCACATGTACGTCGCCCTCGTCTGCGACGGGTCACAGGTTTCACACCTCACACAGCATCCACTGCTCCCACTGCTCCGGGTCTTCCTGCTGCTGCCTCAATGGGGTTACCAAGTGCCAGTTCAATAGCAATGTCTGAACCAAGTGAAATAGAGCAAATACGCAGTGATATACTCAAGGCACGCAAAATAACAGATTACGCCCATTTTGCATGGATGCGTAATATGCTTAAAGAAATCAAAGATAAGTTGGATAAGGTCAAAAAGACCGCAACAAAAGATACCTCAGGTGCTGGGGATGACAAACCCCAACATGCTTCAAACCACACACGACGACAAACCAGTCGCCCTGAAGGGGCTACAGAAACTGGCCCTGATGATGACCCACGATATTGGGGGGCTCATCCGGGTGATTTGGTGGGGCAACACTGATGTTGTTGACCCCTTTTGCTCCTACTCGTTCATTTGAAGGAGAGTTATTGCTCAAAGGTATGGGGGTTTACCGTCATATTGATGGTGACCTTCATTCAATGATACATCCACCAGAGGAGTCAATTAATCCTGAAGGGGAAGACCACCCTGCTTTTCATCATGATGGGCAAGGAAATTTGTTACCTGTAGAGACAGGTGCCCATCCCATTGATGGTGTCATCAAAATGCTTGATAGTCGTTTAGAAGAGTATCGAGCGGCATTATCAGAAAGAGCACAACAGGGGGATGAGACCGCTGCTCGTTTGTTACAGGACTTACAAGGTTGGAGTGGTGGCGCTCTTGTGGATGAGGCCATTCGATTACACAACCAAAAGCACCCTAATCAACAATTACCACCAAAAGGGTCTCCCGAATACAGAAAAAATACTATTGATACTTATCCAGATAGAAATACAAAAGGAAATGTTTTCTTAAATGATGGAACGACTTTGGTCAATTATTGGTCAAACAGGGGGGTACCTAAAGGTAAACCCCCCGGATTTGGATATGAATCTGGGGCAATACATTTTGCTCCTGAATTACATGACATATTGAATAATTCAGCCTTTATGCAAGCAGTCCGCTATTTGGCCCAAACAGGTACATCTATCAGTGGAATGAATGAACGTACACCACCTGAGATGTTGACCTCTCAAGCACATCTTCAACAAGATATGGGTCATAATTACATCAATCCACACATGTTATCTTCGCATCCGGGCCAGCAGATACATCGTTTTTCTACAACAAAAGGACGGAACTTAGATATGCCTAAAATGGCAAAGGTATTTGGTTTTGAAGACCAAATGCTCCACCCTGAGGGCCTTCACCCTTCACAGGTATTGCACCATTTACCTCATGAATTTTTTAGTCGTGATAATTGTAAAGCAATAGATACAACAGAACATATTGCTGCTATGATGTCGCAGCCAGAGATTTTGGCTCGTTTTGCAAAAACACCAATGCCCGGTGGTTCTACTTTGGCAGACTATAATACTCCTGAAGGAATACAGATATTATCTGACGTTATCGCAAAAAAACCAGCCATAAGTTTACTTTTTGGTAATAGAGATAGAATGCAAGAAGGTAGCGCTGTTGATAATTTATTGAACAGACACATTAATTCATTAGATGAGGAACAAAATGCTCATTTCGGACTCCATAAGGAAAGTATAGGTAGCCATGGTGAAACAAGAGGTTTTGGTAACAAGGTGGCTGCTTTAGCCAATGTTTTAGGTGCTCACCCTGAATCTCCTTCTCGTTCATTGTTTCATGATGATTCAGAAAATCACGAACCAGAAAAAGACGCAAGGTCGGTGATTGAGGCTTTATCGAGGGGACATATGATGTTAAATGGGATAAACCATCATACACCACGGCCTGATTCACCAATTACTAAACCTCCTCAACCAACAGCAGGTGTCCCTTATGGTGAACTTGTGGGGTCACATAATCACAATCTTGCACAACAGGGTGTATATGGGCACAGTCCACCAAAAGACCTACCAGTGCCGAAAAAAGACCCAGTGGATGATTTCTATGCAGGTTTGAAACAACCACCACCGCCACAAGACATGGCTTCATGGGAATTTCAAGAGGCGGGATTGCATGCAGCGGGACATTTACCAGAGGGCCAAACCAGTTTACTTCGCCCTTGGGACCAAGTAACTACATCTGCTGGTTGGGATAGTGCAAAGGCACTTGCTCGTTCAGATGATTTGCGTAAATTTTGGAAGTGTGTGCGATGAGTGAGCCAATGGATTATGCATGGGGCATGCTCAAGCAAGAAGGTCCTTCGTCAGGTCCGTTAATGGCAGTAACTTCTCAACAAGGGGCTCTTACACCTTCACTGTTATTGCAAACATCAGGAAGAAGTGGTGGCACTAAAGGTATGGGTGTAAGAGACCAATTAAGACATATTGTCGGACCTAAGGATATGAAACTAAGAGACCGTTGGGCACATATGAGGGGTAGAGACACTAATGTCCATCCACTTGTTCATGATAAGAAAGGACAGCCTGTTACTGATAAATTAAGGGATTGGGGAAAAGAACGTGAAACAGAAGGATTTGATGGAGTCAAGGAACAGCAGGGAAAACCCCCAAGTCGTGCACGAATGGCCGCTGGTTTAGCGGCTCGTGGTTTGAACTTGGGTTTACGTGGCGCTGCTGCTTTTGAGGGATTTGAACAAGGAGTGCATAGTGGAGGTAGTCTTGGTCAAGCACTCACTGGTGCTTATTATGGTGGGGCGGCTGGTGGTATTCCTCAACTTGAACGATGGGCTGACCCTACACGTCGTTATGGGGAGCATATGCAACAAGTGGGTCAACGAGAAAGAGCGCAGGCCGAAGCAGACCGTGCGGCTGAAAAGAAAGACCAGAATGCACAGGAGTCCGACTTACCTATGCCACCACCACCGGAGTCGGAATTACCACCGGGAGGAGCAGCGGCACCGGGAGGAGCAGCGGCACCGGGAGGAGCGGCGGCACCGGGAGGAGCAGCGGCATCGGGTCATACTCTCACGGACAGTGGTGTATGGATGCCTACCAGCACAACAACAGCGATGCCTCCTATCAGCACAACAACACCGGGAGCAGCAGTAGACCCAAGCAGGGGGTCACCAGCGAGTATGACACCACCCGGTGGGTTTCCAGTACCACCACAAGGTGGTGGTGGTTTGAGCCCATCACAAACCCTTGCCGCCGACCCAAACGTGTTCAACCAGATGACAGGTCAATTAAAACCAACAGGAGGTAATTGATGACTGAAGCAGTCGACATGCAACAAATGGTCCTTGAAGTGGACCGTGAGATGTGTGCAAAATCATTCCATTACTTCTTTACTGATGTTTTGGGGTTTCATTACAGTCATCATCATGAGCAATGGGTAGAGAATCTGCAGAAGGACCGCTATTACGTGGTCAAAGCGAGTCGTGACCACGGTAAATCCACTCTGTTCATGTCATATGCACTGTGGCTGGCTGCATTCACCCCTAGCACCCATATCATGGTTTTCTCTCACTCATTGGAGCAGACATTGGAGCACATGAGATTCATTCGCACACAAATTGTCACTCATCCAGTTCTTTCTCATCTCAAGCCAGAAGGTCGCCCTTGGGCTAAATCTTATCTGGATTTCACCAACAAGAGTCGTATCATGGGTAAATCGGTTGGTGGAGCAACTCGTGGTTTCCACCCTGATGTGGTTGTATGTGATGATATTCTATGGGGTAGCACAGTGAATGAGTTGGCTCGTACTGCTGATTGGTTTTACTCAGTTCTTCTCCCTGTTCTGCACCACACAGGGCGTCTTATGATGGTAGGGACTCCATTTAGTTATAGTGACCTGTATTCTGAATTGGAGCGCAAGGATGCATTCAAGGTCGAGACTTTTCCCGCCATTAATGAAAATGGTGAGGCCCTTTGGCCCGAGCGTTGGGACTTAGATGCGCTAGACCAGCGGCGCATGTCGATGCCTGCTATTCAGTTTGCACGTGAGTATCTGTGTGAGCCGATTCATGATGTTGCCAGTATGTTCCCGATGGACATACTTGAGGCAGCAAGAGACCCTGAGTTAAGCCTATTACAGAGGGCAGAAACTAATGATGATGGCACTCCTTTTGGTCAACATTTCGTCGGTTGGGACCCTGCTATTGCTTCTGATAAAAACGCTGATTATACTGCCATGGTTGTCATGAGAATGCCTGATGATGAGATTAAACAAGTCATTCATGCTGTTCATGAAAAGGGATTGAATTCTCAAGCACAGCGTCGTATGATGATGTTGCTCAACAATCGTTTTCATGCGGATTTGATTGAATTAGAAGGTAACAACTTCCAGCGCATGTTTGCAATGGAGATGAGGGATACTGACATTCCTATTCGTACATTCATGACAACTCGACAAAAGAAAGAGAGTTTGTTTATGAGCCTCCTTCTTGCGTTTGAGCAAGGTAAAATTCGTACTCCATATGGAGATGAAGAGAGTAAGAGATTCACACATAAATTAGAAACCGAACTCAATCGTTTTGGGATGACAAAATGGGGCCGACTTGAGAGTGTGGGCACTCATGACGACCTTGCTATGGGCTTAGCGTTAGCAAATTGGGCCACAAAAGAGTTCAAGGGCAGTGTTGTGATGTTAGATGATTATTTACCGGGTTTCGATGATTGGGTCATGGGTAATCCCAAAAAGCCGTCTTGGTTTGGTGTTTGATGTGGTGTGGGCATCTTCTTTATTGAATGAGATGGAGGATGTTCCTCGTTTTGAATCAATTTCCAAAGAGATGACAGAAGTGTGTGGGGAGTTACTTAGACATCCACTTTATGCAAAATATCCTGATGTGGTGGCAAAATCAGTCAAAGAAATGTTAGGTGTTGGGGATTATGAAACCCCCATACCATTTGGTCATGAAGGTGAGGGATGGTTTGAATTACATATGGGGCGTTCAGCCAATGAAGTTGTGAGGTCTCTTCGTAAGGCTCGTAGACAACACAAAGACATGAAAGAAGATATTGATATTGTGATACGTAGTGTTCGTAAATTGAAAAAAGAGGAAGTAGAGGCCACTCTCAAATCATTAGGGTGGGCATTAGAACATCAAATCACAATACGCAATATGGGATTGAGTGATAAGATGTTAAAGAATTTGAGATTGCGGGGCATAGAGCGTAAAGATGTGCTATTGAGGGCTTGTGGGCGTTGGGAGCGGGCAGACTCATTACTCAAGACCTTAGAAGAACATGAAGGGGGTTGGGGTGAAGACGAACAAAAGAAATGGGTATGGGCCATGGATGAGCGCACAAGTGCTAAGAAATCGTGGACAAGCGCTCTCAATCCTCGTGATATGTTGAATAAAAGTGAACAAGAATGTATGTCCCTTGCTATGGATGAATTAAGAGATAAGGGAGCAATGGACGCTGCGACTATTTTGGATAATATATTGGATAAGTCATCTGGTAATCTCAAACGAATGTTGACAACACGGCGATTGGGCTTATTGTTCAAAATGTATGGGGATGAATATGGTGTCATGAAAGGGGCCCGTAAGGGCCAGTATATTCTCAAAGAGAAGGGGGAATTAGTTCTCAAAGAAGATGAGGCTTGGCCATATGCCGCTGGTTTTCTTGATGCTGATGGTTATATTTCAATTACTGGTAGAGGAGAGCCCAGAGCGGGGTTCATAGCCACGGGTGACCGGGGTAGGGCACATTGTGAAGCGTTACACAAAACATTGGGATGTGGTGTTCTACAACTTGACCAGAAAGTGTACAAAGATGGTCAAAGGAGTCAACATCGTCTACAATTTTACTCTAAAGATGACATGCGTAAACTATTGGTAGGCATACAGCCCCATTTGCGTCTAAAGGGTATGCAAGCCAAGGCAGTGCTTGCTTTCATTGATGAAAGTGACCCTTTGAGAAAACAAAATCTCAAGCGATTGGTTCAGTATGAGAATTGGTCAGATAACGAGTCAAAAAGTCAGAAAATGTTGACTGATTGGGGTGTCAACATTGATACAGTAGCGAAGTGGCGGGATGAACTATGAGCGATAGGCAAGGACCAGTCAGACGGGTTATATCAGCCCTTACTCGCCCCTTTCGGCGTAAATCTACTCCTGAACCCATCATGCCTTTGTGGACAACTGGCATACAAGAGCCAGTTTTAGCACAGGGGATTACCATCCCTGCTTTGTATGCGGTGGCCAGTGAGAATTTGATTTTGCGCACAGTTCTTACTACTATTAATCAAGAAATGTTTCGTCGTGGTTATTATTGGCTACCAAAATTTGTCAAAAAATGTGACCAATGCCATGAAGAGTTTCAACATGATTTAGAAGCGTGCAATAAGTGTGGAGGTGGAGTTGTTGCTCCTGACCATGAACAATTGAATTATCCTCAATGGTTATTACAACAAGACAACTCAATGGGACAATCTTTTCTTGATGTTCTCAGAGAAGTTGAATATGACCTTGATGTGGTCGATGATGCATTTTTGATTCTGGTGAAGGAGTATTATTTGGATGAAAAGGGTCAACCAATTATGTCTCGTGTCAAAGAGGTAGTTCGTGGTGACCCTATCTTCATGCGCATTGTGGCAGATAAAAGAGGTGTAAGAGGGGGCAAATATCGAATTCGTCTTAAAGACCGTGTGAAACCCATCTACCCCGGAGCAAGTGATTATGATGAGGATGAGATGTTTGATGTACACTTTGTCAACACTGCGGGTAGTGGAAAAACACAATATTTCATCAAAGGAGAGGTGCTTCATGTTAGCAAATACAATCCAAGTAAATTGTATGGTAAGGCTCCTGTAAACACCCTATGGCGTCAAGCAATGACATTGACTGCTATGGATAATTACATTTACACTGCTTATCAGAAGCGACGCACTCCAAAAGGCATTATCAGTGTTACAACTGACAATTTGGAATCTATGAAATCCTTCTGGAAAGCAGTAGATGAAAAGATGGAGAGAGACCCCCATTATGTTCCTAAGGTGGGTATTGAGTCTTCCAGTGGAAGAGGTGGGGTCAATTGGGTCAAATTTATGGATACATTAGAGGAGATGCAGTATATTGCAGTGCGAGATGAAATTCGTATGCGCATGGCTGCTTTCTATGGTGTGTCCAATGTTTTCATGATGGACACTGGTAAATCTGGTGGTTTGAATAATGAGGGCATGCAAATGGTGGTCACAAATCGAGCAGTTGAATTTGGGCAAAAGGTGTACACAGATACTCTGTTTCCTAAAATACTCGCTGAGATGGGTGTTATAGATTGGAAACTTGCTCTATATCCAAGTGAAGAAGAAGATGAAATTACACGTCTGCGTAGAGATGAGATGGAAGTTAACATCGCTCAGCGAATGATGATGCTTGGTTTCAAACCTGAACTCAAATCAGAAGGTGAAGAAGATTTGAGATTTGTTTACACTAGTCCAGAAGAAGGACAACAGCCCGGTATGGGCGGTGGTATGCCAATGCAGGGTGGTGGTATGCCAATGCAGGGTGGTATGCCAATGCAACACGGTATGCCAATGCAAGGTGGTATGCCAATGCAAGGTGGTATGCCAATGCAGGGTGGTATGCCACATGGCAGCATGACAATGCCCGGTGCCCAGCCCGGAGGAGAAGGAGCAGGATTGCGTAATCGTGGACCTGCTTCTCCACAAAGCCGCAGTGGTGTGAGTGGTTCGCCAGTTTCAAGTGTTCAACAAAGGGGACCGCAACCCGGACCAGCGCAACGAAATTCTAAGGCACTGATGGACGCAAGGCGACCTCGTGGGGCATAAGAACATTGAAACATGGGAGCCCTTTGGAGTGATTGATATGACCGAATTATCGAAGATGGACCCCATGGCTCGCAAACTTGGGGCCGAAGTAGAATCCTTTCACAAGGCTATAGATTCAGGTGATGTAGGCAACGCTCGACATCACATTAATGAAATACAGAAGTTTGCTCAATATTTAGCAAGCGATATTGAAAGTGCAGTTACAAAGGCTGAGAAATCAATAGGCATTAATGATGTATATGCTGGTGGCGTACCAGTGCGCAAATTCAAGCAAAGTGAGCGTAGTTATCAGAGCAATCCAAATGTTCTACCGGGATATGTGCGTGCAACTACTGTGCGCTCCCCAATGAAGCAATTGAGTCAACGGGATTTGTGATTATATGAGTGAAGAAGATGGTGCAAGCCGTCTTATGGAGACCCTTATCACAAAGATGGAGTCTATGGATGGACAACTTCAGATGTTACAGTCTGAAAACACCATTTTGAAACAGATTCTTATGGACCCAGCCGCTCTTTTGCGTAAAGCGGGATTTGTTTCCACAAGCACTCCTTTTGCTGAGGGTATGATTGTTGATGCTTTCCGTGGAGATGATGATTCTATACTCAAGGGAACAGATGAGTTGTCTGTACCAGACAATAATGAAGAGTTCCATGCAATGAGTTGGGACGATATTCACGCCATGGCAGACAATGCTAAATCACTCGGTCTAACAGACCAATCAGTTCCATCAATAGCGGGGTTAGACGCATGAGACCAAGGTACAGTGAAATATCACCAGAAGTAGAAGATTTGATGCTCAAGGCATTGCGTTTGAATGAGCGCATTGAGAAGGCCAAAGATAAGAAATGCTCCAAATGTGATAAAGAGTGCAATTGTGACAAAGAAGGCTATATGGAGAAATCCCAACCAGAATATACTGGCCATAAAGAAGGGTCAACTGTTGGCCCATCTCATTTTGTAACAGAAACTGGTGGGCAAGTTCATACCGCCCCTTATTGGACTAATGGTAACACAATTGAGTCTGAAGACGTTACCAATAAAGGAGCAAAGAAAGAAGCGGTTAATCTCGATTCTATACACCTGAATCCTCACACTAAGACAGGTGCAGACAGACTTGTTGACGGTGGCTCTCGGTGAGGTCATGTGTCAATCGAGGGACCTGTTGAAATCTATCTGAGAGCCCGCTCAGATGTGCTCAAATCTCTTTTCGATGGCATAGATACTGTAGATTCTGCGGCTGCTTATCGTTTTGCTCTGCGTAATTTACAGAGACATGATGCTGTTCACATCACTAAGAGTGATGATGTAATGGCACGGGTTTTCAGTGATATGGTTTTGTTAAAAGATGTCACTGATGTGCCTCTTGGTCCATTTAGTGGCCGCATTAATTCCGCAATACCTATTGATTATGGACAAGGGGTGCAAGAAGAGGGAGAAGAAGGATTGATTCATGGTGCTTGGCCACAGATGGACCCCACTCATTTGATACAGGGTCGCAATACCCCAGAAGGGCCCTTTAGGGACCATAGTCCCTTTTCTGAATCTATTCATCCCTTATTACATGGTAATCGTTTTGTTGATGTTCTAAGAGGATATTATTTGAGACCAGACCCCCATACTGAATCTTTGGCAGAAAAAGAAGCCAAGATGGAATTATCACATCAAAACAGATGGAAGCATACACCGGCTTTTGATAACAACTTCTTGGGGAGTTTACAAGACGACCACTCTGCTCATGATTATTATGACACTGATTTTTTGAGATGGTTGAAAAATCAAAACATCGGTGAGGCAGAATTAGATGATGAAATGAAACACAAATTACGTGAAGAGCATTTTAATCAACGTGCTGAGCAATGGACTGGTGGTGAACATTATAAAGATGAAAATGGATTACATTCACGCAAACTTGGTTGGTTAGGATATAATCTTGGTCTCGAATTTATGCCCCCAGAACGGAGAACAGAAATTGTTGGACATTTGTATAAACACGGTTCTGATAGAGAAGAAGCAATACCTCATATGGCCGCTGCACGCCTAAAGCGCAATTTCATTTCACGCACTGCTGGTGAAAAGAATTGGATGGTTGGTGCAGATATGAATTCTGGGCCTAATGTGGCCCCTATACATGAAAAATCACACAAAGGAGGAGACGTTAATTTACCATATTTCACTGTTGCAGCCCATGGGGTAAACACAATTGGGAAGAAGGGAGAGGAGGGTGATTCTGTTTATGAACGACTATGGAACAATCATCGTAAAATGGTAGATGATGATGATGCTCCTTTACCGGGCTATAAACAAGGGTATAGTGATTGGGGCGATAACCCAGAGGGACAAATGCATCCTGATTTATTTAATATGTTAGCGGGTTTAGATGAAAATGGAAATTTATATCCCAAAGGAGAACACCCTTTATATGGTGAAAAGTGGACAGGGAAAAAGGTTTTGGAACCTGAAACTATTGAAAAATTCAAAAACATGGCAAAGAATATGCAAGGATATGCTGCTCATCAAAAAGACATTCGTAATGCCTATTTGGCATATCGTAATATGTTTGGTCCTAACCCTGAGTTTATTTCACAAGAGGGTGACCTTGATTATTATCACGACCATGGTGACCTTTCTCGTACCTTTGCTTCACATTGGATGGAGCCATTTCATCAAACTGGGGGCATAGCGAGAGAGGAGGAAACATACATTGACATGTTACATGATTTTTTAACAACAGTTTATGCACCTTTAGAGGAACATGAAAGGGTTGGTGGGGGGCCAACACATCAATCATTTTCATTTTTGGGAAATGGTTTTCATGATGCTCATCCAGAAGATGAAACAAAAAGGGGACCTAAAAGGTCTTCAATAAAAATAGAGACAACCCAACCAGATTTATCAGGAGAAGTGGACCAACAGGCTGCCGTGGGTGAAAAAGTAAGAACAGAAGAGCAAATGAATAGATGGTTACAATCAGTAAACATAGAGAACCCTGTTATTGGTTTTCGAGATGATATGGTGGGTTTGTTAGCAAATTTGCACCCAACAGTTCATGGTCACAAAAATATAGAGTATGGACCTAAGGGGGCCCCTGCTGGTGTGGGTAAGGAAGTTACTAATCCCAAATATTCTGATATGATTGGAGGAAAGCAAGGATTGGTCGATAAAGAAGGAAAATTATTATTGGGCTCTCGGCGTTTAGTCCACGGTAAACTTGAACCACATGAAATTCTTTCCATGGGTAATGCGTCCCATTCCTTTGTTGATGAAAACCATCAATTAAAGGAACTCTCCACAACAACAAATCATAATCAAAGGGCTAACATTTCAACACCTCATGGTGCGGCTGTTCAGGCATGGTTAGATGACCCAAAATTCGGTAGACCATATCACACTAAGTCAAAAATACCAAGTTCACCAACAACATGGTTTGATGGTCGAGGTAAAATATTGACTACTGGTTTAGGTCTTCCATCCAGATATGGTAGAGAACGAAAGATACAAGAACAATCTGGTTTTTTTGACCCTGACCTTTTTCATATTCCTGAGAATCTTTCTGTAGAGGAAAAAGAAAACAGAGAGAGAAAAATTCGTGGAATGTCAAATCCAATTATAGAGCCAACTGATTTTGCACATTTGTCAGATAAACATATTCAAAGTTATATTTTACGTACTTTGTTGCGTCAGATAATACCACCCGGACAGTCTCCAAAATGGGAAAGAGACCACGATAGAGGGGAACATGAAAAAATATTATCTTCTGGGGATTTTCTTCAATCAATTAAAGACCAAAGAGGAAGACCATACAAGAATCGTTATGGTAAAAATGCAAAAGTTATGTCATTTCATAAAGTCCCCCCAGAAGAATACGCAGTATCTGACCCCCGTTTACACCATATTATGCAACAACGAGAAGTTGATGTAAGAGGAATGGTAACTGGTGATTTGTCAGAAGAAAGGGGCATGAGCCGCTATGACAGAGAGTTTGATAAAGTCATTAATAGTCATATGAATGCCATCACGAATGTAACAAAAACACTTAGAGAAAAAATAGAGCAACAACAACCTGAGTTCTTCTCCCGCCATAAAAATGACCCACAAGCATTGTTATCAAATGCACTTGAATTATTCAGAAATGGCCAATTATCATTATTCAGCACGCCCCATGAAGTACATGGTCAAATGGGCCACACTATGGTCCCAAAAGAAACTGATGAAGTATCTAATAAAGATATAATTGAACACCCTATGTCTCATTTGGCACAAGGCTTGAATGAACACCAAGGAGTGATTTCTCAAAATATGGATAAGGGAGAGTTGTTTGAAACTCTTGGTTTCAATCCTTTAGATAAACATCATCAAGAGATTGTACAAAAACTACAAGCGAAGATGAATAAAAAGGAACCAGTGCAGGCTATGACATTAAGTCAAGCACTTATGAGTGGTTTATTGGATGGGTTTGTGAAAGATGATATTAGTGAACACACAAAAGATGTAGAGCATATTGGGGACTTTTTGACATCTAAAGATGTTATGCGTAATAAAGAGACCAGAAAAGAACCTACTCCTCTTTTCTTTAGACAACTTGCAAAAAAGTTGAAACTAATTTTTTCTCCTGATGAGTTACAAAGAAACAATTTGACATTGGTAAATGCACCAAATCGTCCTTCTGTAGAAGATGGTCGTACACAGAAAAAGGTAGGTGGTCGGGTAATTGAAGGTAAAACAACAGGGACTCAAGACACTAAAGTAAAAAACAGACTCAGAGACGCTGCAAAAATGTTTGATAGTGTTTTATTATACACTCCTTCAGACATAGTTGACCACACAAAGGAAAAGAAGCAAAAATATTCAGGTAATGATTGGGGAGAAGCCCCTATAGATTTATCGAAGCCGGGGTCTCATTCAGTGCACGATTTACTCAATGGCCCTCGCTTAAGTTGGGGTTGGGGCATGTTGCCTGATTATACATTAGGATTAGCGGAAAATGGAGATATTACAATTAAAAACCTCCCTGTGCGAGAAACACCATTGATGAGAGTTCCTCATAAGTATTTATTCGATGTATTTCCTGAATTAAATGGTATGTTGACTGGGGATGAGCACATATCCTCCCCCCAAGGCCTACGGCCTACTTCTGCGGGGCATTCACAGAGAGATGTGGGCATTGGTGTAGATGGTGGAGGATTATTTGCAACTTCAATTCAAGAAATCGACACTCTTGGTCTATTAGACAATGTTTTCTTCAAAACACCTCGACCTGACCCCATTCTTCCTATGCACCGTATCTTCAATGTTGATGATTTAGATTCTCTTCGTGGGTTCACAGGAGAGTGGGTTGTCACTTCTTGGCCAAAGGGTGAGCGTATTATGTTGACACGCAAAGGAGATAATTTCACTGCCCAGACCACCCTTAATGAAAAAATAGAGGTCCCTAAGCAGGTACAGAAGGATGCAAAGAAATCAAGTGAGAAAGATTTCGTTCTGGATGGAATGCTACATAAGAAGCGCTTCTATGTGATAGATGTACTCAAAGTTGAAGATGATGATATTCATGAAATGAAGGCAACAGAGCGAGTCCGATTGTTGAGGGCTACCTTTGAGCCACATGAGCATTTCCAACCCCCTTCCCCTTCAACTCTGCGCACAACTGACGATGACGGTCTTGAGGACGCTATTGCTGAATTAGAGCAACCTATTCTGTTAAGAGATGCCCAATCTACCTACATGCGTGGAGAATTAAGACATCCTAAGTGGGTTATTTTACAGAAAGGAAAGAAAGTTGACCTCATCATTCTTGACCGTTCAGGAACTGGTCCCTATACCTATAGACTGGGGGCGGGCCCTATATTTGACACAGAAGGGTTAGGCCCCCGAGCAGTGAAAACTAAGAAGCATACTTACATGGATGTAGGGACGGTTTTTCGTTCACCTCAGCGTTATGAAATAGGACACAGTGTCAAAGTCACTGTTGCTTCTGTAAAGGAAAAGAAGCAGAAGGGGCGCTCTTTGTTTACTGTGCGGGGAGGAAAGATTCACGGTGAAGGTGATGGCCCTGCGAGTATTGAGACACTGGGCATTTTAGCAAAATCTGTACCAGTGTGGTCTCCTACGAAAGTTTCACTTGAGGAGAATTTCTTGAAAATTGAATTACCTCATTTAGAGAATGATGTGTTATACAAGATGTATCCTAATGAATTAGGAGTTGAATTACAAGAGCCACAAGTATCTCTTCCTGACCAAAACGATAGTGATTACGTTATTCGTCTATGTGAAGCAATACGTGATGATTGGGAGCCTGTTGCTGCCGCTTTGCTCAAAAGTAAGAAGATAGCAGTTAAGATGTCTGAAAAGGACCGTAAGAAATTGGCTGAACCCCCTAAGAAAGTCGATAACCCTGAGCCCCATGAACCATTTCTTGAGCCCAAAATAGTGCCGGGCACTTTCCATAAACCAACAGAGGAAGATTTGACTATCAAAGCAGCCACATTGGCTGCTAAATTGATGGACCGTATTGCTAAAGAGCGTATGGCGACTATTGGTATTGAGAGTTTAGCAATCAATCATGGGACAGGAGAGGCAGCCCCCCGTGGTCCTACTACAATTGATGGTGGGGCCACCATGCCTGATTGGGATTCTTCTAATAGTGAATATACAGAAGAAAAAGAAGCAAAGGAAACGAGAGAAGAAGAAAAACAGAAGAAGAATGCCTCCGTATTAAATAGATGAGAGTTTTGCGCACATATGATATTATGTTAGACATGCGAGTGCCCTTGCAAGATATTCAATTGTTGAAATCCGATGACCTTGTGGTTGCTGGTTACGCCAGTGTGGAGTTAGTCGATAAACAGGGTGACCTTATTACACGTGAAGCATTGCGTGATGCTTTCAAGAAATATATGGCCGCCCCTGAGTATAGTAATGTGCAATTGGCTCACTCCAATATACAAGTTGGTAGTGTCGTTCCTGAATACATAGATAGTCAAGGTAAGGTTTGGAAGTCGGAAGTTGATGATGTTGGTATGTTTGTAGTAGTGCAACTACGAGATGACATAGAAAAGGCACGAGAGGTTGCCTCAGAAATAAGAAAGGGAAATTTGCGTGGATTTAGTATCGGTGGCCAAGCGTTCAAAAGAATGAATAAATCTGATTCTAAGCACGGAGATTATCGTGAAATCAGCAAACTGGAACTCCATGAGGTCACAATTTGTGAAAAAGGAATCAATCCAGAGTCGACCTTCCGTATTATTAAGGAAGACGTTAGCAAGGGGGAGCATATGACAGCCTTGGACGAACTATCTGACGTTCTCAATCGACTGGAAACTCGCCTCGATTCTATGGAAAAGAGTGACGAAGTAGAAAAGAAAGCCCCTCCCTTCATTGAAGAAGCAAAAGAAGAGGCGGCTGACGAGAAGAAAGATGAAAAGAAAGACGAGAAGAAAGACAAAGATGACGCAAAGAAGTCTGATGATGAGTTCATCAGTGAAGAATATCTTAACTTCCTTGAGGGTGTCGCTAAATCTGCAAATTATGATGTGGGTAAGGCCCGAGCACACTTCGCTGACCCAGATTCAATGGAGAAGGCACAACTCGGTGGATTCGATAATCCAGATTCAATAGATGGCGCTGACTACTTCGCTGGACAAGTCAAAGGACGGGCCCAAGAGAGTGGTTCGCCTTCAACCAATGCTATCAAGAATATGGGACTTGGTGGAAGTGATACAATGCAGGCCAAGAAAGGTTTCCTTAGCCCAAATGAGGTTACAGACGCTGACATCGAGAAGGCTTACGAAGTCTACAAGGCAGCATCCACTGAGCAGCAGTTCAAAGAGAACCTCGGTGGTTTCTTCGCTGAGAGACTCAATAAAGAACAGAGTTATGAACAAGAAATGGCCGCTCGACAAGACTTTGATGCACGTGGACCTCTTGCAGACATCACCAAGGCAATCTCTGGTCTTTCTGACAGAATTGATAATCTTTCATCAACCCAGAGCACCACCATCCAGAAGTCTGGCGGAGAGAGTGCTTCCCACATACCAATCCCTGAGAGCGCAGAATTAGCAGGAATGTCATGGAGTGAAGTTCATGACCTTGCTAACCAAGTTATCAGGAGGGATTGAGAATGGCACGAAACTACGTAAGGACAGTCACAGATTTGGAACGCTACTACTATGGTGCAGGTAACGCAATGGGGTACTCATACTCCGGTAGCGAACTGTTGAAGGCTGACAGCCCAATGCTGTCGACCACTGCAGGTACTTACCAAGCCATCTATGGCCGCAAAGTGTGGTCTCAACTGAACCAAGAATTCAACGCCTTCAGCATTCTGCCGAAGAAGCCATGGGACCGAAGTGGTTGGAGAGTTATTACAGCCAAGCCAAACTCTGGAACAGTCCACGGTGGAGTAGCAGAGAATGCAACTCTTCCTGACACGGTTCGTCCAACATTCCAGAATGTTGCAGCCAAGCCAAAGACGGTGGCTCACACCTTCGACATGTCGGAGACTGCCATCTTCCTCGCTGACAAGGACGACGGTCTGGGTGACATTCGAGCAGTCATGAAGGAAGAAATGGGCAAGCACCACGCTGAGATGGTGAACAAGATGCTTCTGACTGATGTGACCACGGTCGCTGGGAACAATTTCGAGTCCCTTGACAGAATCACAACTGGAAACACCTCGATGACCTCTGGCACTCACTACAACGCAGCCGATGAGGATATCTTCAGCATCGACCGCAGTGCAAACACGTGGGCTTTCGCAGAAGATGAGGCAAACTCAGCCAGCACAAACAGAACTCTGAGTCTTGACCACCTTGACAATCTTTTCCAGCAACTCTGGACTCGTGGTGGCAACCCTAAGGTTATGCTGACTGGATACGACACGCTGATGAGAATCCAACAACTCCTCCAGAGCCAGCAGCGCTTCATGGAAGAGAAGAGAGTGGTTCCATCCTACAATGGTGTACAGGGTGTTCCCGGTGTCGAAGCCGGATTCATCGTGGCTACCTACAATGGTGTCCCAATCATCCCAACCAAGGACATGACAAGTGACGGAATCGGTAGAATCTACTATCTTGATACAGATTATCTCTGGTTCAGCACAGCAATTCCAACCCAGTACTTTGAGTCCGGTATTGAGACTGGTGACCCATTCGGCATCAACCGACTTGGTCAGGAAGGTCTCTATCGAACAATGGGCGAAATCTGGTGCTCTTTCTTTGGGGCACAGGGGAGCGTTCGAGACTTGCAGTGAGGGTCTGGAGAAATAGAAAAAAAAAATGGAGATGAAAAATAATGGCACATAGTAATCTGACAGTCACGACCACCTATCTTGACATTGGTATCCATAATGGTGCTCCTGTCAACTATCCAGATGCGGATGGAACTGTAGCGGCTAACACGCTCTGGCAGCGTGGCCCTGCGGGCACTGCGTACCCCGGAAACCTAGACTCTTTCACAGCAACAAACACCGAATCCACTGAAGACAGCCACCAACTACGACTTATCTCGTGCATGGTAACTGGAGACACTGGAACAACCCAAGTGTTTGATGTCGCAGCATATGATAGCAGCCTCAACTACATCTACGCTGTTGTCTCTCTAATCAACAATACAGATACCGATGAGTCCCTTCTGGCCGCTGCTACAGTCGTAGCACACGAGTCAGGTACTCTGAGTTTCACTGTTGGTGGAGCGACTGACACAACGCTGATTACCCTGATAGCAGGTTGAGGTGGCTAAATGGCCACTGTGACATATCTTGGTCCACAGTATTCTCGTAATGCCTTTGATGGTAGAGAATGGCTGCGGAGGGTTCCGAGAGAAGTCACCGCACAATGGGTAGAGGCTAACTCTGTACATCTTCGTGCAGAATGTTGGCTTATTGAGGGGGCAGAAGTCAAAGATGCCCCTCCTGCGCCAGTTGAAGTGGTCGAAGAAGCCGCCCCTCCCGCCTCAGATACTGATGGTATTCCTGATAGTGAATGGACCCGTGCGGCCATTCGAGAATGGTTGTCTGAAAAAGAAATTTCAGTCCCAAGGACCTATACAACCAAGGCAAAATTACTCTCACTGGTGGAGGAACATCTAAATCCAACACCTGTTGAGGACAATACGGAGTAATGATGGAACATGGCATTTAGTAGCACGATTGATACAAGAACACACGCAATGGGCAACATGCTCATGATGACTGGAACTTTCAATGCGGCGAGCGTTGCAACAGGGACAATAGACCTATCAGAGACCCTAAGCAAGATTTTCGCTTGTGGGGTCACTGGAGATACATTCGGTGATGTTACAGGTGGGGGAGTCGATGGCGCATTCGCAATAGTGACCGATGCAAACCCAAACAAAATAGTACTCGACTGTGTAGCCAGCAACACTGGCTCTTGGTGGGCTTTGGGACAGCGTTGAGGTGAGATTTTGTGGCACTTGACGCATACACATTCACTTACCCACCAGTAAGGGCTCATCCGTCAGGGATTTTTATCAACAATAGCGCTGGCTATGCCAAGGGTCTAACAAGTGCTCTGACTGTTGATGGTACCGACGCCACTACAGTTTTCAAAGCGGCGGCTGCTCTTTACAAGATATATATCAAAAATAGTGCAGGTGCTTATCTTTTTGCGGGGAAAATTACCGCTGTTGGCGGTGCTAATACCATTGCCGTTGGTGGAGGTCTTCTTCATGCATTAACAGATAATGATGAATTATATGTTGGACTTGATGGAATACTTAACAAAGAAATGGCTGAGCGGGGCGTCACTGACAATTCCAAAATACTTGCTTTTGAATCTGATGTCATTCGTGGCGAAATCACCTATACTATAATCTATAACACGTGATAGAAATGGAACAAGCAACATTTGACCTGAAAGACATCCAACGCTTACAGAAGCGTGGTATTCGTCAGGCTGAAGCACAGGGGGCCGCTGTGGCCCCTGAGGGAGAGCGAGACACACTTCCGGGTTGGTTCACGAAGAAGAAGCAGCGATATAGTAAAGTTAAGGATGTTCTCAACATTGGTAGTGGCACAAGGTGTACAAATTGCGGGCTGCTTCATTTCTGTTGGGTAGATAAGTGTCGTGGGTGTACCCATGCTATGGATTTTAACCTTGGACACCGAGACGATGAGGCGAGATTATGAGTAGAATGATATTAGTAACAAAGAGTTGGAACCCAACAGTGAAAAATCAGCCAATACATTGGCGAAATAACAACAAAGGGAAATGGCATAAAAACGTGGTAGATATCCACCCCTCACACAAAAAAGGACAACATCTCACAGTTGGGCGTGTTTCTAATAGAATGGGAGTCTCTATAGATGAATTGTTAGGACCAGACTCAAAACATGGTGTCAAATTTGTTGATAGGGATGGAAAAACAACTGACCCCAATAGCGCTGTACAAGAAGCATACCCACATCACAGTCTGAGCGGAGCCGGAGAGGACGACTCTTCTTCCCAGTCATCATCAACTGAAGATACCTCCACGTCTGATTCTGGTTCTGCTCAGGCACCTGATGACCCCGGTCAGACCAAACTGACTGATTTTGGTTTGAAAACAAAGATGCTGAAGTCACATGCTCTCGGATTAACCGCCGCTTGGGACTTTTTACTCAAAGCATTACCTCAATCTTTCTTTGCGGGGGAATCGGGGATACCACAAATAAGAAGAGAAAAATTTGATAAGTTGGTAGCAGAGGGAATGGCACCAGCGCAAGCAAAATCAATTGTAGCGGCAATGTTTGGAGGAGAAATGGCAGCAGAGTATAACCGTGATGCTCCATACCGAGGAGAGGGAATACCTGAAAAAGATACAGTGCAGCAGATTACTCCACCTGTTCCAGCACAAATGAGGGCTGATTTGGAACTTCAAGCAGCACGTCGACAGGGAGAAGAAGCAAGAAGGCACATGTCTCCTAAGACACGAAGAACATTTGAAGAACAAGAGCAGATGTGAGGGCAGTGAATGCCCACAGTGTTTAGTCCCGGCGAGCCAGAAGTTCGTCCATTATATCCCACCGAAGTGGTTTACACCACTGCTGCTAAGGTAGGAGAGTTATTGGAAATAGGACCTGCCGAAGCAGTTGCGGTTAGTGCTGATTCAGAGGCTGATAGAGTATATGTCACAGGTGCAGATTATCGCAGTGTTGGGTTTTCAGTTAATGACACCATCCTCATTTACAGTGACGCTCAAGCATTGGGAATAGAGAAAACAATCACATCAATTGCTGAAGGGGGCGCTAATGGAGTGGCTTTGTATTTCACAGGTTCATTTTCTACCTCAGATTATCAAAGTGCTGATAATACATATGTGCAAAATCAAGCACCTTTCACGAATGGTAAAACCCGTGGACCGAAGAAGAGCCATGTAGAGAATCTGATTTTGCGCTATCAAGATATCATTGATAACAAAACACACAATGCTTGGAGACCTTACATGGTTACCGCAGAATACCTTAATTTCGACACTTACAAGCCCTATAGGCGTCGATATTACACTGATTATGTTGGAACAGTGCCCCTATTGTTCCGTAATATACAGCAGATGCTCAGGCTTGAGTTATGGCAAGGGGATGATTATCGTGAAGTCGCATCTGCAGAAGTGCGTGTAGAAGTTTCAGATTACAATGTGTTGAGTGGAGATTCATTGTATCTGAGCCCCGGTAATGGCTCTGTGGGAACATTGACGGTGGGCACAGGTACAACAAATTGGCGCTCGGATTTTGATAAAGTGACTACTGCTCAGAATTTGGCTGACCTCATCAATAAAGAAGACAGAGTAGGTAAGACTGCAATAGAGTTTAGCGCAAACTTCACATTAGAAGGTTCCACAGATAATGTAGCCGTGGACAATGAATTCCTTGCAACGGCCAACTCAGACTATGGTGGTGGGAAAATCAAAATCACATCTATGCGAGATGGTGCTTCTGGTGAAACTTGTACAGTGGCCACTACCGATACTACAGGATTGACCATTAGTGGAGGTTCAAATGAGAGCACAACTAGCACCTCAGTTTCGAGCACAACTGTGAACGTGGCAAGCACGAGTGGTTTTGTGGAATCGGGAGGGCTTATTCAGGTCGGTCAAGAGGTTCTATCTTACACAGGAACAACTGCTACATCCTTTACAGGTTGTGCAAATGTAAGCGGCACTCCTTTGACTACTCTCAATACCTCGGGAACAACTGCAACACAAACCAAGTTCCAAGTTGATTTCCAAGGAGGTACAAGTGTTGGGGACCACGCCCGTCTTCGTGATTGGTGGTTGGACCCAGAGTCAGGTATTGTGTACTTCAATAACTCATATCCTTTCTTTGAGTGGAATGCAGTCAAGGCATCTTACATTTATGGTGAGCGATATCTGGAGAAGGCCATTGAGGATGCCTGTACTAAGTTAGTGGCTTGCGAATTACTCATGAGTGATGATAGAAGTGTGCTCATACCTGAAGGAAGTCAAAATGTTCCTTTGGCTAACAAAATTGCGATGTGGAGACAAGACGCTGAAACCACACTTTTACGTTATACTGAGATGGTGGTGTTTGAGTGACGACTCATCCTGAAATAAACCGCATGATTGAAGACCCAAGGTTGTTTGACCCTGTCAAATATGTTGAGTTGCAACCTCTACAATTTAGAAGGGATTTTCAGAAGTTGGCTGATGTCATCAATCCTATGAATGAACAAGGATGGCCAGAAAACGTCATTGATGAGTTGACAAGTGCCCCTAAAAATAAATATGAACGCCTTTTACAAATTGAGAAAGAAGCATTACAATCCGTAGGACCTGAGAGGGAATTAACTGAAACAGAAATGGAGCGGGTTGAAAAGAATGTTCGTTTGCAAATGTTCAATACTAACATGGAAGTGCGAAAGTTGTCCAATTATCTACAGGGAGAATTGCGCAAACTTCTGATGTGATAATATGGTATCTGCAGCATTAGAGAGTATTCCTGCCTTATTGGGAGTTCTTGATGATTGGAATCGTGGTAATACTGACAACCTCAAACCTATCATTCAAGACATCGCAGAGGTCACACCAGAGCGTGGAAAGAGGATTGACCTCCAAAGAAATGATTACGTGCTCTTGTATGAGACTGCTCACAATGAAGAAGCCCCTGAATTGTTCTATGATTTCGTCACAACTCGCATCAATATGACTGTAGATGTCCGCTCCATTCATAGTAGGGGACGTTTGCGTAAACTTGAGAATGAGTTGAGGCGACTTGTTCATACAAAACGCAAAGGGGATGGGGAAAACTACGACAGATTGTTGTTCAAATCACGCACTGATTTGTCAGACAGGACCAAGAAACTGTTTCGCATTACTTTTCAAGTTGAGATTATCACATTTGCAGAAGAAATACCGTAGAATTGAAATGCTGACCCACTCTGAGAGGAACTGATATGCCATCGACTGTGTATAAAGGGGACCTCGCAGAGGTGACATTCGGCCACGAGACTGGGCTTGTTTTGGATTACGCTAAACCCACTGGTTTAATTTTCACTGCTTCTAATGCAGCAGCCGATGGTACTACTACAATCACTTTTTCTGGGAACCCGTCTATGGCCACTACTTTAACTTCTAACAGTAGTGTTGAGTTGAAATATCCTAACAACATGCTTGTAGGAGCACGTGTGCGTTTCATAGGAAATGGTACCAGTAGTTACTACGCATTAGATGATTATGCGAATCATGGGCATGTGTACACGATTGTTGCAAACACAGCGACCACTATCAAAGTTACACCAGAATTGAAAGGAAATACATCTGGTGCAGTAGGGGCATCTGTTGCCAATGATAGTATGATAATCGACTCTTTCGGTGTTCCTACCATAAACACAGATGAGACGAATATGAATTGGAACACAGAGGCTGCTTCTTCATCAGAACTCGTACTCACTGACCAGTTCCTTGGTCTGGCAGGTACTGTGACACTTCCTGAGACCAAGGCTGACATCAAGCGCTATCATGTGGTTGGGCTTGGTCGAGATGTAGCAGTACAGGCTCCGGGTAAGTTCACCTATGAGGGTGGTTCATTTGAGATAGCCATGCACAGTGCTCGATGGTTGTATTATGCTCTTGGTGGCACAGTGGCTATACCTACTCAAAAAGTAGCGGCAGCAATAGCCAGTAATCGGACTAATAGTGGTGCTTTATCGGCTGGGCAAACTTACATTGATTTGAATGATACAGTTGCTGGCGCAAAAATGGTAGATGATAGTGCTTCTGGTGAACCAGTAGCGGTTGGAGATTATGTCTGGATTAAAGAGGTATCAACCAGTGGTGCTGATTTGATTCCACTTGTAACTCATACGCCTATTGATTTGACTGTGGCAGATAGTGGAAATGACTACTTTGGAGGTAGTAATGCTGACGTATATGCTGAGATGCATGATGATAGTGGTACTCGGTTTGATGCTACCTTGAAGCATGAAATGCGCCGTATCACTGGTTTTGATGTGAATCGTATTTATCTGGACGACCCATTGAGTTTTTCTCATAAAACTGGATTGGAATTGTATTTCTACGATTATGGGGATGAGGCAGAAGGTGCACCTGCTTTTATATCCGATGGAGTGTCTTTCACAGACTCTACTTGTGATTACAATGATGACCCTACTATCGACCATGATGATGATGATGGTAGAATTCAAGCAGGGATGGAGGTTTCAGGGACTGGTATTCCTACAGGGGCCACGGTTTCTTCTGTCACAAGTGACACAAGATTTGAATTATCAGCAGCAACTACTACTGGCCCCGTCACTGATGGTACTTTGACTTTCACAGGTACGGCTGCCCATCATGGCACATTGCGCCATCCTGTGCACCATGTAATATTCACTCACAGTAATTTACCTTCGTTCTGTGTTGAAACGAGTGTTCGTAAGCGAGATGTGGGCTCTTACAGTAATGAAGATGGTGGAGGGGCCCCTGATTCTGCTACAGATAGTGGTCAACTCACTCGTGTGTTCCGTGGATGTAAAGTTGGCTCTTTTACAATCTCAGCAGATACAGATGCTGCTCTCAAAATGACAGTTGGTTTTAATGCAGCACATTGTTACACTGATACTGGTCGTTTAGAAGCGAGCACTCCCGGGGACCGTTATACTGCACACCGTATGTTTGAAAACACTGCAAATACAGACACCGCACGCCTTGAGTCAGGTATTGGTAAACACACACAGAAACCATTCTTTTTCTACAATGGTTCAGTGAGTGTTGCAGGAAAAGCCTTGGCACAAGTGACAACCTTTTCTCTTACAGGTAGTACAGGTGTTACCCATGTACATACAATTGGTGCTTCACCTCTTGCTACTAATATAAACGCAACAAGTGGTTTAAGTCTTGACCAAGTGCCGTTTGGCGGCTCTCGTAACCCAAGTATGGCTATTGAGGGTAAAGCCACATACGATATGACAATGGAAATTATTACTGATGACCCAACCTTTTTCCATCATATGAGAACCACTGATGAGTTTTCAAATCGTACAGGGGACCGCGCTACTAATGATGGAATTAAACTTTCATTTACAAAACAAGGAGTTGGTGCAAGCCCTCGTGAACGTATGACGATTCTCATTGATGAGTACTATATTGCAGAAGCACCGCTACCTATACCTGAGGATAAGGGTATGATTCGCAGTGCTCTGAAAATTGTACCACAGAGTATCAAAGTAGTAGCAACAGACACTATGTTCCATTATTGAGGGATAACATGCCAAGAATATATCTCAACCCATCAACTGCCCGAGCAATGGCTAAAATAGGCATAGAAGAAGAGGAATTGATGGAGGCAGAGTCACCTGTTGTGAAAGAAGAAGTGTTTGACCCAGAAGCGGCCAAACCAACAGAAGACCCATTCCCAGATAACATCACAGATTACGAGTCCATGACCTACAATGATTTGAGGTCGCTCTGTAAGGAGTGTGGCTTAGATGCCACAGGGACAAAGGTCGAGTTAATTGCTCGGCTACAGGCCAACGACGCCCCCTCGGAAGAGATACCTATC
>Ga0080013_1000781_pt1 | contig 43930 bp, 56 predicted proteins | sample ETNvirenome_6_85_FD_69236 | JGI IMG/M metagenome (GOLD analysis project Ga0080013, IMG submission 69236) | Marine viral communities from the Pacific Ocean - ETNP_6_85 (SPADES assembly) (version 2) | ecosystem: Environmental > Aquatic > Marine > Oceanic | place: Pacific Ocean | collected 2013-06-19 | reverse complement strand
TAGGTAAAACTAGTAAATATAAATCCGAATATGATGAAAAGCTCTTAGTGAGAGAGCCTAGATCTAGCAATCGTAAGCATCTTAAAATCAAAGATAAAGATTTACCGTTTGTAGGATATGATGTCTGGAATGGATACGAAGTTTCAGGCTTAATGGATAACGGGATGCCTGTTAATGCTGTCGCTAAAGTAGTGTATGCTTGTGATAGTAAATATATTGTTGAATCTAAATCTATGAAGTTATATTGGAATAGCTTCAATATGACAAAATTTGGCGAAACGATGGAAGATGTTGTAAGCGGTATTGAATTTCATGCTGCTGCAGATCTTAGTAAGCTATTACAAACAGAAGTAAAGGTTAAATTATTCTCTTGTGATACAGATTTGAGAGGAGTATCTAATCCATTCTTAGAAGCATACGACGGTCTTCCGAACTCATTAGCGATCATCTCAACTAAGAAATATGTAAGGTTGGAGCATTTTCTGACAACTGGATATCGTGCAAAGTCTGAAATTAATATTACTAAGTATAAAGAAGACCCGTCTATATTTGATACTAAATATACCTCTATGGCAGAGCCAAATAATCTAAATGTAATGTCTTCATTACTTAAAAGTAATTGCCGTGTTACATCACAACCAGATTGGGGAGATGTATTTATTCATATAGAGGGTCAATGGTTACCTGGAGTAAGAGAGCTACTTGAATATATTATTTCGTTTAGAGACGAAAACCACTTCCATGAGGAAATATGTGAAACAATTTATAAACGCTTATATGATAGGTTCTCCCCTCGAGAACTAATGGTAGCGTGTTTATATTCACGCAGAGGTGGTTGGGATATTAATCCAGTTAGAGCTAGTAAAATCGACCTAATAGATGATATGATGTGGGATGAAACTATCCCATGGATTAAGACCATTAGACAATAAAAAAAGGACGCTCTTTCGAGCGTCCTTCGATAATAATCACTATTAGGATTACTGGAACGGTGTGTATGAGGCAGCTGTACTTGCTCCAACATGCGTTCCTAAACCAAGTACGAACACAACATGGTAGTAGTTAGAAGCACCAAAGAGGTGATCAACAACACCATAACGTGTTAACATACCGACCTTCGGATAGAAGCTGTTCGGATCAATTGAACGTTGCACCATGACCGGGATATAAGGACAGTAAATGATACCAGTATCATAATACTCAGGTCCTTTATAACCGAGCAAGGCGTACTCAACCTTCAAATCCGCACCCTTACCCAGGTTATACTGCGCTTCAGTACGTGTATCGCGATAAACGTTAAAACGTCCACCAACGTTACCAACCTTAGCAACACCAACCGGTTGCGTATTAACGTTTCCGTTAACTGTCATCCAAGAGAACTCAGGAAGCATCTCAAGAAGGGCGCAAACACTAGGTGTAGCAACAATAAAGTTAGCAGCACCACGGCGGTTCTTAACAGCCAATCTGTTAGCTTCAACGATTAACTTCTGATAGAAGTCACGATTCCTCTCACCTAACCAGCGAGCATCAGCAGCTGAAACTGCATAACGGGAGACACCGCCACCAGCGGTACCAGCACCCATTGCAGCTTGGATCATACGAATGATCATCTCACGATCAATCTCAGCTTGAATCTCATATGACATAGCATTTGTTAATTCAGCATCAACATCAATACCATTCATATTCTTGAGATCCTGCTCAAGTTCAACCGACCAGCGAGCGTTCAACCTACGAGTACCAGCCTCAACAGCTGTCTTCTCGAAGCTCAACTCAACTGTAGGGGCATTCCTGGCTTTATCAAGCTCGAAGGTTGATAAAGCAGCAGCAAAACCATCATCTGGACTACCTGGCTTACTAGCACCAGACAACCAAGGATGAGCCGCACCAACCATCTCGGCGTTGGCTCCCGGAAGGGAAGCTGTCCAGCCCTCTGCACCAGAGGCACCGGTAAATCCAGTACCTAGGTAATTGTGACCTAACTCACCTGCGTCCTGTCCACCTTTAGCGGGCGACTCAAGGTTCTCATGAGCAGTTGTTCCATCAGTTGCACCTGTTGCATCAAAAACTTGACCGTGAGTCGCCTGTGTCAGCACATCGTGATCACCATCAATCAGAGATGCACTGTACTTATAGCGAAGAGCAAATGCCAGACCAACCGGTCCACTCATCGGCTGAACACCAACGATCTCGTTAGTAATCAACTCGGGGAATGTACGGCGAATCATCGGTATAAGAATCTTCGGTAAACGTGCATCACCACCTGCATATGAATCGCCAGATCCATATGTTCCACCGGCTTGACCAGCTGCATCACCGGGAGCATTACCAAAAACACCAGCACTTCCCCCTGTGGGGCTGGCTGATGTGTTACCCTCTCTTATACACCACTCTTCTTGGTTCTCAAGGAGAATGGCGGTGTTCACCCGCGTATGCGGGTTCTCAATAGGCGTAACTTTGTCAGAGGTATAGTCCAATACAGGACTCCACTTCTCCAACAATTGCTCCGCTCTATTATTATCAATATAATTTTGATTTGGACGTGTATTTGTTTCGTTCATAATCTATTAATTTCCTTTTTTTATAATAATTTTTCCGTTGCATTGGAGAATCAGGTAGTATATACCTCAACAATTGTGAAATTTTACAATCTCATATTAGCTAATTCTTGAGCATAATGACTAACAGCTGTTTTTGGTTGCTCAACTTTCTCTTCAACAACCTTAGCTTCCTTAGTCTTATTCTCTGTCATAGCCTCTTCCTTTAAAATATCAAGAGACTCTTGAGCTTTCTTGTCAAAAATATTGACTGTATACTCAAAGTTCTCTTCAATAAACGTAAGATCTTTATCTTCAAAAGTCTTTCTCACGAAATTCGCTTTCTTCTCATCAACACCATGGAGCTTCTTTTCTAAAAATAAATCCTTTTTAACAAACTCAAGCTCTTCAGAGATAGTATTATGAGACTTAGTAAGTTCCTCAAGCTCATTCTTCGAAGCATCAATAGTGTCTTTACCGTCTTTAACAGCCTCTCGAATAGACTCATTAGCTAATACCATATCAACCGAGAGCATCTTACGGATATCCTTAAGTAAATCATATGCTCTTTTATTTGTAGTAGCTTCTTCAATTGTCTTAGTAGGAATTGCCTCTTCCATATATGAGTCAAGATAATCGGATACAGACTCAACTACTGTTTGTTTTAATGATGTTGCTTCCTCGTTAATAGACTGACGATAACGACGAACAACATTCTGTAATTTACGTGCGCGGTCTTGATCCACTGCATCAACAACTTTATTGAGTTTCTTCGTGTGATCCTTATCTATAGACTCTAATAGCTCTTCTAACTTCTTAGAATGCTCTTCATCTTGCGATGTAAGGGCTGCCTCTATTGCGATCTTAGCACGATCATCCACCTTAGTTTCAACGGCTTCATTGAACGCTGTTTCAATTTGCTTAAGACTATCTTCTGTAAGAACGTCTTTCCCTACTTCATTAAGTAAATCAGATATGTTGCTCATGATTAAAATAAATCCTTTTTAGTTGCTTTCGCTATTTTTTCTTTAAGTTTGCCTTCAACTACTCCTTTTAATTCTTTATTAGCTGCGGCATAATTCTTATCAATAATATTACTGATAAACGACTTGATCTGTTTATTCCGATCCATCATAATTATTTAAGTAATTTTTACCATTTTTTATATGTTTTTAATAAACTCAATAAACTTATTTCTCAAGTATTCATCAACATCTCTATTCGGTAATTTTTTTAAACTCTCTTCAAACCGATCAAAATGCTCTTCAAATTCTCCGGACTTATTTAAAATCCATTGTTTTGATTCTAGGATGCCATTGACAAATGCGTCTGAATAAGAAGGATCAGCAACGCAATCAATAGCAACTAACTTCATCTCAGTTACATGACCAATTTCACTATCAGTTTCTTGGTCAATTTTACCTAATGCTCTAGATGACATACCTACTCGTACACCATCTAAAACTAAACTCTTTACAATTGCACCAGTAGGAGTATTTAGCACTTTACTCTTTCCATAAAAAATGTTACCATCTTGTTTCATTTCGGTAACTATATGACACGCACGTTCTAAATCAACTTCAGCTGTAGTAGGATGATTTAACTCTCCCATAGCTCGGTCAGTATTAATCATTTCTTTCTCATACCGAGACACTTCCTGTACCATATTATCTAAATCATATACGCGCTTGTTCTTATTAACATCAGAAGCCATCATATAAGGTCCCTTAATATATAACCTAGATTCTGACTTTCCGTTCTTCTCTTCCACTATATATTCAAACTCAGAAGGATCAGTTTTCTCTACTAGTAATCTAAAAGGCATAGCGCTATAAAATATTTATTGTTTCTATTGCTTTTTTCCGTTAAATAATTCCTTTTCAGTAAGAATTAAAAAATTGTATCCATGATCATCTGCCCATAATTTTGCCGCTTTCCACTTAGCTTGATTAATACTATATGTTACTTGTTCATGTAATAGCGTGCTTTGTTTTTTTCTTCCACGCATGACTGGGCGCTGAGTCTGACTATAGGGTTTTATTTCTATTAAGTACTTTACTTTCCTATCTCTCTCTTTTAATATTAAAGTATTATCAACATAGTACTTATGTGATCTAGAATCTATAGGACTTATATACGGTACTGCAATACACTCACTCGTCCATTCAAGTACATTTGGATTATAATCACACCATTTGAAAAAATGTAACTCCCAAGAGCTTCTATAATGCGGGTATTGCTTACCAAGAAACTTTTGACTATGAGTAGGTCTATATATACCTTTCTTGAAATTTCCTTTTTTATGTAAAGCCATTAGCCTACAAAAAACATAGGAGGTTGAGCGTCGCCAAAACCAGCAGATGAACCTGTAAAAAGTCTTTCTTCTAGCTCTTTTTTCTCCAATATCCCTTCCTGTAATATACTAGTATCAAGACCTGTACCACCGAATAATTGAGCATTACCGAACTTACCTCGTACTCGACCTAATGTAATTTTAGTCAAGGCGGCAGCATATTGATACACCCATGGCTCTTTAATAATGTCTTTAATATGTTTTTCAACATAACAACTCATCACACCGTAAAATTTTTCGCCCTTCTTAGGCTCTGGCATCATAATTAAATGTTGATTACGTTCATTAAATTTAAAATAACGTTTTGTAGAAAGCATCTTTTCGCGGGTCTCAAGCCACTGCTTTAATATATACCAACTAATTAAGTCAAAGCCGTAATTACCCATGGCATAACTAAAATATGTTTGTTGCGCTAAAGTTTGCTCAATTGTAAATAAAGTATTTAAACTACTACTGGTCGACTCATCATAACTAAATACCTCCATTACCTTCCGGTTTTGTCTTGTAAGGTTATCCCATCTACCTAATGACGGGCTAGTCGATGTCAATTGATTAACAGTCGTAGTATCATTTTGTGTATCATTACGAGATGCATTAACTGTTCCTGCTTGTTCGGCTGTTGTAGATAATACAATACCAACCTTCACATTATTGGTTAACGGTGTTTCAATCTTACTACCTGGAATTGCACTTACAGAAAATATTGGAGTGGTTGTTGTATATACATCACCATATTGGTTTAAGCTTATGTCTACACCTTCAGTTGTGAGTGGCTCGTCCGCCGATACACAAACTACTAAAGACTTTGCTACGTGAGCAGATCCCCCATCTAATGTCACTGTAAAGGTATATTCCGAAGGATCGACAAGAGTATCTCCAGCATCAAATTCAAATAAAGATATAAATGTGTTAGCTGGTCTTGGGTTTGCTGCAGCAAAACTTTTTGCTGTAACAGAGGGGATTTGCGTTGATTGACCTACTGTCACTTCTACCTCCGTAGAATAACTAGCAGTCAGCTCATTAGTAAGAGTAAACAATTTTGAAATATCTAACCCCTTACCAACAGTATATTTGGTACTATCAACAACTAGATGCTCTTCAGTATACCCTGCATACTTAGAAAATAGTTCTACAGCTAATGTTATATTAGTAAAAATTTGATGGCCATGTAACTCTAAATTAACAATAGGGTATCCTAATGAATAGGTAATCCTATCAGCTAATTTCTGATAAGTAGTAACCGTATTTGCAAGATATGTAGAGTATAGATGACTTCCTGCAGTTAAGTAATTGTCGTTCCACGTACTAGTCGCCACATAATTATTTATGTTGGCAACGCTGAAGTTTCGCCACCTGCAGTAGGTTCTGGTGTAGGTACTCCAGGCGTTTCACCGCCGATAGGAGGAGGTGCACCACCGGGACCAAGAGGTGGAGGAACATCTCCCCCGGGAGGAACTCCTGGTCCAACCTCACCACCAACAGGAGGCACCGCACCAGTACCGGATGCCCAGTCTGCGCCACCACCGCGGATTTGATCTAATTCAAATTGTAACGCTGCATCCTTTCTTAACCATTCCCTATTAGCTTTAATCTGCTCATCCGTCCATCCCAGATATTCTTTCTGTCCGTATCCTTGTGATATAGATTCGTTACTCCCAACATTAGTAAAGTTATTCAATTTAAGATCCATTATTTGTTGTCTCCGTAATTCAAAATAATTACGAGGCGGTGTAAATACTAAATCAAATACATTCTCTCTTAATTCAAAATTCTTCCACATGCTTTTTAATTTAAGATGTGTAACAAATGCATCCTTTAATCCAACTGCAAATTGATGCTGAAGTCTAACGATAAAATTCGCAAACTTTAATTCCTCTCTCAATACATTTGCATCGGCACTATATTGAGAGTTCTCAGAATCAACTCTATTAGTTGGCACTTTAAGGGCTTTATATAATTTTTTAACAAAATAATTTAAATCGTCTAACTCACCCAAATTTGCGCCGCCTGGTAAAGTTTTAACTTCTGTACCATTACTACCTTCTCTCTTTGGAAACCAATAGGCATCTAACATTGATTGTGGATTAAATGAATCTACTCGTTTACTCTCATCTAAACTAAACGTTTTCTTACTCCAATAATTTTGCATCAAGCGACGAATATAGCCTTCAGCTTTAGGAGTACTCATATTACCGACATCAACATTAAACACTAAACGCTCCGGGGCTCTTACTAACCGATATATAATAATTGAATCTTCAATTAAAGATAACTGCCTATAAGCTCTTCGTGCGTTCTCAATAAACGGAATCCTAAAAGTTTTATTTTCATTCCATGTACCAGAATTGATATATGTAACCTGATTCTTTTCCATTGGAATGAAATCTTTATCCTGCATAGAGTTAAATTGCTCTTCAGCTTCTTTATGATGTTTAGCCTTTCTAAGTAAATAAGCTTTAATGTGCATATTTTGAAAATTATCATATACAGGATCTATAGCTTGGACTGGGACACTTAAAACACCGAGTATACCTTCTTTAATATGCTTTTCATGTATAATATTTTCAAAATATAATTCACCATCTACTAACATATTTCTTACATACTCCCAACCTCTTTCTTTTATATCAAACAAATTAATAAATTTTTCAAACTCTTCTGTAATTTGTTTTTTTACTAACGGATCAAAATCTGCCACACCCCTTAAATTCAAGTTAATTATATTACCATGTTCATCCTCATTTAAAAATTCATCACAGATTTCATCTAACGCATCAGCAACTTCGGCAAACTGGGCCATTGTTCTGTAATCTCTTATACGTCTATATTTGTCTACGTCAAGAGTAGCATACATTAGCTCGTTATACATTCTATCAGCTAAGAATGATCCTATAGGATGATCAGATCCACCGGTCTTAGGAGCAAGAATAGAATGCTGTGCTAATAATTCTTTACGTAGAGACCCTGCTTTATAGAAATCTTTAAACTTAGGATTCTCCGCAGTTACATCATCTATAATTGCTCCAGGAGATCTATAGGGTAAATTATTTTGAATAAATTTTTGTAACCCTCTACCGAATGTACCTTTTTGTCCGTCTGCCATGTTAATTTATTGTTATTGTTGTGTTTATATCATTTGCTAACGTTGTAAACCCAGCTGCATTAATTGGTACTATATCTATAATACCAGTTGCAGTTAATTCTGGGAACGCAACAGACATACTATTATAGGTATTTAATGTATAAGTTCCAGCGCTTGTACCTGTAGTTAAGAAATATCCAGCGATTGATGGATCAATTGTTGCACCACCACATAGATATGGAAGAGTTGTTACAGTACTTAAAGGACCTATTGTATGCCCGATTTTAAATATATCTATATCACCAACCGTACTTAACATTACTCCTTGTATAGAGTCAAAATTATACCCTTCAAATGTTCTAGCACCAGAAAAGCCACAAGCAATAGTTGTATATGTATTACCACTGGTAAACTCTGGTCTACCTGAGAGCTCTCTATGATCAAAATTACCGCTAAACGCCGTAACGTCTGTTAAAGTAGAATCATATTTTATAAATTTACTCATAATTAAATGTATTTACAGGCACAAAGTCTTGATCGATAGTAAATATGTTCTTAGTATCTTCCGTAGAAGGTCCTTTAAAGAGCCAACCTTTCATGGTAAAAGATGTATTAGCAATAACGCGAGCCGGTTGTGCGCCAGATACTTCAACAGGATATTCCAAAGCTAAATTTCCATCCCATAATATCTCAGTTCTAATTTCAAGATTGTCTTTTAAATTTTGCGACGTTGGTACTTTCCAGCTTATTATAATATAAGGATTGTTATATGGAACGAAATTACTTAAAATCTGATCCATATCAGTTTGAAACTTTGTCATTATAGACATACTAATACCTATATTAACTGGAATAGGTGTCTGTAGCCAGTCGGAATCAAATGCACCGGCTTCGACTGTCGGAGCTTTGCTATAATAAAAGCCAGGTATCTTATTAAATACTCTATCAGGATCTCTTGCAATAGATGTATAATGAACTGCAATTGTAGGAAGCTTTAAAGACTGAGCCTTATTGACTATATCTTGAAGAGCTCTTTCTTTTGGTCCGTAATAAAACCCTGCTTTTATTTGATCGACAACGTCTTTATTCTTATTATATCTGTTTATAATAATACTATTAAAGGCAGCAATAAATTGCCTTACCATATCTTTTAGCTCAAAACCATAGTATTGGTTTTTCATTATAAATATTTATTAAATAAAACGGTCTATAAAATAGTCTGGCAACAAAGTTACGTACTCTGGTAATAACTTTCTTATGCCACCTGCATCAATAACATATGTAGTACTATAATCATTTTCATCTCTAGTACAGCGTCCACACTGTTGAATAAATGTAGTAAACATTTTATTTGTATACCATTTATAATCGTTTTTTGACATCTCTTTTACTCTTACATCTCCTAAATCTGGCCATGGGCATTTAATAATAATACAAAATCGAGACACATCACCTTTTAAATCGACTCCAAAATTTAATGACGGGCTCGCTAAAACAGTAGGCCTAGAGCTGTCGGAGTGTTCTGTTAATATGTCTATATTATCTTTATCACCTTTTATGCGGTATAATACTCTATCATTTTTCAATTGGTCTCTCAACTTCAATGTTAAAGCGTTTGACTGAGTATGTATTAACCCCTTTACATCCTTATGTTCTTCTAAAATTTCCTCCACACACTTAACGACCTTAGGAAAATATCTATCAATATTCTTTTTTGAAAGTTGAAACGTACCAAATATAATTGGAGAGAGGACTGGATCAAATGACGACGGTAGATCTATATATTTAAAATCTTGTTCTGCTACTCCGAGATTTCGCATGACGCGCCTATAATCAACAAATGTAGCAGACATAAAGAGAACCTTATCAGCGTATTTAAACAAGTGTTGAGCTAGCACGTCAATCTTTTTAGGTATTAATTGTATATATTTTTTATTATAAATAAAAGCTCTATTAATAATATATTCAGATTGTTGCCAGGTATCAACAACAAGAGACAAGTCTCCTTTTAAATCAGCAATAAATTTAAATTCTTTCTTTACAGCATCGCTAATTGTATCAGAATGCTTTTCAAGCATTCGAAGTACTTCAACATATCTCCCTTCTAATTCACTCTGTAATTTAATTAAATTATTATGAAACCGTTTCCTGTTAGATGAATACAACAAACTGAAACTATACTTGTTTAGTTTATTCAAATCAATACTACAACTAAACCGACTAACTATTATATTTTCTAATTCAGAAGCCTCATCACATACAATAAGCTGTCTATATTTTAAATGATCAGGTTTGTGAAAAAAGCTTGAATAGCTCTCTACACTTATCTTTGCGGTAATAGATTTATTTTTAGCTTCATAATAATCACATCTATTACAATCCCAACACTCTCTCTTTAACTTAGAACTAAAAATACACGGAGCTGTGTCGGCAAAACTTCGGTCGTCTAAATTACAAATATACGAACTCTTACCTTTAAGAGGCTTTATATCTTCAAAATCTCTAGTATACTGATCCTGTAGTGCTTTTGTTGTTGTTAATATCGACGTACCGTAATTTTTATTTACAAAATCATCTGCATATTCATAAACTAATTTACCATTATCCCAAGAAGTCTCAAATGCTCTATAATCAGAAACTATCTTTGATAGTCTAGATGGTAGTTTTTGTAATCCGTTTGCTATTGTTTTTGCAATAAAACTCTTTCCACAACCAGTAGGGCCTTGCATAACAACAAACTTATTCTCCTTAAACGCGTCAAGTATATTAGGTATAGCATATCGCTGACTTGAAGACGGAACATATCCTTTCGGGAAGTTTTTAAGACCCATTTATATATTATAGTATCTCTATAGAGAGAAGCAAGTCATGATATTTATTGCGTTTGTTTTTGATTAATCGATTAATGCGCGCTTTCCATATAATATCATCTTGGTGTATATGATGTAAGGTATAATCAAAATAAATAATTTTTTTTGCTTTATTAGTAATGACATCAAATGGATATAATAATTCTATTTTTTTATTATTAGATAAAAATAAGCGTATATTAAAATCTTTAATATCATATAACAATACCTGACCAACTCCTAATGTTCTCTTCTTCGAAGTAACTTTTACATTATTAAGTAAAAGAGATTTTAAAGTGTTGTCTACTAAATCATATGTCATGTATTCATAAAGTCCATTTTTTCTCCAACAGACATTGGAGCGATTTTCTCATTTAAATATACCCAAAACGACTCATCAGATTCTAACGTACTAATTAAATCAACGGTATCACAATTTATAGTTCTATAATCTTGCATTAAAACATCCCACACTATAATTAAATTTTCTTGATTAGGGTTATACTTAGGAGCCTGCCTGGGAGGAACATAATTTAAAACAGTTCTACCTTCAACAGAGTTTAAAAGTTGTGCGTTATTTGTGCATAGCATTCTTCGGGTAGTAGGTCGGCCAGGCTTAGGATTACGTCTGGCAAACTTAACCTCACATACCTTGTCTAATAATATAGCTTTAAGATTTGCTAGACTGGTTATCATCGTCTTCTAGGTCTTGACAAATTCCAAAAAAGCGTTGCTCGCTCAAAAAAATACAATTTCTTAGAGAGCGATCATATCCAATTACTCTCAAATTATCAACCTTAATACCTTTATCGTCTGGAAAGCAGACGACATCACCGATATTAGTTTCTTTGCAATTTGATCCAACTAATATAACTCGCGCTAAACGCCATGTACGACGCACTTGAGCTAATGGTATATGTATACCGTTCCGTATTACAGAGTGACCATCCTCAGATAAATCTACGTATTGAGCTAAAACAATATCGTCCATGACTGATCTTAATTTATACCCTTGAAGGCTAAATGTATCAGTGTCTTGATATGTATCTAAATCAATTAAACTCCGCTTTACTGTATGATCAAAAGCATCTCGCTGACCGTCGGTTAATTCTAACTCATCTAAAGCCTCGTTATATTTTTTTTCAATTTTTTTCTCGTTCATACTTTTTAATATTTATCTCAAATGTTTCTGAATACAAATCCACCTCACGTTGTGACAGTTCATATTGCTTACAAACATTTTCGTATATCTTTTTATCTTTTTTTATTTTTTTAGTATAATTAATATATTTTCTTTTTGTCTTTGGAATTAATGCATGTAAGAAATTATAATGATCAACGTTTATACTAAAAATCGAGCCGTACATATTAACACTATTGTTTATTGCTGGTACAAATTGTTTATCTGCAAAAGTCACATACCTATTAACAATATAAGAAGAATATAACTGCGCTGACGCAAGATCTATGTCAATTTTATTTTTTTCAAATAAAATATTAGTTACAAAATCAAAAAAATTATTCGCTTGCTTCATAATATAAACAGTTTAAGTTTGTTAATCAACTTTTAGTAAAGTTTTGCAAAAAAATTTTGACACGAGGCACGAACTATAAAAAGATTATTCCAAAACCGCCAAATAGGAAAAACTCCCCGGTTTTGCAAAAAAAATTTAGACATCGAACCTAAACTCATATAGTTAGTTTTGTTGTCGCAATAAACGCGTCATCCGTCATGGAATAGTACAAATCCACCACAATTTTCATGAATTCCTCCACTTGTTCGTCGGTTAAATTAGTGGAATACGCAAAAGAAGGTGCATTCCGACCGGCTGTAACGTTAATTGCAGTATGACCGATAGCAACATTGTCTTTTGAGTAGGTTATACTCACACTACACTTGCCTTTCGGCTGAATAATACCGTGCTGTTCAAATTCTTTATGTACGATCAAATCATCTCCGTCTACTTCAATAGGAGCTTGGAGATACTTCGTTGACAACAAGTTCGCAATTTGTGTATTAAGCAATCTTTGAAAGAAAACAGCACCAAGAGGACATAAATTAGGAAGCTCCCAGCAAAAATTAACAGCATCGTCAGAATAAATGAAATCGTTGTTAAGAAGATCTTCATTATCAATCATCCCCTCCGTTTCTACCTTCATCGGCGCCCGGAACGCAATAATATTTCCAATCGGGAGAGTTTTCTTCCGAAAATATTTATACGCGAACCGATTGTGAATTAAGTTCCCATCATAAAGATCGATATCTTTTAAAATCATGTTAAATATTATAACATAAGCCTCAAAAAAATCAATATGAAAATTTATTTGTTTACTTTAATTTGTTTAGATGAAGATGAATATCCGGATTTAATTTTTTACGAGCATTTTATTAAACATTACGAAAATGTAGGTATTAATGTTAAACATTTTCATATCATCCCGTGCGGGACTGGAACACATAAACAAAATTTTAATATATTTAAAAAAATAAACCGTAAGTATGGAATTAGGAATTTAAATCTCGTAAACAAGCAACACGACATGATAGAATGTTTTAATATTTTTGATACATGGCGGAGCGGTATAGATAAAAACAATTGGATTGTTAAATGCGACCCAGATGAATTATATGACTATGGACATTTTAATGGCATATATGATTGTGCGAACTATTTATTAAAAAATAAATTTACGGCTATAAGAGGGGAAATGTTAGATTGTGTCGATGCTGATAGAATATTAAAAGAAGTTATACCTGATGAAGATATCTTTTCGCAGTTTCCGTTACGATCAAAAATCACATTACATATGTTACATCAAAATCATTATAAAATTTTAATGGCGAGACCCTATATAGAACTAATATGGGGGCATCATAATACATTATGTGCCATGTCTGGTATACATCCAAAAACATTTGAGTCTGGATTTTTTGCTTTTCATTTTAAATGGACAAATATTTTAATTAAGAGATATGACGAACAAAAACGAACAGAAGATGAACAAATGTGGCAAGGATTTAAAGATGAAGCTATAAACGGTAAAAATATTATAACCGACGGAAAACTAAATTTTATAATACGCTAGAAAAAAAATATCAATATGTAAATATTAATATGGGACAGCTATACGCAGCTAATTCTTGGCACGAAGACGATTTTGACCCTGCAAATGTATCTGCTGCAGAATGGACAGCAATATATTTAAGCGGTGGATGGTGTGGACAAGGCTCCGGACCAGGGAGTACGATAGAAAATAATACTGAATTAATAACGTGGTTAAATAATTTTATTACCGATAACTCCGGGACCAGTATGATTGATATAGGTTGCGGAGATCTTCAATGGGTACCTCAGGTATTAAATGATATTACATCCTATACAGGAGTCGATTGTGTCCCTAGTGTTAACACTGTCAACGTACAGAACCATCCAACATATACATTCTTAACTCGTGATATAATGACCAGTGAATTTGCAACGTTAACATATGTTGACAATGCACCTATAGTAGAATTAACAGAACCAGTTAAGAGTAGTTCATATGATATTTTATTATGTAAAGATTTACTCCAGCATATGGTGTCTCATCATATCAGTGTAATTAATATTATAGAAAAAATTAATTGTAATCATAAAATTATTATTGTGCCGAGGCACATGGAACATAGATTTACAACTAAATTAATTGCAGCAGGATATAGTTTATCTCAATATTATGACGCTGCCGAAAAGAAGAGTATATACGTAAAAACTACTTAAGCATTAAGCGTTGTTGTCTTGTGATGAACTTTTTACTAATTTGTTTTTCATTATCTATTTGACTTTCAAATATAGTATTATCACATAAAAAAGGATAAAAAACATATACATTATAAAAACGTCTCGCAAAAATAGATGCAGATAAACTACCAGTCATACCATCTGATGGAAGCAATATAGGATAATATCTGCACAATAATTGATTTGCAATATTGGTAGTCAGAGAATAACAAACCGTGCCTCCATGCTCCCTATAACCAATATAAAAATAATCATTTATTTGTTTTCTTTTTTTAGCTAAGTTAGGTTCGCGTTTACAATCATTAGGTCGCCAGGAATGAAAATGAATTATGTCCCAATTTTTAGGTATATATTCTTTCCACTGTAACGCGTTTTGACACAAATCAATATTTACTACTGCATCGTCTTCTATAACGAGAAAATTATTAACCTTATCATCTATTGCAGTTTTGTATGCTTTAAGATGACCGTATGAACACCCCACTTCAGCTAAAGATAACGGGTGAGGTGACCCTGAAACATGCCGTGTATTATCAAATTTAATTGCATCTGTTTTCCATATTTTCTTAAATCTTATCTTTCGAGATTTTATAAAAAGATTTTCTGGAGTAATACTGCGGATGAATTTATAATTTTCAATATTACATTTTTTAAACTGTTGCTGTATGTATTGTTTGCGAGCAGGATCTCTTCCCCAGATAACATATATTTTATCAAATAATGTATCCAGCATTAGGAAAAATATTATCGTAGAAGATTTTCTTTATAACCTAACATTTCCCAGGTCTCAGTATCCGTCTCCCAGTATACAACAATACCGATTGGAAGCTCGGCAGTATCAACAAAATCATCATTAACAATGCCTTTTTTAATTTTTGCCTTTTCTACAAGAAAAACCTTTTCTTTAAAATATATAGCACGAGTCTTCCGCTTATATTTTACTTCATAAGCTTCCTTATCAGGTAATTTAGTCCAATCCCATGTTAGTGGATTCCAGAAAACTGAAAGATTACTTTTAAGTTTTGCTTGTATTGTTTTTGTACCTAAAAATGTAATCTCGACTATATCTCGACTATCCGGCTTATACTCCGTACCGTTAAAGAATATCTCCATATTTTTATAAACTTCTTGAATCGATTCATCGACGGTCGGTTCAATTTTTTTTACAGGTTTCTTAATCATCTTAGTCATAATTACTATTGAAATAAATGTTTATTGTTGTAATTAATTATAGGTGTCAAAAGAACTTGCAACTCGATTTTGTGAAAGACCTTGGATGTTTTTAGAAATACAAGAAAAGGCTTTATATAACTGTTGTCCTCGGTGGGTAAATCATAATAAAATAGGGGATATTACCCCTGATTTAAACTTTTTAAAAAAATGGAATAGTAAGCGCAGTAAAGCGTTTAGGCGAAGTATTCTCGATAGATCCTTTAGTATGTGTAATAAGGAAGAGTGTCCTATGATACAAAATAAAACCTTACCTACGCGTGAGGATGTACTAGACGGTAATCACGGTGAGTACTTAAAGAAAATTGTTGAGTATGATTTAGATGTAGCTGATCATCCTACCTTTATTAATTTAAGTTATGATAAATCTTGTAACTTGCGATGCCCGAGCTGTAGGGAAGAGTCAATTTTTTATAATGAAAAAAATCATCCTGATAAATACAATCAAGCTTTACAGATTAATAAGAAACTCTTACAAATGATTCATAGTAAGCCTCACGATGTTTGTCTTAATATTACAGGATCCGGGGATCCGTTTGGCTCTCCTTCATTTTTTGAATTAATGAAACAGATTAATCCAGCCAAAAACCCTCATATTGGGGTAATTTTACAAACTAACGGTGTTTTATGGGATGAAAAGCGATGGTCTAAATTAAAAAACATACACAAGCTTAACATAAGTGCCATTATTAGTCTCGACGCTGGTATAAAAGAACATTATGATAAGGTTAGAGTAGGTGGAGACTGGGATAGACTACAAAAAAATCTTCACTTTATAAGTACATTAAATCTAACAAATGTAAGATTAGATATGTGTGTACAAAAAAATAATTATAACAGTATTCCAGAATTTATTCAAATAGCTCAAGCACACGGGTTTAATTCATATACTTCAAGAATGTACAATTGGGGAACGTTTACTAATGAACAATATGATTCTCATAATATATTCGATACTAAGCACCCAGAGCATAAACAGTTTTTAAAAATGATAAATCAGAATTATTTTTATGAAAAACATGATTGGGGTAATCTAACTGACTTTATATCTAATAATACTCAAGAGACGTTTCTTAAATGGAAGTCTTTTATAACTGACTAATGTATAACTTTAATAAAATACAATTTAAAAAAGAAAAGTTCTTAAGCCCCGGGGAGGAGCAAATTTATATCGAAGGTAATACTGAAGGATTTGAAACTGTAAAAAACAAATATATATGGTTAGCAGAGCATACAAATTACGGTAGCTCAAATCATGCTAAAAAAAATCTTAATGCTATTATACAATTTATTAAACAAAATAGTCTTACATCGGCATTAGACATTGGGACTGGTCGTGGTTATTTTTGTAATACATTAAAAGAATGCTGTAATACTGTATATGGTTTAGACTTTGCAATAAAGCCAGCTAAAGATGTTAATAAGGATGTAGTATTTATTAATAGTGACGCTCATACAATACCGCTATCAGATAAAAGTGTTGACTTAATAACGTCTTTTGATTTTTTAGAGCATGTTCACCCAGACTATTTAGAAAAAACAATAAAAGAAATGTTCAGAGTCGGTTCCAAGTATATGATACATAAAATAGCAGGTGGGCCTAGTAGTTCCCATCACGACAAACTTGGCCAGTTACATCTAATACAAGAAGGAAAAGCTTTTTGGTTAAATGAGGTATTCAAACCGCATGCAAAACAAGTAGAGATACTCGTCGATAGTTCGAAACCTACTATAATTGATAAAGGTATAGTGTTAATAACAATATAAATGAAACTAGCAGTACTATTATATGGACAACCTAGATTTTGGAACTTAAGCTACGAAAGTATTATAGAGGAAACTACATTTGAAGATAGTACTACCGATTATTATTTTCACTTTTGGGATAGAGTTGCATACCACAGTCATGATCCAGAATATAAATTAACTAATAAAGACAAAGATAATATAATATCTAAATATAAACCAAAAAAATATATATTTACTGATTATTCTTCCTTAAGACAAACTTGCCAAAAAATATTTGAAATCGTACAAACAAATAAACAAAATATAATTTCATTCTATGATAGAACACGTACGACCTCTCCTAACTTTAATAAAAGTATTTTCGAGGTAACTAGCCCTGAGAATTTAATGTACTATCTAGGGCAATTTGTATCTCTACAACAGGGAGCGAATTTAATAAACGAAAAATATGATTATATTTTTAGAATTAGAACTGATGTATTGTTTGCTACTCAAGATTTATATAAAAATAAAAAAGAATATATACACGATAAGCAATTATTTTACGAAAGAGTATATAATAACGAAAAAGGTGTTTTTTGTAAATATGGAGACCTGCAGCTTTGGGAAGGAGCTTACAATAACCAGGAAGCGGTACCGGAAGCGGGAGTTGAGGAAGATCATCAAGCTATAACCACTAATATTTGTGATAGTTTTATATTTAAAGAAAATAAAATGTATGTAAAACCTAGATATGATTCTATGTCTACGTACAATTATAAGACACAATATTTACATATGAAAGATTGGTATATTCTAGGGTCTAGCCCAGAGTTGTTACGTAGTATAAAGAACTATATAACAACTATTATTGATATGATAGAAAAATCAAGAGCTTTTATTAAAAAAAATAATATAGATGTTAATTGGTCTGCAGGTGAGCTTGTATGTGGAGAGGTTTTAGGTTTAAATGGTATAAATGCTGGAGAATTAGGGTATAAATATATTAATAAAATGACTATACCTGATAGAATAATAAAGATTGCTAATAAACACACAAAAAAATGTATCTTAGATAGAACTCATGTTAGAGTTTTAGCGGATTCTGATATACCTTTGAAAGAACAATATAAAAAGATTATAATAAAAGAAAATGGCTCCTAAAAATAAATTTACTATAGTAAGTTACTATACTAAGGATAATGAATTTTCTTCTTACGAAGCTGAAGCGAATTTATTAAAGAAAAGTATGGAGAAGTTTGGTTTAGATACATCTCATATAGAAGAATATAAAGAAGACACAGGAATATGGAGTTGGAATACTCATTATAAAATGATGTTTATAAAAAATAAATTAAAACAATTAAACTCACCTGTGGTGTGGACGGATGCAGATAGTAGAATTAAAAAATATCCAGAATTATTTAATAATCTTCAAGACTATGATTTTGCGGCGAACTGCCGGATGAAGAGAGGTAGACAATTATTACATTCTGGAACAATGTTCTTTAATAATAATTCAAAAGCGATCAATTTATTAGATGATTGGATAGAAGAAGATAAAAAAATTATCGAAAAATCAAAACAAAGCGACAATCTTAATAATAAAAAATTTACTGAACAAGAAGGTTTAAGAGCATTGTTAAAGAGGCCAGGATATGCTGATACATTTAACATATACATCTTACCAGATTCTTATCATCGAATAAAAGACGGTGTTTACTCGGAGAAGTTTTATGAAAAATATAAAAACATAGAAACAATAATTGAACATTCTCAGGCTAGTGTTGGGATGGGAGATATGAAGTGGAGGCAACAGGAAGAATATTTTAGATCAAAAGGACTACAGATATACACCGGAAAAAAGAAACAAAGAAAGCAACATATAAGAGAATTTATAAATGAATAAACCAAAAGTTGCAGTTTTATTATTTGGTCAAGCTCGATATATAGATATAAATTGGAAAGCTTTAAAGGAAGAGTTTAGATATGAAGATGGAACAGAGTTTGATATTTTTGCTCATTTTTGGAAAGATACAGGGTTCTCTCCTAAAGGAGAAGATGATGGTAAAGTAAGCGACTACACAGATAAAATTTATAAAGCTGGAGAACACTTAAACATAAAAAAACTAACTATAGATGATAATGAGCAATTAGATGAATTTGTAGTACATATAGAAAACATACTTCGATATTTAAATAAACAAATATTTAATGGTACCGTGAGATCAGATAAAAGATATAAATGGGGACAACATTTAAGTTTATTAAAAGCATATAATTTACTAAAAACTCATGAAAATACTATTAGATTAAAATATGATATAATTATTAAAGGACGTACAGACTTTACATATAAAACTATTGAATGTTTTAAGAGTGAAGAGCAATACTACAAACAAAAGGCAGATAATTATATTAATTTTGATAGTTTTGATGAGCCTATTATAAAAACAAGTGGAGTACAATTTCAACAATACAATAGACCACTAGAGAAATGGGATAATAATCCTAACACAAAGATAAAAAAAGGTGAATATGTAGATTTTACAAAATTAGACTGGAAGCGAGATAAAAATAATATATTTAGAATTGCTGATATTAGTCTAGCAGCAAACAGGAAAGCCGCTGTACATTTTTTTCCAGAATATCTCAATGTATTTTTACATACTTTTTTAAATGATTACTTTAGAAGAGATAATAAGACATACGACAGACATGACGCTGTGCAAGGAGATGTAGCTTATTATAATAATATTAAAGTATATAAAACTGTATGTAGATTTTTTAGATTAGCAAGAGATTGGGACTGTAAATTATGTTGGAGAAATACTAGAAAAAACGGTACTGTAGTCTTCCCGGAGACTGAACAAGAAACATATGATTTTATATTATCTGAAGTAAAGAGAATATCTAATACTGGAAAAGAGCCAGCTCCTTTTGGTTAAAACAATTTATCTATAAAATGATAATCATTAATATACAAATCTCTAATCTCACGTCTTATCTTCTCAGATAAACATCGAGGGGGTTTGATGTCCATATGAATAGAAAGCTCTGTTAATTCGATGTTTAATTTTTTATTAATTTTATAAAGTATCTCTTTAAATGTTTCTCTCTTATATAAGAAAAAATCCTTATCAATATTAGGATAATTAGACATATTAGTAACATAAGGTACTTGAGAGCGTGTCCAAAGAGCAGTTAATATCCTATCTTTAAATTTAATCCACCATTCATCCATAGTAATAGGCGTTGTGTCAGGATAATTAGGATAAAGCTCCTGATAAGTATATTCCTTGACAAGGGGTGATTTACATATTAATCTATAACTAGATTCAATTCTCTCTATCGGATCTCTCAATACAGTAAACATATAATCCACGTTGTTAATATCTAGATTCGCTTTATTTAGCTTTTTAACATGCGTTTCAAATGTACCATGATCCGTACCACAAACCGGAATTAAATCATCCGCTTTCTTATGGAGTACACCTTTAGGAGCATCAACACCTCGTCTCGTAAATGCGTGCTCCCATCCATCTTGTTTAAAGGCTTTATATAAACTCGTGGATCCAGTTCTCGGTATTCTAATAAAAATAATTTTTTTGGTGGATTTTTTTAAATACGGCATATATTATTAACAGTTTAATTATTGGCGACGGTGCAGTCAGATTTTATATTTTTCATGTAAATCACTTAATACTTGTTTCTTACTATGTGCTAATATTTTTCCTGTTGTATCGGTTTCTTCTTTAATAATATCTGGATGTAACAATCTCACATCTCTACGGTCATGAATTCTTTTAGCATGCAAATTATAATTTAATAAAAATTGCCCTTGCAAAGAGTGATCAGACTCTGATATAAAAGAACTTGATGTTTTATTATTACGTATATCTTTTGATAAAGTCATAAAATAATTTTCAAACCAACTCCCAAACATAATTTCCGCAGCTTCTCTATTAGCTATTAAGGACCAATCATTAAGCGCAGGTCTTAAATAATAATTACTATCTACATACTGCAACCATGTATGTGAATCCTTCGAAGCTTTAAATTTATTATCATAAAACTCTGTTAAATACTCATTATATCCTTGATCTCCTCCCTGAGATTTTTCTGTTAAATCAACAAAACGCAAAGCTATACATTTTACAGAAGGCTTATCAAATGGTATATTAGTATAATAATCTAATTTATCATTATAATAGTCCTCCTTCGAAGGGTACATTTTTATTGATTTATATATTATATCTGTACGTACTTTAATAATAATATCATATTTAAAATTATTCTGTTTTTCGTACATTCGAATTTTATTAAAACATGTCCTCATACTCCAATGTTGACCGAACTTATAACGTAAATATGTTTTATTTTTACCTATAGGTAATTTACGACCATGTACTTTTGTAGCAAAATAAGACACATAATTAGTAAATTCATTTAATGCAGTATAATCTTGAATAGAAATATTTTTACTTGTCGGCTTCGGTGTTAATACAGAATTAGGTAGACTCTCTCTAATCTCTACATATAATTTTTCTTTATCATACTCTTCCTCATCACCTTCCGGTACGTAACCGATTTTATTCCAAAAATGAGCGAAAAAATGAACCTCATGACCAGGTAAATCAAACTCATCTCTAATTAAATCTTTAGTGATACTAAAAAATCTTGGTTGACCGAATAATAGTATTGCAATTTTCATATTTTTGTATAATACCAACTAGCATGATTTTCCTCAAGACCGATAACATTAACTTTAAGTTTATTTTCATGAGCAACTAGGTCAACATAATGTTTTGTTTTCGGATATTCATCACAATAATCATGACCGCATATTACACCATTGGGTTTTATTTTAGGTAACCAATCTCTTATAGTTTGACCTTCTAACTGACCCGTGTGGGCTAAGCCGTCTATATAAATAAAATCAAAAAATCCATCTGAAAAAAACGATACAAACTCATTAAACGTGCCTCTTAATAGAATTGCTTCTGTTTTAGTTATTTTTCTATGATATTCTATTAAATTTAAATACCGCGTTATTTGTCGGAGTTTTTCCTGCTCGTATCGCTCCGGAGGTTCGGTTCTGAAACGATACCAATCGATCATATAAAACCTTTTCCAATTATATCGATCAATCAGTTTTTTTGAAAACGTACCAGTCGCTACTCCCAATTCTACCCCTATAGGAGAAGACTCTGTGAGTAATTTAGGTAATTCTATACGATTATTAATTTTCATTAGACTTATATAAATTTAATTGTTTTAAGTGAAAGTTAAAGCCAGAAATCGGAGCGCCTAATTCAACATATTTTTCCTGTTTTAAAAATAAAGGCACACAATTATGAGAGCTCCTGTAAACTAAACGATATTCAGCAGGCTTTTGTTTAATGTTAAACAATAATTTAGATATTTTTTCAGTATAATTATCAAATAATTTAGCATTTAAAATTTTACCAGAAGTCACAAAGAAACAATACTCTACATATGGACTTAATAAGTTCAAATTATTACTTACTATAGGAGATGTAACAGGTAAATTATTACCCCGAACTGAAACAGAAGGAAATTGTATATATCGTTGTAATTTTTTCTTATTAATAATTGCTTTTATTTTTTTATGCGGAATCTGTTGTATAACTATATCAGTACGTGTTCTTATAACTATATCATATTCTATATTATTATCTTTACTATAATTAGCCATTAAAGATAAAGATTCACACATACTTATTAATTGGGAAAAAGGAGGATTATTAGTAAATTTTACATATTGAGAAAATTTATCAATATTTCGATCAAACGTATATTCACTACCTATTTGTTCAATGTAGTTCCATGCAATATCAATATGACTATTTAAAGCATCTTTACTTTCAAATAAACCTACTGTAGGATTAAACGCCTTCTTAATTTCAGTCTCATCAATAGTTTCTAAAATATGATCATTTAATAAACCAGACTGTCTCTTAGTAACATGATCCCATAAATGATAAAATATATCAACCTTAATATCACCTCTCTCACACTCTAAAATAAAAGGTTTTATACTGTTTGCTAAAAGATTCCAATATCTAGGTTCACCACTAACACAAATTGCTATTTTATTGCTCATTTTTAGTTAAATGTTGACCACCAAACGTATCTTTTCTGATTGTAAATAAATTTAACTGTTTATCAATAACGTCTAAAAACTTTTCATTATTGTCATTAAAGGAACTATAATCATCAAGGTTAATAACGTCTTCGCGTATTTTAAATTTAGATTTAGTTGTAGAATGGTTTACCCTAATAACAACATGTGGGAGAGTTTCAACATCTGCATCTGTTAACCCACTTATTAAAACACTTAAAGACTCACAGCCCCAATATTTATTACGATTAACTATAGTATAACGTTCGTTTAAATACTTCATTGGAATAGGTATATTTAATTGATCGTGTACATACATCAAAAAATAATATTTCCAATAATTACGTATAAATACTTCTGCACCTAAACGATTATAACACCATAAGTGGTCTCTAATTCTAATATCTCCGCGATATACACCGTATCCTGCCCAACCTTTACGACCAATGTCCGTGATTGTCTGTAATTTGTAATTGGATGAATCATCTAATTGATTCTTTTTGTGTCTGATAGAATCTAAACTCATCGGTGCGCATCCTTTCATTATTGGTTTATGCAAACTACCAAACGAAAAAAGATGTTCAATATCTAATTTATTAATAAGATAATCAGTTCGCAAACGTAAAATAATATCATATTTAAATCCATTCTCTAATTCATACTCTTCCATTAAATTAAAAACTTCTCCTAAACTGTAATATTGACCATTCGAATATCTATTGGTATGTTGGCCGATGCCGTCATGAAGATCTTTCAATTGCTTACTATAACCTTCTGTATTATCAAATAATCCATGTAAAGTATTATGAAATTTTTGCATATTATATGCAAACTTATCTAAAGTATCATAATTGTCGATACGATAGCGTTTAACTGAAAATTGAGTCTCTAAAATATCTATAAGTTTATCTTTATCTACTGTCTCTTCTGGGTTTTTCGGAGAATAACCAACTGTATCCCAGAGATGAGCAAAAAAATCAATCTGAGTGCTTACATAAGACTTATCTGAAGCCGGGACAGGGTGGCTTACGCCAGCGGAGTGACTTTTTAAATATAAGTACTTTCTAAAAAATGGCGCTGTAACATCAAAGAATCTAGGCTGCCCAAAAAATAAAACTGCTATTTTCATTTTTTTATAGTATACCAGCTTTTCTTAGTGTGTTTATCTACACGTTTAACCATATTGTGGATCCACAATTTATCCGGGGTTTCTTCTATTATATTTAATTGTAAATTATGTTGTTTCATAAATAAATCAACACTTTCTACACTATTTAGAGGGTTGATCTCATTACTTGGCCATTTATCACCTCGCTTTGGATATTTTTCTTCATAGCACCGCCCGGCAAAAATACCATTTTGTTTTAATTTTGAAAACCAATTACTTAACGTATTAATATCATAATCATATCCATCGTACCAAATAAAATCTAAAAAATCATCGTCAAAAAAATCTAAAGCTTCATCAAATGTTGTTCTTAATAATGTATGATTCAAAAATGGTTTAAGCTTGCGACAAGTCTTTTTATATTCTTCAACATCATGATGATCAACATAACTATCAACACCATAAAGCTCTTTAAAATTATGATTACGTAATAAATGTTCCGCGAACGATGCCGAGCTGACCCCTAGCTCAACACCATATTCAATATTATGTTCTAATAAGAGTTTAGGTAAGTCATATCTTGAATATAATTTCATCTATTTTTTAATATTGACAAAAATTTTGTTTGAAGTCAACATATTATCCTGGAAAGCACTTCTGATATTGGAATGGAATTATTTTATTATTATGCCTATAAAGCCATCTCGGGTCTTGTATAAATTTACGAGCAACAGCAACAAAATCCGCTGAACCTTCTTTTAATATTTCATTCACTTGATTTGTTGAAGTTATCATACCAGCGGTCCTTGTTAATATTCCTGTACGACTTCTAACTTCTTTGCTTAAGTGCGTCTGATAACCAGGTTTAAAAACTAAATTAGTTACAGGTAAAATTCCACCACTGGAAACACATACATAATCAAATCCTATGTCTTTAAGTTTATTTGTTAAAAATACGCAATCGTCTATTGTAGATCCTCCTCCTAACCAATCACATCCCGTTACTCTTGCTCCAAGAATCTTATTGCGAGGCCAAATCTTTCTTACCTTGTTTGAAATCTCCAAAAGAAATCTACATCTATTTTTTAATGAACCTCCGTATACGTCTTTCCTTTTATTTGAAACAGGAGAAAAAAATTGATGCAATAAGTATCCGTGGGCCATATGCACCTCTAGTGCATCAAAGCCGATATTTTTTGATACCTTGGCTGAGCTTTCAAAATCATAAATTATTTGTTGCATCTCGGTCAATGACAGCTTCTTGGGTTCAGGCCATCCTGAGTCTTTAGCAATATTACTCGCGGAAACAGTTGGCCAGGCGTCAGCTGTCTTTACGAGTGATGTGTTATGCTTAATCCAAGGCACGTATGACGAGCCTTTTCTACCGGCGTGAGATATCTGAATCCCGATAGGAGTGTCATTTATGTTTCTTAAAAAACTAAAGAGTTTTTGAATTGATTTAAAATTATTATCCGATGCTAGCGATAAGTCGCTGCTTGTAATTCTCCCATCAAGACTAACGCTAGTAGACTCAAGCATGACCATCCCGGCACCAGATGTTAAAAGTTGAGATAAATGACCGTAGTGCCAGCTCGTGGGACATCCATTAACTGCTGAATATTGGCACATAGGCGCAACAGTTACTCTGTTCGGTAAAATAACATCATTAATCTTGAGTTCATCAAAAATCATGAAGACACAAGAAATTCGTTATGTGGATGAAAAATTGCATCACGATAACTCCAATATGTTTCTATAAAATACATTCCAAGGCCCTTACCTAATTTTGGAAGGTGAGGTATTCCGTCGCTGTCTATCATTGAATCAAAGGGCGTAGCAATCCTTAGCCATTCACCATTTGGTTGTTCATCGTATAAGAATCTTGTTAATATTGCAATATCAGGAGAAACAGTGTTAAACCCCTTAGTGGTAAACTCCTCGTATATATCTTTTAATTTACATGCACTATTAAATCCAAAATCTGAAACTTTAACCCTAAAGAGATTCACAGGATAGTTGTGGCTTTTGACTTCTAATTTATTACCCACATCTGTGATCCATTCGCTTACTTTATAACCATCCTCTTTAAGTTTATTTATACACTCACTTACGGAGGTGTAGTTAAATCCTTGTATTGTTTTCCATGGCCTTTTCATATCAATGAAATGCGTTAATTATTTTATCAACAGTTTTACTGGTGTGACTCATGGAAAATTGAATTATTCCATTTGTATTTATAAATATCCCCCTAAGTTTTAATTGATCGTAAAACTCTTCTTGATTTTGTTGTTCCAGTCTGTCTTTATCTTTTTTATTGTTTATAAATTTTTCAGTAAATACAATTTTATTTACTGATCCACACCCCATAGCTTGCATTGGTGTTTTTCGATCTTGAAATATTGAATTTAATTTATTTCTAAAAAGCTCTCCAAGAGAATCTAAATATGTGTATCGAATATATTTTTTATTGATAATTGTATCAAGTATTAATTTAGCAGCATACATTGTTATAGGGTTACCGGAAAATGTGCCTCCATAAAAAACATCCTTAGTTTTCATAATATCCTCCTTACCTCCAACAGCCCCGATTGGAAATCCACCACCTAAAACTTTCCCGTAAGTGATAATATCAGGTTCTATGTTAAATATACCAGCACCACCATTAATACCTAGTCGAAACCCAGTCATTACTTCGTCTAATATTAATAGTACACCATTATTAGTACATACTTCCCGTAATTTTGTTAAAAACGGCCCAATATCTGCCCGAGGATTAGAGCCTTGGACTGGTTCTATTATTACCGCTGCTAAATCAGAGGTAATTTGATCAAAACACCTATCATCATTATATGGTAATATTTTAATTAAATTATTACTCACATCTGGAATACCTTTACTGTCTATAAAACCATCAAGTCCGCCATGCCAACCACCATGAAATCTTCCTATTAATGTTTTACCTGTAAAAGCTCGAGCTAATCGAATAGCCCGCATATTAGCTTCAGTACCTGTATTACAGAAAATATATTCATTATGTAATTTTGGATTAATTTGAGATAATAGAAAGGTTACCTGTTCAGTATGGTGGTTAGGTACTGTATAAATTGTACCTTTTTTAATTTGCTTATATGTTTTTCTTATTAACGAATTATTATGACCTATAATTTGAACACCACAGGCCATTGTAGTGTCAATATATATCTTATTATTGACATCTTGAATATAACAATCCCATGCATTTTTTATTACCATTTCTTTATATGATTTGATCCAAAAACTACACCATTTGCATTGCAATGTTTACACGGCCTCAAACATCTATTTCCCTCTTTAAGCTTCTGTCTAAACTCCATCAATTTTTTATCTTGCCATATTTTAAATAAAGACTTATTTTTAATATTACCAAATTTTACTGTTCTATTATACATATCTTGACAGCATAGTAACACATCTCCGTTCCAATCTATATAAGTTGCATAGCAAGGATAATAACAAGGCCGAGATACATCAATATTATTTTCCGTTTTTAAAGAGCCTGCTCTATTAGTATACATTAACCCGTACTCTTCATCTTCTGTATACCATCTATCTCTTAAGGTGTATAACTCTTGTGCAATATTGCACTGTTTAAACAAATTGTGGAAATATTCTATTTGTTCAGGTCCATCATACATACTAATTACTAATTGATGTAAGCCGTGATCGTACAATTTCTTAACCAACTCTACAGTTAATTTATCTCCATTAGTAACTATTTCTATATGTATATTTTTGTTGCTAAATAGTTGAACTATATCAGGTATATATTCAGTAAGTAACGGTTCACCCGTACCACTGATATTAACTATACCCTTAAATTTAAGGCTATTAAGCTCATCAGCTATAATTTCAACTATATTAATATCCATATGTATATTTTGATTCGGGTAATCACCAGATCGAGGACAAAAATCACAAGACCTATTACAAATTTCATTAACATTTAATTCTACAAAACTAAATAACGGAATATTATCTACTAAATTTACTGTATTGATTATATCAGTTTTACGTTTAATATTATTAAGTAAGGTTTGAGGTATCATTTATATAAAGAGTGTAAATTATAAGTTAAATTTAATACACCTCTCCTTTCTTCAGCTTCGCCTTTATCAGCTCCGGCTCTTCCTAAGAGAGGACATATAATATTAAAATTATTATTTAATATATGAGTAGCATATGTCAATTCAGTTTTACGACTAATAAGTTCTTTAATATTCCAATTAGAAAAAATTACATTCATAGAAGAAGAGCTTGAACACCATATATTATGATCTAGTTTTATCTTGCTTCCTGTCCATATCTGCATATGTGGAAATCTAAAAGACTTTATATCTCTTGCATTTAAAAAGGACCGAATTAACTCATATATATACTTTTTAGAATTAGTATTATCATAAAATACATTAACTTCTAAATCTGTCCTTGTATGAAAAACAATATCATAGTCAACGTTATTTTGTTTTTCATATTCCATACGGATCTTATGTACTGCTCCTGTACTATAAACTTGAGACAAGTTACTATAACTAGTATACTTAACTTCATTAGAATATTCCGTTAAATCACACTCTCGTATAACAGGATCTAAAACATCTTTATGTTCTATTTTATAAGATTTAGGCTGATATGTATCGATAAATGAACTAAGTTCTATATTATTTTCTTTTATATTATTTTCTGGGGTAGGAGAAACTGGACGTTTATAAGTTACACTATTCCATGTATGTATAAACACATCTATAATACCTTCAGGATATATCTCCTTAAAAAAACATATCTGCTTATAGCCATATTCCCAGAAACGAGGCTCGCCACAGAAACAAAGAGCAATTCGTGCGGCTTCACGTGGGGTTTTTAATTTAGTATTTATACTAGTACTTATTTGCACTTTTGGATAATTCACATCAATATTTTTATGTTAAAAGTAGTAACAGTATTGCGAACTGAACATAAGGCACACGGAACATCATGGAAACCGGAACATGCATACAAAATACAAGATATGTGCAATAAGTACATAAGTGACCATACTTTTTATTGCCTAACTAATGAAACAGATTTAAATTGTAACATGATTCCATTAGAACACGATTGGTATGGTTGGTGGTCAAAAATGGAATTATATAAAATACCGGGACCAGTACTTTATTTTGATTTAGATACAATTATTTTAGACAATATAGATAATATAATACAAGAAATAAAGGATTGTAATTTCACTACTCTCGGAACAGGAGTTCCTGGAAAGAAAAAAAATGTAACATCATCTATAATGTATTGGAAAAACGATGTATCATATTTATATGAAGAATTTAAAAAATTAAAATATACTGATATAGTCAAGACAGAAATAAGAACACCAGCACATGATCAACAAATGATTGGGTATTTGGTGAATGAACAACCAGAATCCTTCTGGAAGCCTCTACCTAAATGGGGTGAGAGTATTGCTTCATTTAAGGTTCATTATAAAAAAATGTTTGAGGAAGAAGATACAAAAAAATTAAAAAAGGTAAAAATAATACACTTCCATGGAAAACCTAGACCGTGGGAACAAGATATTATACCGTATTAATTTGCTTAGCAGGTTCAATTCTCAAAGTATACTCTGGATATCTGGCTATTATTAAAGATATAAACTCACCTATCTCTTTTAACTTTCTAACTACAATAATAGAATCTTGTTTTATACCGCCTTGTTTCGTTTTACCTGTTTCAAGTATTTCAAATAAACCACATTCAACCCCCATATCTACAACATCTTTAACTCCATTAGTATGATAATCGTGAAAAATAGCATATGTAGTTAAATTGCTCCAATAATTTATTACATCTAATACGACCTTTTGAAATGTATGACTACCATCAATAAACAATAAATCATAAGTATCATTAATTCTTATTGCTTCAGACCTATGGGTAATCATTACTATGTTAGAAAATTTAGAAAATTTATTTAACAGTTCATCTGTTACAGGTGGTTCAAATCTTTTTTTTATAACAGACTCTAAAGATCTGACGTCAATACTATAAACCTTCCCAGGTGTCAACGTCGCCATAAGATATAATGAACCGCCAGATGACCGACCGATTTCTACACTATTACCATTAATAAGATTACAATATTTAGATAATAGTGTTGCCTCATCTTTATGCATTCGTATAACACCTCGATTACCTCGAGGTTGATTTATGTCTCCATTTTCATGCCATAACCAATTAAAATTTTCATTCATTTCATTCATAAAAGCCATTTACTGTTTATATCTTTTTTTAAAATCCACCAGGAGGGAGTTTTCCCTTCATCAATATATCCTTTTTCCCGAGTTCCGAGTGAATCAATAATTGGAATTATACCAAATCTTGGTGCATAATCATGACCACAGATAGCACCAGATGACTTTACTTTAGGGATCCAGGCTTTTAAATCTGAAGTTATTGCCTCTGCGGTATGAGTAGCATCTATATAAATAAAATCTAAAGATTCATTTTCTACATCATAACAAGCCTCAGTAGTTAATTTTCTAATAATAGTAACTCGATCCTCAACATTGAACCGCTTAATAAACTTTAAACATGTTTTGAAGTCTTTATCGTGATCATGTTGCTTTTCAACTATAGTTGAATGTGGTGACCATAGGTCTACTGCAATCATATGTAACTTAGGATTATGATGAAGTAAAGCCACTGTACTTCTCCCGCTCTTAACTCCTAACTCAGCTCCTTTTGTATATTTTTTTTCTTTAATTAGAGAGTCTATACATTGCATATATACGTGGTGCGATTGCCGGCTCTCGATCGGCCAAGGAGGTTGTTTATTCTTACTATTCATCATCATATATATACGGATTAGATCTTAATCGATTTGCATATTGCTGAGCGACCTCAAAATCATCATATGTATCTAAATCAATACACTCCTCTCTATCGTTTATTATATAGAAGTATGGGGTAGCACCTACCCTACATCTAAACCGCTCATAAGCACGTTTAGATATACCATATAACCCTGTTGTTTCCTTAATTACTGGTGGTGCATCTTGTGATCTAGGAAGAATATTAGGCTGATAATTTACTGGCTGATCTTGAAACCAATACCAACCATATTCTTCTGTAGCTGTTAATATACAATCATACTTTGTTGTATGAGTTAGCTTGTCTACACATGCTCTAATGGTCTCTGGCTTTAAAAATGGCGCTGTAGCGTATAATTGAAAGTAATAATCATACTCATCTATATGAGCAATGTCATAGTGAAATACATCATTACCGTTTGCAGTATCTAAAGTAAGTTCTGGCTTACGTTCTATCCATTTTACTTTATTCTGAAAGCAATAAGCCTTTATATCTTCGCTGTCTGTATCAACATATATACTATCGAAACATTCTGCTTGGATGCAATGATCAATAATATACTGATATAAAGGCTTACCTCCTAAGAGCTTAAAATTCTTATCTTTTACTCGAGTAGAATTACTTTTAATTGGTATTGTCGCGCAAACCTTCACTTTAATTACTTACAACTGGCAAAAGAGAATTATACGTGTAATTATTAATATATAATGGATGATATCGGTATTATAGGGAACGGGTTTGTCGGCGGAGCTGTAAGAAACGGGTTCTCTACTATATATAATACGTTTACGTATGATACAAATACAGAAAAAAGCACACATACGATTGAAGACATAATTAATAATTGTAAGTTTGTTTTTTTATGTCTACCTACTCCAACAAAAGAAAATGGTGAAATAGATTTATCATATATATGTGATGCTTTTGAATCAATAAAAAAATATGATACAAGCAATAATATTTTTATTATAAAATCTACTACAATACCCGGTACATGTGATTTATTATCAGAGCAGTTCAATATAATAATTGTATCGAACCCAGAATTTTTAACAGAAAGATACGCTAATCAAGAATTTTTAAATGCTCGAAGTATCATTATAGGTTCAAACAGTACAAATATAAGTGAACAAATTAAAAATATATATTTACCACTCAATAAGAACACTAACTTTATACTTACAGATACAAAAACTGCAGAAATGATAAAATATACTACAAATTGTTTTTTTGCTTCTAAAATAACCCTAATGAATGAATTTTATAATATATGTAAAGCTGCAGATATTGATTTTAATACCGTAAAGCAAGGTGTATTAAGTGATAGTAGAATATTTCCAATGCATATGGATGTACCAGGTCATGATGGTAAATACGGATACGGAGGAAAATGCTTTCCGAAAGATATATCTGCATTAACATCATATGCAAAAAAATTAAACGTACAAGTAGAAGTTCTAAGTTCAGTAATACAGGCTAATAAGCGATTAAGAACACAATGAATATATTATTAGGATGTTTATCTTTTAAAGAATATACTGGTTCAGAGATCTATTTTTATGAATTAAGTACAGCATTAATAGACGCCGGTCATACTGTTAATATTTTTTCTCTATCAAAAGGATCACCGCTTATGGATAAGATAGAGGATGCTTTTTTTGCAGATGAATATAGTGTTGATAATATTCAATATGATTTAGTTATATTCTCTCACAGTAAACTTATATGGGAGCATATAAAAAACGTTAACACAAAAAAATTTATTAATGTAATACACTCCGAAGTAATAGAATTAGAAGAGCCGTGTTTAAGTTCTAAAGTAAATTTATATGTAGGTATACGACCTTCTATTGTTGAGTTTGTTAAAAGTATAGTACCAAAAGACAAGCGAGTAAAATTAATATATAATCCTTTTAATTTTAATAGATTTAATCCTTCTAATTGTAAGAAGGAGAATAAAAAAGATAAAGTTGTTTTATTTCCAGGAAGTTTAGATTATTTAAGACTTAATCCTATAAAATATTTACTTGATCTCTCTGAAAAACAAAATTTTAAAGTAATACATGTAGGGAGAAATGATTATAATATAACTCATGATAACTTAAGTACTCATCCACCGGTATGGAGTGTAGAGCAATACTATAAACAATGCGATATTGTATCAGGTATATTTCTAGGACGTACTTCGATTGAGGGATTATTGTGCGAAAAAAAGGTATTACAATTTGATGTAGATAGTGCTGGAAAAATAAAAAAAGTATATTGGCATACAGAGGATAATTTAGAGAAATTTAATAAAAATAATACCGTAAAGGAGCTTATTAACGTATAATGAAACAATTAACAGTTACATATATGGGTGGTTTTGATCGAATATATGACGAAGAAGGTATTGCTAAGTCGTTAGAAAAATTAGATGTAAATGTTGTTCGTATACCAGATAAGCTAACAAATGTTAATTTTTCTGAGGCATGTAAAATGATACCTAGAAGCACTGATTTTGTTTTATGTCCTAAATGGGAATTTCAAGGTGCAAAATCACTGCAAAAAGAGCTTAAGCGACATAATATTCCTACAGTCACTTGGCATCCTGATTTATTTTATAATCTACCATTACAAAGACATGAATCAATATTTGTTCCGTTTACACAGAGACACGCAGCCTATACTACAGATATAGTTTGTACACCGGAGGGAGGAATTGCACATAAACGCTACAGAGAGCTCGGTATAAATCATCATATTTTAAGACAAGGTATATATGAAGACTGTTGTTACATGGCTCCGCCTGATAATATAACATATTATCATGATAATAAACTAAGCAAAAATTATGATATTTTATTTGTAGGTGGGTCGGTGCATCAATATCACCAATACCGGAAACCATTAATACGTCATTTAAAGGAAACATATAACGATAGATTTCTTCATGTAGGGTCCCCGTGCGAGGTTAATAATAGAGTTGTGTCAAATGAGCATCAATATCGTATGGATGATCTAAATAAACTTATTTCTAATTGTAAGATTATTATTGGAGAGAGTGTAGAACAAGAATATTATTGGTCAAATAGATTATATGAAACAATCGGGAGAGGTGGCTTTTGCTTACATGCATATACCAAAGGTATAGAAGAAGAGTTTACACCAGAAGAACATTTCGATGTTTTTGAGAGAAATAATAACTTTAAAGATCTAGATAATAAAATAAATAAATATCTAACTGATGAAGCTTTACGGGTCGCCGTCGCACAGGCTGGTTTTAAATATTTAAAAGAAAGATATACGCTATATAATAGATGTAAAGAGTTTGTAAATATATTATTAAAATATAATGAAAGATGAAGTACGTACAATAGCCGATCCAGGCGAATTTACACCTGTTAAAGGAATTGATCCACAAGTGTATGTCGTACTCGATAAAAAAGTACAAATATTCTATAGAATAGGACCTAATCACACGTGTGAAATAATTGATATAAGTTCAAAAGACAGAAGAAAAGGTAACGGTACTATAGTTTATCAAAATTTTGAAAAAATAGTACAAAGGGAATTTAATATACGTAACATATATGCATTTACTCGTGAAAGCAACACAGATGCAATTAGATGGTATAAAAGAATAGGGTTCGCGGCAACAATCGTTCCAACTATGTATAGTGATGAACCTACTAAAGCTGCTGTAATTTTAACAAAAGAAATAATAACACCCTTAGGTGTACACCTATAGGTGTTGCTAAAGAATGAAATAGAGTTAAATATTGAGAGAATGAGAGAAATTCATAATTGTAATGTGTGTGTAATAGGCGGAGCGGGGTTTTTGGGATCTCAATTAGTAGATCATCTAATTGAAGACAGAAACTGTAACGTACTCGTCTTAGACAACTTAATTACTGGTAAAGAAAAACATATTCATAAAAAGGCTACATTTAAATGGTATGATATACGTGATGATGAGCATCAATTATCACATATTTTTAATGATAGTAAGATAGAATACGTTTTTAACTATGCCGCTGAGCCATATATACCAGAATGTTTTGACAGACCTATGCATTTCTTTGAAATAAATGCAACTGCAGTATTACGCGTATTAAATGCCTGTCAAAAAAGTAATATTAAAGGCGTCTTACAAGTATCATCCGCTGAAATTTATGGAGATCTTAAAGGTAAAATTACAGAGAGTGATGCCATAGAAGCTCACTCTACATATGGGGTATCAAAGGCTGCAGCAGATGGATTAGTACAGGTAAGATGGCGAGAGGGTAACGTACCAGGTATTGCTATGAGGCAATTTAACTGTGTAGGTGAAAGAGAGACTCATGAATATGTAATACCTGAAATTATTTCTCAATTACATAAAAGTAATAAAGTAAAACTAGGTAACAATTCCTTTAGAGATTTTCAATATTCAAAAGACGCTGTAAGAATGGCAGTGTTGTTATTAGAAAAGGGAGAGTTTGGTGAAGTATATAATATGGGAAGCGAAGATGGAATCCAAATTTACGATTTAGCACATTTAATTGGAAGATTAATGGGACATAATGAAGTGGAAATTATAACTGAAGCCGATCGAGTCCGGCCTTGGGAAATTTGGCACTTACAATCTGATAATACAAAATTATATTCTGCTATAGGAAGCCAAACTCCAACGTCTCTAGAGGTTGCACTTAAATCAACAATAGATTACTTTCATCAAAACAACGGAGAGTGGGATTGGTAATATTAGATGAAAGTATCATTAGTATTTGACCACTTACTTTTTGGAAGGTTAAATCTCTCTTCCTGTCCCGTTCAAGGGACAGCGGACCCATGGACTTCAGAGTTTAGGAAAAGAGGTCTTCATGTACAGGAGAATACAGTAACAAGTGACTGTGATTTTATAATTTGTGGATCTCACACTCAGGTAAATCAGTTAGAATCTCTTCACAATCAATGCCCTCATATTCCAATAATTAATTACTGCTGGGATTTATACGAATGGATATGGAAAGATTCAATAGCGCACAATGGTTTCGCACTTGGGCATGATTGGCGTAAATACGGAGAATATTTACAAAAGAGCGCAGAAATATGGTGTCCGTCTAATGAAGTAGTATTACGAATCGAAGAATACTTCGGAATAGGTAAGAAATGTAAAGTTATAAAAACATTTGCTTTTAATCTATTTGAGCATAACGATGTACAAGATAAAAGATACATATTACAGCCCATGCGGTATTATACGTTGGATAGAAATTATGGCTGGTTAAAAAGAGGATGTCAGGAATTATCTATACCGTTAAAGGAGAGTCTTCATAGTTTAAGCAAGCCTGATTTTGAGAATTTAATAGCACACTGTAGTTTTTTAGTATGTGAATATTATGAGGCATCAACCGGTGGTTTAACTTTATTAGAAGGATACAGACTTGGTAAACCTGTATTAGTTAGTGATTCGCCGTATATGGGTGCAAGAGATTATTTTGGAGATAGAGCAACATATTTCAATCATACAGATTTTAATGCATTTAAACACACGTTAAAGGATATGTGGGAAAATACACCTATCTTAAATAGGGAAGATTGTGTAAGTTATATAGATAAGTTTCAGTTACCTGTTATGGTTGATGAAATGATTAATAGATTAGAGAAATGTGAAGAATAAGGTATTATTTTTAACATCGAGAGAAATCGGTACTAAATGTCAAGAATGGTTACGAGATAGTTATAATATTTTATATAAAAACGATATAATATTAACATATGATAAAAATGACTGTAATGTTATTATCTCAGTATTGTATGATACGATTTTAAAGCCAGCGTTTATAGAGGGAAAACGATGTTATAATTTCCATCCAGGTATATTACCACAATATCGTGGCGCAAGTACGTTTAGTTGGTCAATTGTAAATGAAGAAAAAGAAGTTGGTATTACTCTACATGAAATGGACACCGGAATAGACAGCGGTAATATAATAGCTATAGAAAGATTTACATGCACATCAAACGACACAGCTGTATCTCTTTTTAAAAGAGGGGAAGAGATAATTTATAAAATGTTTACAGAGTGGTTCATTAAAATAGTTACTAATAATTATACTAGTACAATACAAGACGAAGAGAAAGCTAAATTATATTATAGAAAGGATATGGAGAAAATTAAAAACATTAGTAAGTTTATAAGAGCGTTTCACTTTCCTGGTAAAGAAGATGCTTTTTTTTATAATAAAGAAAATAAAAAAATACATGTCAAATATTAAAGTAGGTACAATTGCATATGCAGCACATAGTGGGTTAGGTATCCTTGCAAAAGATTTTTATGATAATCAAATAATTAATAAAGTTATCTTATGTCCTCATTCTACTCAAGGAGTAAATTCGGAGTTTTATCCTAAAGAATCAACTATTATAGACTTAGGATTTAATCCACCAGGCTCAAGACCTGGCCTTTTATCCGATAAAGTACACATGGATATTCTTGAAGATTTTTTTAAAGAAATAGATGTATTGTTTTTATTTGAAACTATATTTTGGCGAAATGCTTGGCATAGATTATCAACAATGAAAAATAGGCCTAAAATAATTTTAATGCCTATGTATGAAAGTACTCCATTTAAGTTCAATGAAGAGCTTAATATATACCCTGACATGTTATTATGTCCGTCAAAATTAGATTACAATTTTTATAAGCATCATAAATGGCATGAAAAAGGAGTAGATATTCGTCTTATTAACGTACCAGTTTCAATTCCATGGAAGCAAAGAACAAAAGCTATACATTTCGTACATAACGGAGGAAATGGTAGCTATGCTGATCGAAACGGTACTGCTCTTCTAACTAAAGCAATACCTTATATTAAATCTCCTATAAAATTAACAATTAATTCGCAAATTTCCGACCACCAAATAACATCTACGATACAACAATATCAAGCTCAATTAAAAGAGTTTCACAAGACGACTACAACTCCAATGGAAATTAATTTTAATAATAATAAAACTATAGATTATGAAGATTTATGGAGTTCAGGAGATGTATTCGTCTTTCCAGAGCGATTTAATGCACTATCTCTACCGTTACAAGAAGCTCGTGCAGCTGGTATGTATGTAATTGCTGGAAATCGATTTCCAATAAATAAATGGCTGCCACTAGAAGGGTTAATACCAGTAACAGGCTATAATAACGTGTACGCAGCAGATGGTGTTGTAGCAAGCGCTCAATATCAACCACAAGATCTTGCAAATAAAATAGATAAAGTATATAATACAGATATTACTCAATATTCAAAAGATGGGTTAAAATATGCAGAGAAAAATTCATGGAAATGTTTAAGACCAAAATATAAAGAACATATACAATCGGTGTTAGAATGAAATATCTCGAACTAGAAGATAAGTTTAAAACGTATATTGGTACAGATCACTGTGTTACAACAAGCACCGGAACATCAAGCCTACATTTAGCTTTAGAGGCGCTTCAATTACCGCAAAACTCTGAAGTACTTGTACCCGAATTTACTATGGTTGCTACAGCATGGGCTGTATGGTATGCAAGATTAACTCCTATATTTATAGATTGTACAGATGATTTATTAATTGATATAGATTTAATAGAGCGGCATATAACTGAGAAAACTAAAGTAATTATGATTACTCATGTTTACGGTAGAATAGTAAACATGGAAAAAATTATGACCCTAGCTCTTAGATATAATTTAAGAGTAATTGAAGATGCGGCTGAGGCACACGGTGGTGTATGGACTGAGGACGTTACTAAGAACGGATTTCCAACAATAGCGTATGGAGGTATATGGGAAAATTGTATGGCGGGCTCATATGATATTGGTTGCTTTAGTTTTTATCGCAATAAAATTGTACATGGAGAAGAGGGTGGTGCTATAACTACTAATGACTTAGATTTAGCAACTATAGCAAGGGATATGAAGTCTATGTCTTTCGGAGAAGAGCATAATTTTCAACATGATAAAATAGGTTTTAACTATAGAATGACGGATAGCCAAGCGCAACTAATTTTAGATAGTTTAAATAACGTAGAAACTAATATAAAGAGAAGAGAGGAAATAAGTCGATTATATGACGAACACCTACCTGATAATATTAAAATGCCGCCAAGAAGTGTAGTATGGGTTCATGATATAAAAGTATCTTCTTCTATAAAAGATAATCTTGTAGCTTTTTTGAATAAAAATAAAATAGCAGCTAGGCATTCCTTTAAGCCTATGTCTGCACAAGCACCGTTTAATAAGCAATACAATAATTTAAATGCATATAATCTATCTCAACAGGTATGCTACCTACCGGTATATCCAAATATGTCAAATAATGAAGTTATTAATATAAGTAATCTCATAACAAAATTCATAAATAATTAAAAATATGACTAGAAAAAGACGGGTCGCGTCGGTTTCTGACTCAACCAAAAGAACTGCATTAAGTGGTAAGCGAGTTAGTAGAAAAGCGGTTATAAAGAACAACGAAATTGAAGAGAGTATACAAAAAAACAGGTTCTTAGATTTTGATGTAAAACAAAAATACGAAATCACCCCTATTCATCAAGAATTTCTTGAAACTTGCTTTAAGGATAAATGTAAAATGACAATTGTCGACGGTCCTGCTGGATCTGCGAAAACATATCTATCAGTTTATGTAGCGTTACAATTATTACGTACACATAAAGTACGGGAAATTATTTATATACGAAGTATAGTAGAATCTGCCTCAAAAAGCATGGGATCTCTTCCAGGTGAAGTTGATGAAAAGTTTTTACCTTGGTGCTTCCCGTTATTTGAAAAATTAAATGAATTTTTAGATAAATCTATGTCTTCTAGCTTAATAACAGAGGAGTATGTTAAGTGTGTTCCTGTTAATTATGTACGAGGCTTAACATTTAATAATGCGTGTGTTATTGTTGACGAAGCGCAAAACCTAACACAAGTAGAGTTAACTACTATCTTAACAAGATTCGGAGAAAATACAAAGTATATAGTTACCGGTGATACCCAGCAAAGCGATATAGGAAGCAAGACTGGGTTTATGGAGATTGTGAATGCATTTGATAATAAACAATCTTATGATCACGGCTTATATACGTTCAAATTTAATGAATTAGATATCGTGAGATCGGAAATATTAAAATATATTGTTAAAGTGTTACAAAAATTAAAGGTGAAAAGATAGAGCTTTACGAATTCTCTCTAATAATGTCTTTCGATTTTGACCGCTCTCAACTAATCTAGAGTACTCTAATTTAAATGCTTCAAGAAATTCTTTCGAAAGTTCAAACCTTCGAGGATAAAAGGAGCGTACTTGTTTCGTCATATATCGCTCACATAATCTATCATAAGCTTTCATATAATTATTTATTCATACGTTTATTTTTATTTTGCTCTTGAATAGCTTTTTGTATATATGAATGCTCTGTAGGATCTACGTCTGACCAGGCTCCACTCAGCGTATTCATGTGCGATAATATATCTTCATCAATAAGATCACCACCGCCTGTTAAGTCGCCTTCAGCATCTAAATAAAGTTTAATTATTTGTATACGCTCTCTTCTATTACCGAAAACTTCTATAATACCAGGTTTATCATCTTTAACAAAAAATACACTTGTATCATTAGTCATATATTCTCGATGCATAGCTTTAAAGATATTATCAATTTCTTCTATAATTTTAGAATCTACATCACGTAAATCACCTTCTTCAATTTCAACTGATGCACATTTAGTTATAGGAGTAAAAAATATAATATCTATATTAGAGAAGCTCTCTCTCACATTAGGTATGCATGATTTAACAAACTCTTCGTCGATATCCAATTTAGACTGCTCCGTAGCCCACATACTATATACAAGATTATCTAAAGGACATCTATCAAAGATAACATTATCAGATTTATGATATTTTTTTTGTTCCTTGATCATAAAATCTAATATATTTTTTTGTGTTTTTTTATTAGTTTTAGAAGAATGATCAAGATCATTTTCTTTAATAATATCTCTATAAGTTTTTTTAGGGGTTGTATAATTAGGCCATTGTTCTAAAAAATCCTTAATTAAAGTAGTCTTTCCCTGACACGCCGTGCCACTAATTGCAATCCTCATGTTATTTAATATTTAATAAACTATACTTTTAAAGCCATATCCCATACTAATAAATGTAATCTAGGACTAAAATTAAACCTATACCTTTTAGCTAGCTCGACAACCATAGGAGCCTTTTCTATATGCTCCTCTCTACTACCACAACAAGGCATTAACCAAACCTGCCCAGTTGGTATATCAAACGGTACAATAAACTTACCGAAGACTTCATCTATATCTGACTCTTTATCAATAACGAACTTAAAACCAGATCCTCTATTAGCATGCCACTCTAAAACCTCAGGTTTATAGCGCCTATCTACAGGGTCTCCGTTATTACTCATTTTAGGAGATGTTGTAAATGTCGCACTTACTCTAACCCATTCATTATCTGGTAAGATAGTTGCGTTAGTTTCAAAATCGATCCGCGGAACAAATTTCCAGCGAGACTCTATATAATGTAATAACTTAATTAATGCTTTTTGTTGCACGAGAGGTTCTCCACCCGTTATTTTTAATAGTGCACCATTATATAAATGATCTTTATGACCACCTTGCTCGAGCAAATCAACTACTTCCTCTAATGTGAGTTTGTTTTTTATACTCCAAGAAATGAAACTATCACATCCATGAGGTGAGGACTCAGATTTAAATCCGATACAACTCAAATTGCACATAGATAATCTCATAAACACAGAAGGGTAACCTACAAATTCTCCCTCTCCTTCAACCGTATAAAATATCTTATCGTCTGATAGATAAATGGTTTCGGATCCTAGCTCATTTGGTGTCTTTATCTCGTTCATTACTAAAAGGATTCTTATATATGTCCATATGATCTCGGGCTTTCGCATCTGGATCTTCCTCTTTCCTATTATCCCAATTAATCTCGTCGAAATTAAGATAATACGTACCCTCGTCCGACGGCAGACGTCTTTTACTTCCTTTACCAGCCATTTTACTATTATATATTATGAATTCTCTTTATCAAGTTTTATTTCAATTGACTGAAGTACGTTGTTGAAATTATCTACTATCCAACACACCCCGGCGCTGACAAATGGAAACAATATATATTCATTATTACTAACAAAATATACAATAACTCCTGCCCAAAAACCTAAGCATAAACTACATTTAAATAATTCCCTTATAAAAGATATTTTTGTGATGATTTTTCTGGGAAAATTAAGAATAGTACCGTATTTAAGAATAAACATTACACCAACACAAGCTAATATATCAATAAAAATTATTATTTATCCTCCTTTAGAAGATCCTTTAAAGCTTTATCAATTAATTTAGCTTGAGATACATCCATCTTAATAGTATTATTATCGTCATCCGTAATTTGAACTGTTTTTTTGTCTTCATATAAGGATAATGTTGGACAACACACCTTACCGCCACATAGCAAAATCGATTTCATATAAATATTTATAATTAATTACCAAAAAGGATGTTAGAACTAATATGTGGACCCTCTTGTATAGGTAAGACGACGTTTACTAAAAATGTCGATTCTAAATATTGCTTCGAAAAGCTACACGTCTCTATAGAAGACCAAGTATATAATGATATACATAAAATAGCGCATATGTCCACTAAAGCATTCAAACTCCTTAACCGGAAGCAGCTTGACTGGATATATGAATATTGTGCAAATTTAACTTTATTTTTTTGTTATCGAATAAAAGGACCTCCGAAGTGGGATCATCGCTGGGATGTAATTAAAGACCATCCTATTAAAAAAAGAGCAATTATTTTATGTATATCTGAATCAGAATGGCATAGAAGAATAAAAAGAAGAGCTAAAGTCGGAGACATAATAAAAAAACATTCTTTTGGAACATTTTATGAACAATATAAAGATACATATATTAAATGGATTGAAGAATTAGATCGTTATAATATTCCATATATTTTTATTGACGGTTGGAGCGGTGACGATCGCGAACTTAGGCATAAGAGAGAAAATAATTACCCGGTAATACATAAGTCAGATTTTTTAAAAATGCTTGATTTATGAATCTAGTATACTATAATGATTCATATGAATGAGGATTTACTTCAATACGCCAATCAAAACCGTCCGCGGACAGTAGAGGAAAAAGAAAATATTATTAGCGCTG
>Ga0080013_1000780_pt1 | contig 43951 bp, 53 predicted proteins | sample ETNvirenome_6_85_FD_69236 | JGI IMG/M metagenome (GOLD analysis project Ga0080013, IMG submission 69236) | Marine viral communities from the Pacific Ocean - ETNP_6_85 (SPADES assembly) (version 2) | ecosystem: Environmental > Aquatic > Marine > Oceanic | place: Pacific Ocean | collected 2013-06-19 | reverse complement strand
GGCGGGATTGGTTTAGGTGTCGGTGAAGTTATCCAGCGACCGTATTGGCTGGCTCTTTAATCTTTTAAGAATAAAGCCAGACAATGCCGCAACGGATTCCGTTGTGATCTCAAACTTGTTCAATACATCCGGCCGTGCATTGTATGCTTGCCAAGCTGCCACCTTGGCAGTTTCCAAAGTGTTCTCTAGTCCAATCATATTTTGCCAGGGTTTCCGATGTCCGTTGGACTTTCCAACTTTCCGATTGAACTTGGCCAATTTGGTAAGGCTCAAATCATTGTACGATAATCCGAAAGTGCGTCCGACCGTGACGGTGGAAACTGCAAGTCCGTTTTCAATCATAACTGGGATATCCAGCTCCGCGCATTTGAAACCCACCGGGTATCTGCCAATGGCGGTATCTACCATTGTGCGGACACGCCAGAAGATATCTTCTTCCAAAGATGCTTTAAATTCTGGTGTTTCAAAGATATTCATGAGTTGAACATTGTGGGTATTGCTCTCTGGCGCAACGGATAAAGTATGGCAGAAGATGCTGGCATCTAGCGCCCGGTCTTTAAAAAGGGTCATTACTTTGGTGCGGCTCAGGCCATGCGCCCAGATGCCGCCAAAACACTCCGTTTCAATTGAGACCGTGCTGGCATCTTCAAGCTTGCCGGTTTCGCGGTTTATCACGTACTTGCCAAGATAAGACACAGGGAACTCACTTTCCATATTTTGGTAGGGATCATGAGTGTTGCCCACTAAAACTGTGGTGTGGGAGCCGTGGTCCGTGTTCTGCGCTGCGAAAGTAAATTGGGTCACTGTACTAACTCACTAAGTTGTTTTGTAGACCGATTGCCTACACTAGTTAAATGGTGTCTAAAAATAGATTATCAAGGGCATATTGTAATTATTTTTTAATTATTTTTTATTGGTATTTTCTGGCCAGCCATGCTAGGCCTTGGGACTTGGCCGCTTGCCTTACTAGGTAAGTGGTGCTGACCTATGCCTGTGTTCTTGTTTTGTTCTCCGCGCAAGGGTCCGCACCCGTACCCGGCCCGGTGGACGTAGACGTAGACGTAGACTTAGCTAGACGTAGACGCAGACGCAGACAGAGACAGAGGGAAGGGAAAGGGAAGAACAGAACGGGAACAGGGCTTACTCTGTGGAGGACACAACAAGGGATGGTAGGGAAATACCTTGTATATCAATAGGTTATATATGATATTAATTAATTTATATTTTGTTTCATTTTACTCTTGCTTTCCTTTGAGCGGTATGCCATATACTATATACCTTCAACAACCACCAAGGTTATAGATCATGCCTAATTTGTGGGGTGACCAAATACAAAACAAAATTGAATACAAGGGTTATACAATATCCCTTGTCAATGGTTCTCTGATCAATGAAATAGCAATAACAGAAACCGGGCGGGACAATTGGGATGTTCTATCCCATGTTCCTGATGAACCACAGGCCAAGCTTGACGCTGTGAGGCTGGCTAAAAAAGAGATTGACAACCGGGTTAGCATGTCCCATGCTGACTTCTCAACACTGACTGACATGGGAGCCATATAGCATGGCCAAGTACAATCTTATAGGCGTCGGCACCAATGCAAAGACTATCAAGGGTGACGGCTCCGAGTACATCACGGGTATCCTATACCTTATTCCCGGGTTAAAATTATGCCCGTTCTCTATCATTGCGGGGTGTCACGCGCCTTGCCTAGTATCTGCAGGACGTGGCGCTTTTGATAGTGTACACGCATCACGGGAGCGGAAAACCAAGCTACTCTTGTCTAACCCGGAAGAATTTAAGCGGCTCTTACGTGAAGACCTAGGCAAGTTTGAAGCCTATTGCAAACGTAAAGGGGTGCAGCCTGTCATCCGTCTCAATGGCACATCGGATAAGTCATGGTTGGATATTATCCGGGAGTTTCCGGAGATACAATTCTATGATTATACAAAGGTATTTAACCGGGTGGCAAAAGACCTCCCCAAGAACTACCACCTAACCTTGTCCTACTCTGAGGCTAACCCAGACTACGCCAACAAGGTCAAGGCCTACGCTGACAAGTACAAGGCGAACCTAGCCGTAGTATTCCGGGACAAGCACAATATCCCCGAGACCTTCTTAGGTAGGCCTGTGATAAACGGGGATGCAGATGACCTCCGCTTCCTAGACCCTCAAGGGGTAGTTGTTGCACTCTATGCCAAGGGCAAGGCCAAGAAAGACACAAGCGGCTTTGTAATTGGATAAGGTAATAAAAAAACTAAAAAACTATTGACAGGGTGGAATCCTCTAGACTATATTCCACCTTGTCACCTACTCTTAACAAGGAACTAGAACACCATGAACAAAAGCATCAAGCAAATACGCGAAGAACTCTTAACCAGTGGCGACGAGCACCTTGTAAACGTGGCCGAGGAGCTAGACGATAGGCAGTTACTCCTCCTCACCGTGCTTGTAAATAATGAGCGCCAGATTGAACTACTGGACCCAGAGGAAATGCTGTTTCGGTTATCGCCTCAATCGAACGTGCGGTAGACGCAGTTATGACCTGCCGCCAAGCAATTAACAGCTACTTGTACCCTAGACACCCCGTCTCGGACACACACCTAGACATAGCGGAGACCCTAGAAGGTAACCTCCGGGTATGGCTCACGGCTATACACCCGGAGGCCAACACCAATGTTCTTAGCATGTACGCGGAAGAAATAGTAGACCAAGCATTTGATGCCCTACATGATCTTGCCATGGACATTGACGCAACCCCAGAGGAGTGGTAGACTATGGACATGAAGACGCTAAACCTTCAAGACTTTTTAACAGCACAGATAGAAGAGAGGACCAAGACAATGCGCAAGCGTGAACGCAAAAGACTGGACAAGATAGAGCGGAGCACGCCGGGACGCAACCCCTTGGGTCAGGCCATGTGGGAAAGGGGTCACCCTGTCCAGAAGGTAGAAACAAAATACAGCAGAAAAAAATTAAAAAAGGCTGTTGACATCTACCGAGAGGATGGAATATAAATTAACCATGGCAGGGGGCTGGCGCGTGAACAGTGCGGCTCACTGAGGTGGCTTCAGATTGCCGGGAAGCACCTAGCAAGGGGTTCAATTCCCCTTCCCCTGCCAACCTAACTTTAACCAAGGAACAAGGAACAAGGAACCAGAAAGAATGAACGAAGAAGATCAAAGAGATAGCAAGGGCAAAGTCCTAGTCTATAAAATATTCTCGGCCACCACGCTGATGATACCCTTTGACCCGGACAACCCTAACAAGGTGGACGCAAGTGCAGGGATGGTGCACACCGAGGACGGCATGGTACTCCCTGTGAAAGATTGCCTAGAGCAACTTATCAACACAGCCATAGGCTTTGGCATAGAGTACGATGAGATGACGGGCATGGGTACACAGGTCCAAGCGGGTCACACTGAGTCCACCGTGGTGGATATCATGGTCAAGGAAGAGGATGACCCCTTTGTCAAGGAAGTGCTTGACGTGGCCAACATCAACCCTGTACAAATATCCAGAACAATCAACTAAGGAAGGAAGATCATACAATGAACGATGTACTTAGCTTTCCCTCACCCACTGCACAGGTTGCACAAGACCTGTTCTCTGAACACAATGAGACAGAGAAGGCCCAGCGTTTTCTTGCACCTGTCTCGGAACAAGACCTATGGTATGAGCGTGACACCTCTCACCACTCCAGTGATCTTATTTACATGGATGAGAGCAAGCTCACTGAGTTAGAGAGCCACAAGGTTCTGGTGGATACGTGGACAGGTGCCAGCACAGGCGTGGTAGGTGAGAAGTACAAGGTCACCCAGATGGGAGACTTCACCAAGGCCACAGAGGCCATGCTTATGGACACGCTCCCCAATGACAAGTTTAAGGATTTAGAGATCAGCGACAGCATGTCCCACGGGTCAGCGGTGAGGTGCCGTAAGTACACCTTCCCCGCGTTCTCCAAACCAATTGAAACACGCAAGCACCAGACAGAGGTGGCCCTCACCGTTGCCCTGATCCAGAGCTATGACGGGTCCACCTCCAATGGCTTTGTCACTGGCCTACTGGATTTCTTCTGCACCAACGGCATGATCTCCGGTGATTACACCAAGGGGAACAAGCGCCACACCTCCGGTTTCAATCTCACCAATTTCATGCTAGACATGGACAAGGTGGTGAGAAATTTCTACCGTGACATCCACCGTTACCAGATCATGGCACAGACCAACATCCGAATACTAGAAGCGGAGGCAGTGATAGAAGCTCTCCCGGGCATGAGTCAGAAGATGCAAGAAAGGATGAAAGATCAATACCTTACAGAGGTTGAGACCCGTGGCTCCAACGTCTGGGCCTTGGCATCTGCCCTGACCTACTACTCTTCCCACAACTCTGAGGAGTTCCCTGTCAAGGGGTCAGCCGCCAATGATAACGTAACCAAGTCCCTGCTAGACAGGTCACGCCGGGTCAGTAGTTGGATGACCAGTGCACCGTTTCAGAACCTGCTTCTAGCTGCTTGAGCGTTTCACTTGACACCTCCACCTAGGCAAGTGTATAAACTGCCTAATGTTTACTACTACTACTACCAACCCCTAACCAAGGAGGATCATACACATGATCACCATACGTCCCACTACCCCTCCCCGTACCGAGTGGGTACGCCGTGCAGCTGACCAGAAGTGGGTCAAGTGGGTGGAGAAGAACATCTCCTCCCTTACAGATGAACCAGTGACGCAGGTCTCTCCTGTGTCCAAGACAGGGGAGCAATGGCTCCATGACCACTACACATGGGTCATTGAAGATGTGGTGGAGAAGAGGGGAGGGGGAAGGAAATGAGTATGAGTATGAGTACGAGTACCCTAGCCATGAAGCTATACACCTACACTGACCACGATGAAATACCACCTGACCTGTGGGATTACATGACCAGTGTAGCGGATATAGAGAACTCTCTTGATGAGGTTCCTATTAAAGAAATCAATGAGTTCCTTAACTTTGTTGAGACAGAGGGTGAGATAGGTCTCCCTGACGAGGAACTGGAAACAGTCTCCCCTGACCCCCGACAAATGGAACTAGAACTATGATAACCCTAACCACAATGTCTCCACTAGAGGCACAGGTGGAACACGATATCAAGAAATTCTACACCCGTACCGGTCCCTTTACATTTACATGGGAGTGCCTCTCCCCGTGGGTTAAGGACCAGTGGACCAAAAAATTCTGGGCAGAGAAAGGGGTCACCCCACCATGTGGAAAGGAGTGATCCCGCTCTCTGAAGTATTGCGAATGGTTGATCTAATAAAAGAGATAAGTATTGACAAGTATTCGCAAGAAGAATATAGAGAAATAGTTAACCAGATTATGACCCTGACGATTGAAACAAAACAGGAGGATTTATTTCTGTGAAACTGATAACCGTGGTAGTGGCGTCCTCTCTTTTAGCAGGGTGTGCTGGTCTCATGATAGGTGCAAGCGCAGGTAGTACTGCTATTGACAGGTACGAGAAGCATCATCTTGAAAAGAGGATAGACCACCTTGAGAAAAAATTAGATCAACTCAAAAAACAACTTGACAAGGAGAAAAAATGATGATAGTAGCTACGCTACAGGGGGTGACTGATGAAAGATAACAATGAAGACTATCAACATGAACACCCATTGAAAACTCTTGGAGGTATCCTAATATCTCCTGTAGGATTAGTTCTTTTAATTGTCCTTTTGGTTATTCTTTAAAGGAGAAAAGATGATAGAAGAAACAAATACAGATGAAGCACTGGTCACACACAAGGCATGTCCCTGTGGTAACAGTTCAGATGCCTTTGCTCTGTACCCTGACGGGCATGGCTACTGTTTCTCTCATGCCTGTAAGAATGAGAAGAAGAGATACGCTTATGGTGAACTATCAGAGGAGCTTCAAAGTATGCTAGATCAGTACGGAGTTACTGGAGAAGAAGTAGAAGAAGAAAGTACAGAAGAATTATTTTCTTCTGTCTCCCTTAGTAAGGGTACCTTTACAGATATTAGTAAAAGAAAAATTAGTAAAGAGACCTGTAAGTTATTCAATGTCACCCTCAAGGTGGAGGAAGGAGTGGAGCTTAGTCACTACTACCCCTACTACAACACAGAGGGAGAGCACGTTGCCAACAAGGTCAGAGGCAGGGGAAAGTCCTTCAAGTGGGAGGGAACTTCCAAGAGTTCTGTCCTCTTTGGTCAACAGGCTTTCGGTTCCTCCACTGCCAAGGCAGTCACTCTGGTGGAGGGAGAGCTAGATGCACTCTCCACCTACCAGCTACTAGGCTCCCGCTACCCCGTGGTATCTGTCAAGAACGGTGCGGGTAATGCTCTCAAGGATTGCAAGGCAAACTATAACTTTCTCAACTCATTCAAAGAGATCGTCATCTGCTTTGACAGGGACGAGAGCGGAACCCTAGCTGCCAACCAAGTATCCAAACTCTTTCCCAACAAGAGCAAGATCGTCACGCTGGAAGAAGGGAAGGACCCCTCTGACTACCTGATGGAGAACCGCTCCGCTGACTTTACCCGGCGGTGGTTTGCAGCAGAGCGGTACACCCCAGCAAACATAGTCAGGGGAGAGGACCTACTGGAGAGGCTACGCGCTCAACCCACACCGGAGAGCCTGACGCTCCCTTGGGACGGCCTACAAGACCTGACCTACGGAATCAGGAAAGGGGAGATGTGGACCATCACCTCTGGATCTGGCATGGGAAAGACACAGGTCCTCAGAGAGCTAGGCTTTCACATTCAACAGCACACCGAGGATAACATAGGCCTCCTCTTCCTAGAGGAACCACTGGAGGACGCGGCCCGGGGCATGATGAGCCTCTACGCTGGCAAGCCCCTGCACCTGCCCACCACAGAGTTCACCCCGCAAGAGTGGGAGACTGCCTTTGACGAGACCCTAGGCACAGGGAGATATGTGTTCTTTGATTCCTTTGGATCAAACAACATTGATACCATTGTGGATACCATCAAGTACATGCGCTATGCCTGTGACTGTCGGTACATATTCCTAGACCACATCTCTATCCTTGTCAGTGACCAGAGCGCAGGTGATGAGCGGAAGGCACTGGACGAGATAGCCACCAAGCTCAAGACCCTGACCATTGAACTAGACATCTGGCTGGGCATGGTCTCTCACTCCAAGCGTCCCACTGGTAAGTCACATGAAGAGGGAGGACAGACCTCACTCTCTGAACTCAGAGGGACCGCTGGCATAGGTCAACTCTCCAACATGGTGCTAGGTCTGGAGCGGAACGGGCAGGACCCTGACCTGTACAAAAGAAACATCACGCTTATCAGGGTGCTGAAGAACCGCTTTGCTGGTCTCACTGGTCCCGCTTGCTACCTTCACTATGACCGAGAGACAGGACGCTTGACACAGATAGACGATCCTGATACAGATACAGAGTCAGACGCGGACATAGACGATACAGAAGCAGAGGACTTTGACGAGGTACTATGATGAAGCGACTGTTCTTGGATATAGAAACAGATGGATTTAACCCTACCCGCATATGGTGTGTGGGTACAGTACTGGTAGAGGAGAACAAGGATGGGACTGAAGTCCAAACCCCGAGACTATTTACAGAGGGACAAAGAGATATCTTTGCAGATTATGCGGCACAAGCGGATAAAGTTATTGGCCACAATGCTATTCACTTTGACTTTCGTATACTTGATATTCTTTGGGGTATTCACTTTGAGTCGGAGCAGTTGCTTGACACCATGGTACTCTCTCAACTTGCAAACCCCACCAGAGACGGGGGCCATTCCATTGAAGCATGGGGTAAGTACTTTAACTACCCAAAGATAGAGATAGACACCGAGAAGTTTTATCAGGGGTACTCTGAGGAGATGGGCGAGTACTGTATGCAGGACACTCGCATATGTCTCAAGGTCTATAAGGAAGTGAAGAAAGAACTGGTAAACTTTTCTACCGGGTGCATCAGACTGGAGCACAGTGTCAGAACAATACTATCTGAGCAGGAACGTACCGGCTTCAAGCTAGATGAGCAGAACGCCTGTATGCTTGTGGCTGAACTGACAGATGAACTTAGTACTATCAAGCAGAAGATGCAGGAAACCTTCCCGCCCACCGAGGTAGAGATGAAGACCAAGACCAAGTACATTCCCTTCAACCCCGGGTCACGCAAGCAGGTGGCAGAGCGGCTGATAGAGATGGGCTGGGTCCCTGAGAAGAAGACTGACCTAGGAAATGTGGTGGTTGACGAGAGTATTCTCTCTGAGATTGACATGCCCGAGGCCCAGATGGTTGCCCGGTATATGATGCTACAGAAGCGCATAGCACAGGTAAACTCTTGGATAGATGCCATCAATCCAGAGACAGGCAGAGTACACGGGAAGGTCCTGACCCTCCGTACAATCACAGGGCGCATGGCCCACGCCACTCCTAACATGGCACAGGTACCCGCTGTGTACTCACCGTATGGACCAGAGTGCAGGAGACTATGGGTACCGGGTAATCCTAGGAAGCAGAACCTTGTGGGTATAGATGCATCTTCAATTGAACTAAGGATGCTCTGTCACTACATGAATGACCCAGAGTACACAGAGATAGTTGTCTCCGGTGACATACACACAGCTAACCAAGAGAGAGCAGGACTAAGCTCTCGCGCCCAAGCCAAGACATTTATCTATGCATTCCTCTACGGTGCAGGTGCTGCCAAGATCGGAAGCATAGTAGATGGCACAGCAGCAGATGGACAGGACCTTATTGACAAGTTCCTAGAGGCCACCCCTGCTCTTCACACAGAGCGCCAGCGCGTGACCCTTGCAGCAGAGCGAGGGTTCATCAAGGGACTGGACGGGAGGAAGTTGTTCATCCGTTCCACTCACGCTGCACTGAACACACAGCTACAGGGTGCAGCGGCCATTGTGATGAAGCGTGGCTTGGTTATATTCAATGACAAACTACCAGAGGGTGCACGGTTTGTTGCAAATGTTCACGATGAATGGCAATTAGAGGTTGACAAGGACCTATCAGATATGGTAGGAACACTGGGAATAGAGAGTATCAAAGAAGCAGGAGAGTTTTGTAAGTTAAACTGCCCCCTGACAGGGGAGTACAATGTAGGCACAAATTGGGCAGAGACCCACTAGAAGGAGAAGTAAATGGACCCGGTTTCAATAGCTATTGCAGCAGTTATATCCACCACTACCATTGTTGGATTAGATAATGAAGAGTTTATAAAGAGAGTAGAAGAACACAAAGACAAGGGGTATACTTGGGAGTACGTTGGTTACACTCCTTGGACCAAGGAAGATTCTCCCTCCATTCTGATAGAACCCAATGGAGATTTTCCTTCTTTTATTTTATTTAAATTAACCAAACCAAAAGTGAAAGGAGATAATAAGTAAATGTCAGAGAACAAAAAGATGGAGGTGCTCAGTATCACCATTGATAAACAGCACCAGAAGATCAAGGTACTAGAGAAGAATGTGTTTGACCTGCAAGAACAGGTTCAGAAATCCTATATCCGTAACAGTGAACTGGTCACTGAACTGAGCACCGTGAGGCGGGAACTTGACACTCTGATCAATCATCATATGGAAGAAGAGCAAGAGATCAGGGAAGAAATTAAAAATAAAAATAGCTTGACACAGTGCATTGAAGATGTTATGGATTACAACATCAAAACATTCCAGAGTATTCTGGGTAAACTGAAAGGAGTCTAGAGACAATGCCAATTGTACAAGGTACAGCTTACTGGGCAAAACTTGATCCTAACAACCCTGCACAGAAGTATCAGACTACTTCTAGGGAAGACACTGAATGGTGCCTTGACCTTGGGCTGGATACCAAGGGAGTTAAGATGATAGAAGGTATGAACCCTTCAGCATCTGTCAAGGACGGTAAGAAGAAGAACCATGCCAGTGGTGGACCGTTCTTCAAGTTCAAGAAGAATGCTTTCACCCGTGAAGGTAAGGCACTCCCTGCACCCCGTGTTGTGGATGCACAGAAGAACGATATCTCTGGCACAGCCATAGGTAACGGGAGCAAGGTCAATGTTCTCTTCCGCTCCAAGGAGATGGAGCAGGGACAGTGGGCAGGTAAGAGCGTGTTCTACCTAGACGCTGTTCAAGTGTTGGAGCTTGTCCCTTACGAGGGAGGAGCATCAGAGGACTTCAGTGCAGTGGACGGTGGCTACACTGGAGAAGAAGACTTTACCACAGAAGACAATGGGTTGTAGGTAGAGTCTATGAGTAGCAAGATTAGTACTCTTCTGGATGACATAGGTTATCGGTTAGAGGAGGGAACGGTTCCAGAAGAAGCTAATCTTGCTATCTTTTTGGATGAACTAAAGGAGGTGATGCAAAACTTTTTTGTTGAAGAGTCTAATCGTGACAGCACGGGTAAGCTGCGGCTCTCAGCAGTGGGAAGAGAGGACAGAAAGCTCTGGTATGATTACAAAGGGTATGGAAAAGAGAAGCTAACAACAGACCTGAAGATTAGGTTTTGTCTGGGTCACATACTAGAAGCTTTCGTCCTTCTTCTTGCCAGAGAAGCGGGACACACAGTGGAAGACTGTCAGAAGGAAGTAACTGTCTCAGGTGTAAAGGGACACATTGACTGCCTGATAGACGGAGAACTGGTGGATGTAAAGTCTGCTTCTCCCTATGGATTTAAAAAGTTTGTTGACGGTTCTTTGGTCCACGGGGATGATCCCTTTGGTTATATGTACCAGCTTAGTTCCTACGGAGCAGCACTGGGAAAGGAGAGAGGGTACTTCCTTGCCATTGACAAGAGCGGTGGGGGTATGACCCTGCTGAATGTTCCTCTGGACACAGTGGACCCCGCCGAAAGAATAAACTATTTGAAAGATACTCTACCTGATGACGAGCCTCCTCCCAAGTGTTACCCAGAGGTGGAGGAAGCATCAGGTAATAGAAAACTAGGATTCAATTGTAAGTTCTGTGACTTCAAGGTGGAGTGCTGGAAGGACGCCAACAATGGGGCAGGTCTAAGGAAGTATAACTATTCCCGTGGGCCTGAGTACTTTACTCACATATCCAAGGAACCCAGAGTAGAGGAGGACTTCTTTTAATGAGCGCAAGACCAGACCAGTCTATTATACTTTCTTATCAGGAGTGTAAGTTCTGTAAATCTTCTGATGGTTTTGTCTTCTATGACAGTCACGGTTACTGTTATCATTGTAATGAGATTTGGTTTGGAGAAGACTATGATAAAACACTGGAGGATATGCACAGAATGCACTGGACTTTTAGAGATGACAAGACAAGGGTCCCTGACCCAGATAATTATTTTGGTTTTGTTTATATTATCACCAATAAGAAGAACCACAGGAAGTACATAGGGTGTAAGCAGTACTGGCAGATGCGGCACCGGAAAAGGTATAAGCCTTCTAACTGGAAAGTCTATACCTCTTCTTCCAAGGAACTGTGCACTGACATAGAAAAGATTGGTAAGAGAAATTTTAAGTTTGAAATCATACAAGAGTACGAGACCAAGCGAGGCTTGCACTACTATGAACAGTACTATCAGATGAAGTACCATGTGCTCACCGCTGTGCTGGAGGGAACAGATCAGAAGGAATACTATAACAAGAACGTAGGTGGTATTAGATTTTATTGTCCTCTGGAAACATATGAAGACCCTGCATATGTAAAGAAGCAAAGTGAAAAATCTAAAGCTAGGTGGGCTGATCCTGAGTACAGAACAAAGGCTACTAAGGCACGGTGCAAAGGTCCTTACAAAATTACTTTTAATACTGGAAAAGAAATTGTAGTTGATAACTTAGTAGGGTGGGGAAAAGATAATAATTATTATGGCCATAATTTAATACAACTTGTAAACAAAAAACCCATGAAAACTGTTAAAGGTAAAAAGTATTATAGAAAGAGGGTGAAGGACATAGTAAAGGTAGAGAGAGTGGGAGAACAAACCAGTGACATGGGGTACTAGCTATGAAGGTTCTTCGTTTGCTCTTGACTCTGTACTGGAAGAAGGCATACATGATACGCACTCGCCTGAAAGGGTACTGTTTTTATGTGTAATACTACAGCAGCTACTGGACGCCACCAAGCCAGTGCACATAAACGACAGCACCTATACCTCTCTGAGCAGGGAACACGCCAGATCGTGGCTCACAGCAGAGGTAGGGGTAACAGCAGAGGACAAAGAAACTGTATGTTTTCTTGCAGGAATTGAACCAGAGGCCTTGACAACCTATGCAAAAAAGATTATAGATACCAAGGAAGTTACGTTTATACGGAAAAGAATCAACGCAATACTACATGAACCTATTATCAAAGAGGAGGAAGCACCAGAGAATGAAGACACCAACAGAAAATCAGGTGGGTGGTACGCACTATAAAGAATGTAAAATCCAACCTGTGGAATATATTCACGCCAACGGGCTTGGTTTTCTAGAGGGTAACATAGTAAAATATATTACCCGTCACCGTACCAAGGGTGAAGGTGCCTTGGACATTCTCAAAGTCAAGCACTATGCAGACTTGATTCTTCAGCTTGAATATGATATGACCACCGAGGAAGACAATGTTCTCCTCTCACAAGAGGTACATTCCACATGGAACCCAGACTCTACATAAGTGACGAATATATAATCTTTGAGGGAGAACCCGTGGCAAAGATTTGGGACGGGGCTTGTGAAATATCTGTTAAAAAGTTTGAATACTTTGTACAGGACATAGAGGAGATCACCGAAAATGCAGCAGACTCATGCTCAAACCAAGATGAATGGAGCAGTAACCCTACCAACTAACTATCAATCTTTTATACATATGTCCCGGTACTCCAGATGGATGGAGGAGGACGGGAGAAGAGAGACTTGGGAAGAAACCATTGACAGGTATCTGTCTTTCATGGTGGAACACCTGCAAGAAAATTATTCTTATTCTCTTTTCGGTACAGAGTTAGCTGATCTGCGAAGGGGAATGCTAAACCTAGAAGTACTAGGTTCCATGAGAGCACTGATGACCGCTGGTCCTGCGCTCAAGAGAGAGAACGTGGCAGGGTACAACTGCTCCTACCTACCTGTGGATTCACCCCGGTCCTTTGACGAGTGCCTGTATATCCTGATGAACGGCACAGGCGTGGGCTTCTCTGTGGAGCGCCAGTACATTGGCAAGCTCCCCACTATTCCTGACCAAGAGTTTGAGAACACAGACGATGTGATCTCTGTTGCTGACTCCAAGGAGGGATGGGCCAGAGCTTTGCGTGATCTTATTTCTCTCCTCTACACCAACAGGATACCTAAGATAGACATAGGTAAGATACGTCCTGCCGGGGCAAGACTTAAAACTTTTGGAGGGAGGGCTTCTGGACCTGCTCCTCTGGAAGAACTGTTTGACTTCACCATCCAGACGTTTAGAAAAGCCAAGGGGCGCAAGCTTACCTCCATAGAGTGCCATGACATCATGTGCAAGGTAGGACAGGTGGTAGTGGTAGGAGGAGTCAGGAGGTCTGCTCTGATCTCACTCTCTAACCTCACTGATGAGCGTATGCGTATGGCTAAGTCAGGAGACTGGTGGGTAGACAACCAGCAGAGAGCACTCTCCAATAACTCTGTCTGCTACACAGAGAAACCTGACATGGGTATCTTTATGAAGGAGTGGCTCTCCCTCTACGAGAGCAAGAGCGGAGAGCGAGGCATCTTCAACCGTGCATCTGCACAGGAGAAAGCAGCGTCCAACGGGAGGCGTGACGGAGACGTAGACTTTGGGACCAACCCCTGTTGTGAGATTATCCTGAGACCTTATCAGTTCTGTAATCTTTCAGAGGTTATATGCAGAGCAGATGACACCATCACCACTCTGAAGAACAAGATCAAGCTGGCCACCATCCTAGGTACATTCCAGTCTACTCTGACAGACTTTGGCTACCTGCGTAAGCGGTGGAAGGATACCACAGAGGAGGAGCGTCTGCTAGGTGTATCACTGACAGGGATCATGGACTGCCCCGCTGTGTACAACGCAACACCAGAGGCACTACAACAGTTGAGAGATGTAGCTGTTAAGACTAACAAGAAACTGGCAGAGAAGATAGGGATCAAACAGAGTGCCGCTGTCACCTGTGTCAAACCTTCTGGCACTGTGTCTCAGCTTGTGGACGCTGCCTCTGGTATACACGCAAGGCACAACCCCTTCTATGTCAGAACAGTCAGGGGAGATAACAAGGACCCACTGACCATGTTTATGAAGGACAAGGGTGTACCAGCAGAGCCAGACTTCACTGCACCTGACAGTGTAACTGTGTTCTCCTTCCCCATGAAAAGCCCAGAGAATGCTGTGTGTAGGTATGACATGAGCGCCATTGAACAACTGAAGCTATGGCTCAAGATAGCTGACAACTACTGTGAGCACAAACCTTCTGTCACTATCTCTGTCAAGGAGCATGAGTGGTTAGAGGTAGGGGCATGGTGCTGGGAACACTTTGATTCTCTCTCTGGTATTTCATTCCTCCCGTTCTCTGATCATTCTTATAAGCAAGCGCCTTACCAAGATATTGATAAGGAAGATTACAAACTACTATCAAAGGATATGCCCCCTTCTATAGACTGGCTCCAGTTACAGGAATATGAGAAGGGAGACACCACCACTGGATCACAAGAGCTTGCCTGTGCAGGTGGAGTGTGTGAGATAGTAGACATAGGAGGGTAAAGGACCATGTATAAAATAGTTATTCTGATGTTTCTTCTGGACCCCACTGTTGACGATGCTCTGGAGGTAGAGTTTAAGAATGGTAAGGTACTGGAGTTTGAAAAGATAGAGCAATGTTATGAACACATATACAATAACTTTGCAGAACTCAGGGCGTTTGCACATTCTCAGTTTGGTCCTGCCACTCCTCTTAAAAGTATCAACTGTTTTAAAAAAAATGTAGGAGTATAAAGAAATGGCAATGTACGTAGTTGAGATAAACGAGAACACAGCAGAGACTATAACTAAAGCGGTACTGAAACAGATAAAAAAAGATACCGCTGACGGGGGTATCATGGAAGCTTGTGATATTATTCTGACCTACCTTGACCCCGTGGTTATGAAAGACTTTAAAGACTCTGGGTTTACAGATGACTTTGGAGTATATATGGAATGAATAGAATGGAAGTAACTCTGATAGACCACATGGGTTCAGACCTGACAGTGGTAAATGCTGCCAGAGTTTCCTTCAACAAAGAATCTGATTGGGAGAGCATCACTCCTGCTGGACCTGTCAGAGATGTGCTTAAAGAATCAGATGAGAAGTTGATAGCTTACCTTGCCAAGAATAATCATTGGACCCCCTTTGCCCACACCTCTCTCCAGTTCAGGATCAAGGCACCTGTCTTTGTGGCCAGACAACTGGGCAAACATCAGGTGGGTCTGGTGTGGAACGAGGTTAGCAGGAGATATGTAGATGATGAACCAGAGTTCTACTACCCAGACTATTGGAGAGGAAAACCAAAAAACAAAAAGCAGGGAAGTTCAGAAGAAGAAGTAAATATTAATTCTTCTTTAGGCACTTCTTCTCCCATGGTAGATGACTACCACCATGCTTTGCAAAGATGTAAGTGGACCTATAATCAGTTACTGAGAAAAGGAGTAGCACCAGAGATGGCACGTATGGTCCTACCCCAGAGCATGTTCACTGAGTGGTACTGGACAGGCAGTCTGGTTGCGTTTGCCAGAGTGTGTTCTCTCAGAGTTAAGTTGGATGTACAGGAGGAGACCAGAGACGTTGCATCTCTGATAGACGTAGAGTGTGACAAGTGTTTTCCTGTTTCTTGGGACGCACTTTTATATCCCTTGTCACTTTCAATATAGCTTCCGTAGCTCAATGGATAGAGCAACAGACTTCTAATCTGTAGGTTGCAGGTTCGAGTCCTGCCGGGAGCACCACTGAATTATTCCATGCACTAGAGTATATACTTGATATGACATGCATACCTAGCAGGAAGGTAAGAACAAAAAAAAAGAAACATGGGTAGTTTACTATTTGCAAACATCTACCCATGTTTCATTGTGGAGGAGAATAGACTTAGCTGTGCCGGGGGTCAGTACATCCTTATCATCTATAAAGATAGGCGAGACCCAGCTACAATTATTTTTGCTTAGTCCAACGATTTCGCAACCGCTTAGTAACACTATCATCACTAAGCTTGTCAAGATTCCTTTCAACTTCATTTGCTTTCTCCACTATATCAGATTCTTGTTCAAGCACAGCTTTCTCAGCAGATGACTTACCTGCTTTCCAAGCAAAGAACATAGGAAGAACCTTGGTAAATAGTCCTAGGATATTACCAACAAGAGAAAGCATTAAGCATCCTTGACTTCAATTTTCTCCACTGGTTTCTTACCTGTTTCCTTTGCTTTACCAAAGGTAAGAGAAGCCCACTCAATGACCTTGTAAACTTTTCCTAGCATAGAGTCAGGATCAGGCGTCTTGGTTCCAGCCACAACTACACTGGCCACCACAATGATACCCATGACCATATCAATAATCTCACCCTTGTGTGCTAAAATATTTTCAATCATCGTCTGTCACCTCCTCTGTAGAACTTTCTGCACCTATTATAATTTGATGTTTGATAAACTCTAGTACAAACACCAAAGACGTAGAACGTATGTTACCTGCCATGATATCTTCAACAAGTTCACCGTCCTTAAACAAGAGTGTCAAGGTGCCATCAATTTCTTTACTATCTAACCGTTGTTGCATCAGCTTAACACATTTGTCTACATGCTGCAACGCTTGTTCTTTTCCGGTCTGGTTCAGGGTCCCATCAGGGTTAATCAGGGTAGAGTTTGTAAACTTAATTACATCCCCCATGATCTATAATCCTTTAGTAGGTTAGGCCTGTCTATATCCCAGAGCTTTGCCCCCATTCCTTTGCCCTTGAAGTTAAGCACAAGGTCCATCTCTGTACAGGTTTTAAACAGTTTCTCTAGGTCCTGTCCTCCTGCCAGTAGTTCTCCCGTGGTCCAGAAGTTTTCATCTCCCACAGATACATTGAGGTACTTGGGTTTACCCTCCTCATCCTTGGCCTCTTGTTCTTCTTCACTGGGTTCTTTACCAAGGCTCATGTCAAATCCGTATAGGTGGAACTCTCTGAAACCTAGGGTATGACCAATGCCAATGGTCCTGAGACCAGCGTTGGTTCCTCCTGTGATCATCAGAGCTTCCTCTCCTGTACCTTCTATGCCCCCTTTAACAGCGTCAGAGAAAGCGTGCCATCCTATGATGTTTGCTTCTTTTTCCTGTAGAAGGTCAACCACAGAGGGATCAGTCATGGAAGCTACCAAGAAGTTAGTTCTAGGATTGATGTTTTTAAATAGAGTACTCCTCACCACACCGTGAGTTGATATCCCATCAATGGGTCTGGGATCAAGAAGAGTACAGCCCCAAGGGATTACGTTGTTCTCCATCAGGAGGGGAAGGGAATGTTTTACACAGACAAGCTTTACCGTTTTGTTTCCCTCTTCTAACATCTCCATGTCTTCTTTAATTTGATTAACATCTAGAGAAGGACCAGCAGAGACCACAAATATAATTTCATCATTGACCCTGCACCTGTTCTTTATCCATGTGTCAATCTTAGGGATGTTTGCCTTGATGTTATTTTGTATATCGTCGGAAGGTACACAATCTTTAGGCTGAACCACAATAGGAATACGGGCCTTAAACTTAGGCAGTTCTTTATCCATCACCGCACCCAGATGAGTGAACCCTCCTCCTAGGACAGGATCATTGGAAGGAATAACGTAGACATGAGCATCTTCTCTTTCCTTGATACACTCTGTCCAAAGTTTATTCACTCCTCTGTGCTCTTCCTCTGGCCACTTGTCATTCTCATCTTTACTAAAGTAGTCATCCAGAACTACAATCTTATTGTGTTTCAGTTGATCATAGTCATGGGACACTGTTTCATAAGAGTGACCACCGTCAATGAATACAAAGTCAGCAGAGGGCTTGTCCTTTAGAGTGTCATTGGTATTACCCTCCACCAGTTCAAACTCAAAGGTCTTTCCTACCTTGGCTTTCTCCATGGCATACTCAGCCAGCCTCTTAGACACAGCCTCTGCAGTGTTGGTTGCCTTGGAGTTAAACTCTTTCTGGTTTAGTTCATTGGTGGTGGTGCCAAAGAGATCATACCCTCTGTAGTGTACCTTGTCTGTGTGGAAGAAGGCAGCTTCTGCCATTTGAATAGCCCTGCCCCCGTTGTAAGTACCTGTCTCAATAAAGGTAGACGCCTTGTAGAAAGCAATCATCTCTGAGATTTGTTTGTATCTTTTGTGGTGTTCAAGACTTACATCTCCAGAGACACCAGATTTATTAGGCCCTTTGAAATGGTGCATCCTAGTGCCAAGAACTGAAGATGCAAAAGCATTTAGGTCTGGCACATCAGGCGTCAGGTTCAGAGCCTTTAGTCCATGGTATTCGTGGAGCTTTAGGAGCCTGTTAAATATAAATCCATCGTGCCACTCTCTATAGGATGTAACTTCCTTGTTATCATAGGTGGCTCTAAAATCTGCCAAGAACTCACGGGCAGGTCTGTTCTTTATATTGAAAGCAACAAAAGAAGTTTCACTGTAGTCTACAATGTTGCGTCCCAGATGTATAATATCATAGTAGTTATCACAGATTTCATCTAGAAAATCAGTATCAATTTCTTGCGTAGTCACTGTATCTGCGTCTAACCAGATGAGCCAGTCCTTCTCCTGTATGATATGAGGATCAGCAGCAATCTCTGTCAAGGCATAGACTTTGTGACACCATTTGATAGCGTCCAGTCTCCAGTTATACTGTATCCTTCCCCCTTCAGTACCACTGTGGTCTTTCATATTTTCTCTATAGTCTAGCATGTCTTGTACGTGGTTCAAGTTACAGTACTTGACTCCTTGAGAAGGCAGGTCAAGGTCATCTAGCTTGAGAAAGAAAGAACCTTTGCCAAAGTCATGGAACCAAGCATGAAGCTTAATGTCCTTGGACCAGTTCTCCACATAGCTGTGGATCATGTTACGAGCATAGACCTCTAGCCCATCAGGATTAAAGGAAGTTACAATGTCATATTTATTTTTAATCTCTATACCTTCATCACTCATTGTCTAAAATATCTCCACTATTTTTCTAAAACTACTCAGACTAAATTCATAGTGGTCAAGCTCTGCTTCCCACTCTTCAGCATATTCACTATCTTCGTAACCGTCAAACCAAGGACCGCCAAGACTAAAGTGCACAGCGTGAACATCATTAATGCCATGGCTAACACCGGGAATATAATTCCAACCAAGAGGTAAGCTGCCAATCTGTTCATCATTGTCCAGCCAGCAGAAGTTATGTAAGTTAGCACCTGTTTCACTGTTTACCATTACCTCGTCTAGTCTATCATTTACCGGGTGGTCCAAGTTATAGAGGACAAAGGAGGACCACAGTTTCTTGTTATAATTCTGTTGGAGCATCCCGTCCATCTTGATGCCCTCTTCAGGATTGTAATTATGTTTGACACACATAACCGCATAGTCATCATTACAATATTCAAATACCTCACACACATCAGAGAGAAAAAGAAAATCAGAATCACAAAAGAGTACCCACCCAGTGAGGTTGTTCCTTCTGGCCAGTTCAGGTACTAGAAATCTGGAGTGGGAAAATTCTGTGGAGAAAGGCTTACCATCTACATCGTCCCAGTACTGACCCTCCTCGTCTATTCTCCAAGGACGGTTAAACATACTGGCGTGACGTAGGGTCTTATGATAAATAGGAGTTACCTCCACCGGGAGAGAAGACCTCCGGGTAATAGAGTGAGAGCACACCTTAAAAGGTATGTGTTCTCTGGAGTCATATCCTATAAAGACATGCCTTGCTTTGTTTCTGAGTTCATCCTGCATAGTTATAGACTAGCAGGGGAGGAAGGGCTAACAAACAAAAAAATTATTGGGAAGGAATAATACGACTAATACTACTAGCCTTACGGGTATTAGATGGAATACCAGATTGTCTACCCATCTTATCATCCGTATACCTTTTGTTTACATTTTGATATAAAGTATAATTAGGATCAATTTTATCTACCATACCAGATTTTAAATCATGTTCTTCCACTTCTCTATAAAGTTTACTTATCTGTTTTTGTATTTCTATTTTTTCTTCTGCGCTTGAAGCTCTATCTTTTTCATTTTTAAGTCTTACGATTCTATCTACATAGGCTTTTCTTACTCCACTATTTTTATAATAGTAATATCTTTCTCTGTACATTCTATCTCTGTCTTCATATACAGGTCTGGGAGCAAAACCTAGGGACATCATCAGTAGATTTTGATTGGTCAGTCCATCACCAATGATCCTGCCAGCACCTGTCTGCACCCCTGCTTCACTGGCATCTATAGCTTTAAGAGCATTCTGAAGCCCAGCAAAAGGTACTAACCTTAACAGACCCATTCCATAGTCACCTCTTTTAAATGCTTGCGTAGCTGACACCAAAGACTGACCTATGTAAGCAGTGGCGGGACCACCTAGTAGTTCTGCCACACTTTTTTCATCTGTTAAAAGAGGGAGAAAACTTCCTTTCAATGGAGAGAGAGAAACTCTTTGGGATATATCATAACCAAGGTAAGTCTTAAAAGCTCCTCGCCCAAAGAACTGTGCTGTTTGGTACGCCTCTGGACCACCTACACTGGTGATGGCTTCATAGAACATTAGTTCAACATCTGAGTCTTGAAGGTTAAGCATTCTTGCAACAAGCTTGTATACTTCTTTCAGGTCATCTACAAAAGGAAGACCAAAGAGACCACCCATCATAAGCTGTGGAACCAGCATAAAGACCAGTGCTCTCTTCCCTTGAGGACTCATGTTACGTGGGTCTATGCTACCCTCTTTACCCAGAGACTTTGCAAACTTGATAGGATTAAAGGTAGAGCCACCGTACTTTCCAATGGCATTGGCGTATACCTCTATCATCATGGTGACAAAGGGAAGGAACTGGAGGGTAATGGCACCTAGTCCTTTACCCATGAATGCTATCTGTGGTCTGTTAAAAGCATCCAGATTAAACTGACTCTGGTTGATAACAAAAGAAGCAGCGTCATTTACATTATTTATCTGACCCTCAAAAGTTGTTCCCTTGGCAAAACCTATCAGACCACCCGAAGTTTTTCCTGTTCTGGGATTAACATCACCCTCTAGTCCAAAAGCTTCCACAGTATTATATGTTGCCAGAGCAGCGTTTATTCTGTTGCCTACTTCACTGAAGGCATACACATAGTCTATAATTCTTTTAGATACACCCGCTGTTTTTGTAAGAGCTTGGAACTGCTTCTCGGTCATCTTCTGTTCTAAAGCTCCGGGCATAGAACCAAAAAGTTTTTGAACCATTTGAGAGGATGTGATATCTGCATTAGAAGACATGGCCTCTGTATTAATCTTACCAACAATACCCTTCTCTTGTAGTTCCAGTAGCATGTCAAATTGTTTTCTACCAACTTCTATAGAGGACGCTGCTTTTAGCCTGAACAGATCATTGGCTATAGCCTCTCTGTCCTTAGCCTGAAAACCAATGTCTCTTCCCATCAGATACCTAGCGGTGATGCGACCAGCAGCAATAGCAGTTTTTCCTGTTTTTAAATTAAGAAGTTTACCGTAGGCTCCGTAGAGAATAGAAGCAGTGACAAAGTTTTGAGTAAGGTTAAGTGCTGAAGAAGAAAAGTTACCCGCTAGAAAACCTAAGAAGGCAACTGACTTAATAGCAGATGCCATACCTTGAGGAGACTTGGTATTCTCCCAGAGTTTTTTACCTCTTGTTTGTAACTCGTCATCTTTAGGAAGATGCTCTATGATTTGATTAGCTGCTTCGTCTGTTCTTTGTCTGGCAACAAACCTTCCCAGTGTAGATACATATTGCGCCCAAGCATTATTGTGGTAGCTCTTTTCATTAGCTGGAGTCATGGCACCGGGGATGTTTCTTCTATGTTGTAGGTGCTGACGAAATCCTCTTGTTTCTCTTTGTTGCCTGATTCTCCGGGCAACCTGTTCAAATATTTCTTTACTTCTTTTAATTTCTTCATCAGTTAAATTCTTTGAATGATCTAACTCACTCATCATCACAGATTCTAGAATAAAAAAGTTATCTACCTCAGAGTCTGTTATAACCTTATCTTCTTTAGTATCTTTAACTATAACCTGAACTGTGTCCGTGGCAGGGTCAAACCCTTCTGTGGTTCTTATTCTTCTTTCAAGTTCTTTGCCCTGCCTATCTTCAACAGCTTTTTTTCTAGCGGCATCTGTTCGGTGATAGAGAGGAGAGACATGATCTTCTCTGTGTATTACCTCTTCTTTGGGTTTACCTGTGTCAGGATCATAGGTAGTCCTGATGATGCGTACAATTACATCTCCAGTTCTGGAACGGGGAAAGTACCCTGCTCTTCTTGCATCATCAAGGCCAGTGACAATCTCTATTTGCTGTTCAAGTTGTTCTACATTTCTTGTACTTTGCCCTTTTGTCATCCCCTCCCTTTTTCTTTGTGCTTTTGCAACTCTCTCCATTGCCGCCACAGCAAGCTGTCCTTCAGTAAGAGCAGCTTCCCCTGCGCTTTGTCTCTCTTGTTCAATGGCAGCTTCAGCACTTTCAACCTGTGACCTAATACTAGGTTCTAGAATAAAAAGACCTCTGGTGATAACAGCTGTGATGGCTTTATCGTACAGCGTTCTAATAGTATCCTGCTCTTGCTCCATGGCATTGATCAGACGCTGAGTTCTTTCGTTCTGCTCTGGAGTAGCATCAGGATCATTCTCTATAACAAGTTTATGTCTTTGTTCCGGTTCAGGGTTTTGCATATACTTTGCGGTATACTCTTCCTCTGACAACGTGGTATACCCGTAGATATCTTTATACTTAAACAGAGCAGGTACAGTTACATCCATCAAAGGAGAGCTTTGAGGATCATTAGGATTATGCTTGGGGTCTGAAACTTGTATTGTATATTCTCCAGTACGCTTCCCTGTGTTAGGATCAATAGCTCCGTATAACTGGGTAAGAGGATCAACTCCAATAGTAGAATCAATTATATTAAGAACTAATTTTTTGTCACCGTCTACACCTGATATCTCTGGCTCTGCACCAACGGTGTTCTTTAGTTCTGTGATTTCTCTGTACCGTACTTTGTTCTCAGCGTCCAGAGCATAGACCAGAGTTCTGCCCATGAAAGCAGAGTTCATAATACTTCTCCAGATAACATTGTATTCTTCCATCACCTTTACCAGAGGCCTAAGCAAAGGGTACTTGGTTGCTTGTTGGTAAGAAGAAGCCATAAACCTAGACCAAAGACTAAGTTTGGTTGCTAAATTTTCTGCATCATTTCTAGATTTGTTAACTATATTTTTTAGGTTTAGTCTTCTGCTCCGACTACCCTCTGCCTCTGACGCTACAAATGCAAGGTCATCAGTACCCTCTTTTACATCTGGAGGAATAAAAGCTTTAAGTTTTGCATTCTGAGGGGGAGTGGTATCCACAGGGTCCATAAGTTTGGGAAACCTTTTTTGAAAAGCTTCTTGTAATCTGTCAGAACTGCCAATAGTCATTGCCTCATCAAATGATAAGTCTGCAATTAACTTAGGTCTTCCTCTTTTTAACTTATCTAAAATACTAAAACTAGTTTCTTTTTCAAGATTAACAACTTCTCCTACTTTTTCTAAAGATTCGTGTACCTCTATGTCTGAAATTGGTAAATTGTTTTCAAGTTTTTCTATAGTACTATCTACATCAGACAGGTAAGTGACATCCAATCCCGGAGCTTGTCTTAAAGCTTTTTCTAATTCTTTATTATTTCCTATGATACTGTTGTAAGCACTCTCGTATTTTAGTTTGTTGTTATTAGAATTTAAAAATTTTCTGTACTGGGCTAACTTTGCTTCTCTTTGTTCAATAAGCTCAGTGAGATTCATATCTTTTTCTAACTCTGCTTCTTGAAGAGTTTGATCTGGGTCCACATTTCTGGTACGTAGCTGTCTCATTCTTTTAAGAATAGCTAATTCAGATTTTAAATCTGTTATCTCTTGATCTAGGACAGAAGCAACCTTAGTAGCATCTTCTTCCACTGCACTTTCAAGTGAAAACTGCTGACCATCTCTATTTTTAATACCCATCTCAGATAAAGCAGTACCTTCTGCTGGAGTTCCTTTGTTAGCTTGTTCTTCTGCTACCTCTACATTGGCACTTTGTTTTGCTTGTATCTCCGTCTCTGTTGGCTCTAGATCAACAATGTCATCTAGTTTTATTCTCTGAGTTCTAACTCTGGCTTCAGCATCTTGTTCTTTGATCTCTACAAAAGTATCCTCACCTACTGTACGCTCCTGCATACTGACAACAGTGCTGGTCTCTTCATCAAAGTCAGGAGAAGAGTTAGCTTCATCTAGCACCAGAGCTTCTTGTAATTTTTCCTGCTTCTCTTGCGCTACTTGAGCAGCAGCTTTGGAGCGCCCTGTAAGTCCACCTGCCAGAGCACCGGGACCAAACCCTGCAATACCGCCTCTGACAGCGGCATCTAGCAGATTATAAGCATAGTCATCTGCTTCTTCACCCGTGGCAGTCTCTGCTGCAAAAGTTGTTATGGCCTGTTGGAATGCCTCTGTACCACCCTCTATGAGAGATTGCTTACCACCTCCTATACCTGTACGGGCAAGGAGATTACGCCCCTTGATAGGTTTGTTATCTGCTATTTGTTTAAGAGAGTCTCTACCTTCTAGGACAAGGTTTTTCGTAGCCAGATCAATGTCATCACCTGAGTCCTTGAGAGCTTGTCTACCCTTCTTAACAGCGTTTTCTGCTACCTCTGGGGCAACCCCTTTGGAGACAAAGAATTTGGTCAGAGCATTGGTAGGTATATTAAGGGGAAGTAGTTTAGCCGCTGGAATAGCCAGAGCAATTGTATCTATGACACCTCCTGCTGCACCTGCCAGTAGCATGGTACCCGGAGACTCAAAGGCTTCGTCTTCAGAGAGTTGTTCTGCTGTTATCTGTGCCTCACCTGTGATGGTCAAGGCAGAGGGGAGGAAGGCACCTATACCTGCTCCTACGGTTCCTGTTAGTATAGCAGCAGGGGTCAAAGCAGCAGCTGTTGCACCTGCTACTCCAGCACCTACAGCCATGCCTAAAGAAGGTAGGGTTTCTCCTAGTGTTTGAATAACAAAGGTGGTGAGGTTATCCCCCGGAGATACATCTTCCAGTTCTACTCTGTCATATCTTTTAAGAGACTCTTCTGCTTCTTTCTCATTTTTATCCTGTAGCTCTTGGCCGTATTCTTCCAGTGTTTCTATGCCAGTGCCTTGGCCAACTACCTTGAGACCTGCACCTAGCATAGCCTGTAGATTGTCAGAACCGTAGTCCCAAGCAGCGCCAAAGCCAGAGCTTTTCTCTGGTTCTGGAGCAGGAGCAGGAGTGGGAGGAGCAGGGGCAGCACCTTCTAGTGCTTTCTGAATAAATTCAACTACTTCAAATTCTGTTTTACCCACAAGTTCAGGGTAGTCCTCAGAAGAAAGACCATATCTTTCAAGCTCAAAAGTATCTTCTTCTATTCCACCAGTAGTAGGAATAGTGAGGTCTACCGTGGGTATAGAAAGAGAAGCAGAAGGAGCTTCTGACATTATTGTGCCTTTGCTTTAGGCAGAGTACGCACTCCACCTATAGTAGTTAGATTTCTTGTTACTTGGTTCATAAGGTTTTCGTCAGGAGGCACTAACAACTGAGATTCAAGTGCTTCTAACTTTTCTAACTCTTGAAGAGCAGCTTTATATCGCTCCGAGGTGGGATCACTAGTACGCAGTCGGTCATTTATTGTTGCTCTCATCTCAGTCAAGAGTTTAACTCTTACTGCTCTAGGAGCATCTAATAGTTTAGCGGTCTCTGCCATTATTTTACCACTCTCTAACCTGTCCTTTTCAATGGCTCTGGCAGCAGCTGCTCTCTTGATGTTAGCTGCATTAATTTTTTCAATTTGTTTTTGCTCTCCCACTTTGTAATCTTTATAAGTACCTAGTAACTTTCCTATGTTACTTAGAGCTACATTCTCTTGTTTATTTACCATAGGAGTTTTATCTACAAACCGTTCACCCTCTGCTATCTCCATAAACCCAGCTGCTTGTGGGTCCATGTAAAGTTTTGTACCTTCTTTCTTAGTGTCTTTATCCTTCTTCTTATCACCATCATCAGTTTTCTTTGTAGGCTTTTCTCCTAAGCTTCCCGTTAAAGTTTCAACTTCTGCAGCTATACCTCCGTCACCTTCAGTAGCTAGAGCAGCAGGAGCATCACTGATAAAAGCAGTTTCTGCCATTTTTCCTATTTCTTCTTGAGTGATTCCGGGTATGGTCATACCATATCCACCTAACGCTCCTGCTTTAACATAGTCATAAAAATCAGGAACACTACCACCTAAAGTTCTAATGTCTTTTAAACTAACATCTACTTTAGGATAAAAAGGTGTACCTCCTTCTTGCATTTTTTGTACAGGCAGCTTTACCATTTGCCTGAGGCCACCACCTCCCTTGAAGGGTTGTCTCACCTGCCTTACTTGAGAACCTACCTGTACAGGGCCAGCACCTCTGGAAGCAGCTTGCTGTCCTGCCTGTGCTCTTTTTCTTATTTCCTCTTCTTTTAATTTTTTTACCAGTTCGGGACTCACGGGAACAGGAGCAGGAGGAGTAGGAGCAGTAGGAGCAGCAGCAGCAGCAGGAGAAGAGGAACCTAGCAGTCCGGGCGCAGCTAGTCCGAAAAGTTGTAAAGCTTCCCTTGGAAGTTTTTTAAGAAAATCTGTACCTCCGGGAATAAGACTATCTAATCCTTCTCTTCCTTTTCTTCCTAATTTTTTAAACTCTTTAAACAATAGTCCACCGCTCATCATACCTACAACAGGAGAAGTATCCAGTTCTCTGGAACGCTCTTGGAGGGACTGAAGAGCACCTCCTCCTTGATATGCTTTGACGGGCATTGTTTGGACCATTCCACCTTCTTGCCCAAAGGCTCCCTTCAAAGCACCTGATGCTCCCAGAGCACCTAGTGCCTGTGTACCTACACCTAGTAACTGAGTAGACAAGGGTTGAGCAGCTGAGAACGATTGGGTTGAAGTTGATCTGGTGGGAGCAATGGGGAAACCTCTGAGAATAGATTGGAACTCTTGCAGAGTCTGGAGAGGGAAAGCTTCCTCTGCTTCAAACTCCTGTCTGGCCAGATCAATACCCCTCTGAGCTTGCGTCTGTCTGGCAGCACCTACACCTGAGAGCGCCCCTAGTTCTTTCAACTGTTGAGCAGGTATGGCAGAACCCAAAGAGGCCAGCTGAGTGGCCCCTGCTGCTTCTCTGGCTCTCTGTGCTGCAAGTCTCTGTTGAGCATCTTGATAGGAAGCTGCTAGACCCTTTGCTTCTATATCATCCAGCTGAGTTGCCAAGTTCCTGCGTCTCTCTGCCTCTAGTATAGCTGCGCGGGAACCACCAAAGGCTCCTGACTGTGCAGCTTTGGCATCTAACTGCTGTCTCTGTACATCTGCAACTCTCTCTGCTTCTCTCTTCTGAATATCAGTGACATTTCTGAGGAAGGGGTTCATAAAGGTTGCAACTTCTTCCGGGTCAGTGGGAGAGCGCGTGGCACTACGGGCAAAAGTAGTTGCCTCATCAAACAGTCCTCTGGTTGCCCCGGGAATATTTTCTATCTCTGCAAAAGCTCTGGTCTGAGCAGGATCAAACCCTGCTTGAAGAGGACCCGGAAATGACTGAAAGCCTTCTTCTGTTCTTTGCTCTTGAATAGCTTGAGCCTTTCCAAAGATATCTTCAATAAAAGGTTGAAGCTCAGAGGGAAACTCACTCTGTTGTACCTGCGTTGTAACAGCAGGTTGTGAGGGAGGAGAAGAAGAACCACCACCTTTACTGTAGCAGAGACCTTGAACTTCCATGCACAAAAGTTCTTCCTCTGTCCACTGATCAAAAGGATTATCATTCCACATTTTATTTTCATTTATCATCATCATCATGTCAATGGTCTTTCTATAATGGTAAATCTTTTAACCCAACCTAGTTTCTTTACTTTACGTTCCCACCCTGCTCTGCCGCAAGCTTCTACCAGATCACAACCTAGTACTTTGGCAAAGTCTACAAACTTTTGATCTATCTCTGGCATCCACTCTGAAAACTCATCACCAGAAAGAAAAGCAACTGAAAGAACTTTCTTTCTAGGATATATTAAAATTTCTGTGCAAGCTGCTCCTATATATTCTGGACCTTCTTTGTAGGCTACCCACAGATTAAATTTATTTGTCAGGCATTCGTGAAGAATATCTATTTCTTTGTACCTACCATAAGTATAGTGTGCTGCTTTACCTACATATTCTGAGATATCTTCCCAGATATTTCTAATTTCATCAACAGGTACAAGTGAAACATTAACTGTGCTCATGCTAACCTATGCTCCTTAATCCTCCTCTCATTTCAGGAGGTTGCTCTGGCCTACCGTATTTGTCCATTCTAAAGTGATTTATAAACTGATCCAACTGATTTGATCCTGCTGTGCTGGAGCCGTTACCTAGCATGGCCACCACATCTGCTGGCATTACATATTCATCAGGAGAAAGAACAGCTGGTTGCATACCTAGAGTTCCTCCCTCTTGTCTACCTGCAATGACAAAAGGAATATTATCTGACATACCATCTCCGCTTCCTCTTACTCTGCCCTCAAAATAAGGAAGATTAGGTTGCCCACCTGTGGCATAGGCAGAGACAGGACCACCTGTGTTAAGTCTTCTTCCTCCTTTGCTCATGCCTCCTTTACCACCCATACCTGCACTGGTTCTTTCAGAGGGATGAGTAAAGTCCTGACTGATGCCACCTACTGTTCCAGCAGCTTCTGTCAGTCTCTGTTCAGCAGTTCCCAGACTTCTGGTTGCTCCTGAAAGAAGATCAAAGAAATCTCCATCTGCTGTGGGAGAAGGAGCAGGAGCAGGGCCTATGCCCATGCCTCCTCCAGCACCCGGAAGAGGAGCACCTGCAGTTACCCCTGCACCTGCCAGAGTTCCCGGCTGTGGTGAAGGAGACAGTGGGTTGGTGGGACCTCCTGCCTGTAAGGAGAGTCTGCCACCTGTTTTTACTTCATCAGGAGCGTCACTATCCTCACCTGTTCCTGAGTCTCCTGCACCTATTCCTCCAACACCTCCACCAGTGTCTGGTCCTCCTCCAACATCCCCCTCATCAGGAGATGGTTCTACACCAGTGGCTACTCCAGCTTCAGTACTTGCCATAGCTTGAGCAGCAGTTACTGCATTAGCCATTGCAGTTGCTGCATTTTGTGAAGCTTGAGCACTTGTAGGTGCAGACTCTTCGTCTTCTTCTGCAATCATTCCCAAAGTTGCTGCATTTACAGCTTCATTAAAAGCTGCTTGGGCATTTGCCGCTTCTGTCTCTGCCTCTGCTTCTGCTTGTGCTTTTGATATTTGTGCTTGTATAGATTCTATAGGTTGAACAGGACCTTCTTGAAAGCCCGGAGATTCTGGCATACCAAAAGCTCCAAATTGAGCAGCGTTTTCTATAGCCACGCCAGACGGATCATAACCTAGGTTTAGGTGTGCAGTTATATCTAGATTAGGATTAAAATCAGGTCTAGTAGGTGTAATGAAGCTTGGCTGAAATGGATCAGGTTGCATCGCGGAAAGCAAACCCTGAAAAGCAAGACCCAGAGGGTTAGTACCTGCCATTAATGATCCTGCCAAACCGGGAATACCACCTAGTATGGATTGTGTAGATGGAGCACTTGGAGGACTACTGGGAACAAATCCTCCTGCAAATTCACCTAGGCCCATTGCTTCCATTCCTTCTATACCTTCTTCATGGTCAGCAGTTTCCGCTCCACTGTCTGTTCCTCCACCTACTTGAAAAGGTTGAGGAGCTTGGCCAAAGCCTACTCCTATTCCAGAGGTAGCTCCACCGGGAGGTGTACCTGCTGCACCTATGGGATAGCCCATGGTTCCTACTTCCTCTTCTTCCTCTTCAGTGGGATCAACAACTGCCCCTGCAAGCATGGGAAGAACAGAAGCTCCTTCTCCTCCTGTTAAGGCTTGAATAGCTTCTTTAATACCTCCTCCAGTTTGAAGTCCCACAAGACCTCCGGTGCTGGCTTCTCTTTCCCTGAAGCTCATAGGTGTAAAGAATCTGGAACCTTCTCCTTCTGGAGGACCACGTTCTACCAATGCTGCAATGTCCACTTGTGTAATCTCCCCGTCATCATCTATGTCTATGTCTCTCCGAGAGCGTTCTGCTATCAGGTCCTTGGGTACAAAAGGTTCTCTCTTAGGTCCTGTAGGGGCCTGTGGGAGAGGTTCATCAAACTCTCCTGTTGCTGCTGCTACTGCCAAAGGTGCAACTATTCTTTTTCCCGGCTCTGCTGTTAGGTAATCCCACGCTTCTGTAGGTGATCTAACACTATCTAAGAAAGAAGCTTCACCAGTTCCAAAAGTAGGAACTTGACTTAAAGGTACAGTGTCTGTGCCAAAAGCCGTAAGATTAGGACCATAATCTACACCTCCAAACAAGTTAGCATCTGGAGAAATTCCAGGATTAGGAACAGCTACTGGAAGGGATGATGCTGTTTCAGTACCAACAGCAAAATTTAAATCAGCAGTAGGAACATTAGCTGTATCTCCGAATGCTCCTAAACCAACATCTGCACCTGAACCTGCTGTTGCTCCTGCACCTGAAGGAGCCATAAACCCAGCAGTAAGACCAGAACCTGCACCTGCCAATGCTGCCCTACCAAAGTCTAGTTCTTGTCCTGAAAGAGCTTGACCAGCAAGGTGACCACCAAAAGCTGTAATACCTGTGCCTAGGCCTGTGGCTAATGCTGCCGGAAGTCCTAGTCCTCCTGCTGCTGCAGGTCCTAAGAAACTAATAGCAGCAGGGCCTAAAAATGCAGAGGCACCTATGGCAAGGACAGTGGGAAGTAGCTTCTTAAATAACCCAGCCTCTGGAAGACCTGTCTCTGGGTTAATTCTCAGTGGCTCATTGAATACCAGAGAAGAAAGACCATTGAGTGCACCTATCTCTGAGTCAGTCATATGAATAAGCTGAGTATCAGGACCCCTGCCCATACGTCTTAGAGCCTCTGCGTGCATCCTTGGATTAGGCACTACCTGTTGTATACTATTCATTATTATGTATTACCCGTGTTAAGTTCATTAAGTTTATTTAAGATACTTCCACCAAAGTTACCGGGATTAGCCGTGGTCTGAGACAACGGACCAGTGGTGGTTCCAGTTATTGTTGATCTTTGACTCTGATCAAAAGGAGACATTCCTTGATTTTCTGCTATGTTCTCTAGTGTATTATACCCTGCCGGGAGGACATTGGCAAAGCTTGCACCGGGATATACTGGCTCAGTTTTAAGTGTATTCAGTGTATAATCGTAATCTGCTTGTGCTTGAGCCTCAGTGGGAGGAGGAACAATCCTGTTACCCAGTGGATTAGTAGGTATAGGAACTGAAAGTATAGGTGCTATGGACTCCGGAGGTATCCCAAACCGTTGAGGATTAGCCAGTAGTGGATTGACGCTTTCTCTACGTCCTCCTTTATTTCTACCTTCTTCTCTAAGCATTTCTCCAAACCCAGAAAAAGGAGAAACATACTCAGAAGAACCCTTTCCCGGTCTAGAAGCAGGAGAAGATTGTACTGTAATTTGATCAACTTGTTGAACAGGAGGAACAGAAACACCAAATCTTTGAGGATCAGCCGCCAGAGGATTTACGCTTCTTCTTTCCTTTTTACGTCTTTCTTGTTCAGGACTTCCTTTACCCATGGTTTGCTCCCTTTGTGTGCCTCTTGAAGGTGGTGGTAGTCCAGCCATAGAATGAACGGCACGTTGAATGTCTGGTTTATCAGCTAATTGAGATTTAAAACCCGGGTCTTGAGCCACTAACCGCATTATAACATTCATGTTTGGACTGCCTGATCCCACCGTAATCTCCTGCTAACTAAATGAATTAAAATCTGACCACCCCACCGTGGTCCCTGCAAGGCTTACATAGCCCCTGAACTTACCCGTCTTCCTCTCGTATACCACATCACCTGCCTCTGGTTGACCCACCTCTGTAGAAGACACTAGTCTGTTTATTCTAACTGTTCCTGTTCTAGAAGTATCTAGGTCCCGCCCTTCTAGTTCATTGATCAGTGCATCTCCCCACTGACGCATCTCTGCATAGGCTCTGATAAGTTCCTCATCTGTCAGGTTATACAGATCAGGAAGTGTAGGATAAACTGCCACTGCCATAACTACCTACCTGAGACCATCGTCTTGAATATCTAGTCTAAGATCACCGTACCTCCACTCTGTGCCTATGGCATTATTTTCTAGTTTAATTCTGGCTTGTCTCCCCCTGCTCCTAAATCTTACAGTGTTAGTGCTCTGAGTTACATTAAAAGGTCCCTTGGTTTTTAGAGTGCCATTGGGAAATTCTTTGGTCTGAATGGTAAAAGAAAGCTGCCCATTATTAATTTCAATATCAGGAATTAACCTGTCAACAAAGAGCATTTCATTCCCGTCACCTATGCCAAAGTCAGCACTTTCAATAAAGGAATCTACCTTGAGACCTTTTCCTGTGAATAGATTAGGAACTTCATTATCATAAATTCTGCTAACTCCCACCGAAGTTCCCGTGGTCATAACATTATTAAATACATCTCTGTCATCCCAAGCAGTCCAGATGGCATCACCGTAGACCCAGTAGTTTTCTTCCAAAGACCAAGAAACATACTTGTCACATTCAGTTGAACCAGCAGAGGGGTAGAGCCACGTTACTTCTTTAAACTCAGAGTTGACACCTGCATAAACTTTATCCACCTGTTCTCTGTTAATGTCACTAAAAACATGCCTTCTCACTGTGCAGGGTAGTCTTCTTACTCTCCCGTCAAAGGCAAAGAAATTATCATGTCCCATCCACACAGGTGTACCGTCTAGGTCTACTCCTCCATGTTGACTAATTCCCCCACAACCTGTGCCTAGTTCAGCAAAAGAAAAAATAAAGGGAGGACCAGTAAACCGCATACCATATAGAACTCTGTCAGTGAGTACAGCTATCTGATTTCTAGACCTGATCCCCTGTACAATTTTAGTACCTCCTGTCAGAGTATTTTCTCCAGAGGTAGAACTAATAGAAGGAGTCCAGTTGGTATAGTCATTCTGGTCTGACCACCTGACCAGCAGAGGTTCTCTTGTCCCTGCTACATTAGAACACCCAAAAGCTACAACGTGTCTGTCGTTGGGAGAAACAATAAAAGTATTAATACTGACAGGAGCATTGGTAACAGCCACTGCTCTGGCATCTCCACCAGATGTTGGAAACCACTGGTAAAGTCCCATGCCTCTTTTATTTGCCAGTAATATTTCTCCAAAAGTATCCAGTTGCCAGTTAGAAGCTTCAAAGGTAATACCTGAAGATACAGCAGGAGAGTTCCAAGTTCTGTACCCTGCTGTGGTACTGACAGAGACAAGAAACTGTGCTGTGGCTAACCCTGCTCCTGCACTGGTGGCAGCAGCAGAGATGGCAGAATTAAATCTAAAGTTATTTGCATCTGTCACAGAGAGCACCTGAAAGATAGGACCTCCTGCAGTAGAGCTTGTTAGGACAATGTTACCACCAACTGTTGTGGCAGTGGTAAAGTATACAAAGTCATTTACTTCTAGTCCATGGGCGTTACTGGTTATACTTACAGCCACCGTGGCAGCTACTACGTTTATAACACTGGTCAAGACAATAGAGGTAAAAGTCTCTGCATTGTACTCTGCTGCTCCGTAACCTGTACCAGCAATACCCACTGAAGTTCCCACTGGAATAAGATAATGAGCAGTGGCGTGACCCGCTGCACTCTGATTAGACGCTGCACTGGTTGCATTATCAAAAGCAAATCTATTATTATCAATAATACTAACTGCAAATGTTCCGTTAAAAGAATAATCAGTAGGCACAGAAGAAGAGGAGAAAACAGCAAAGTCACCAGCAGCTAACCCATGAGCCGTGTCAGAAACACAAACTCTAACACTGTCCAGCGTAGTTCCAAAAGCATTTGTCAAGCTTACAGAGGCTCTGACAGGAGTTATATTATTGACCACCCCTCCTTGAAATTCATAAAGAAATTTTTCTGTCCCAGTGGCCAAGTGCTTTTGAGTTATATTATCTTGCCAAGTGATAAGGTCTCTTCCAGTCCCATCTAAAGTACCAGAAGTTGCCACTTCCCATCCCCTGATATTCTCAGGTTTTTTATCTCTAAACCTAACCCGGTTCCCATCATACCAAGAACCTTGCTCCGCATACTGAGTAGATTCTCTGTGTATGCCTTGCCTAAAGTTAAGCTTCTTTGTTTGTGATAGAGTAGACAAGTCTAAAATTCCTAACTAGCAGTGGCTAAAGCTTTAATAACTAGTGCGGTTATTGCAGTGGCTTCCTTTACATTATACACTAGCATGTCCTTGGCACCTGCTGCAGTGCTTATGGTAGGAGCAGTACCGCTTACAAAGATATAAGCATTATTAAAAGCCAGTGTCCTACCTCCAGTACCATCTTGTGTAATGTAAATATAACCTGTTTGTCCCGCTGTTGAATTAGTAGGAGCTTCTAAAGTTCTGTTACCTCCAAGTGTAAATGCAAAATTGTTACCCACTCCCATGTCAATGGCAATAGAGGCAGCATCTGTAAGAGAAGTAACAGGGACTATGCCGGGACCTTCAAAGGTCACTGCACTGGTAAATGTTTTTGCTGATGGAATAGTAGAAGAAACAGAAGTTCTTACAAACCTTACATCTGCAGTGGAGACAGGAATAAGATTGGCATCTGCAGTTCCAAAGTTTAGATTAGCAGCAGTGCCTAGTCCTAAACCAACTGCATTAGGATTGTGAACAGATACCCCGTCACAAACAACCCATCCACGATAATCATCAGCAAGTGTAAGTCCTGTTCCCGCCAGTGTTTTAATTGTAACAGTTTCAGAAGCATCAGGTGTTGTTTTATTTCTAACAAAGTAACCTTTAGATTTTGCAGGAAGTACCACATTCACACTAGATGTCAAAGTTCCTGTTAGTTCAAGAAAGGCACTCCGCGCTTGGTCACTGGCTCCATTTTCATTTGTTAAAGTCACAGTTTCATTTGTAAGAGCAATGGTGGTATAGGCAGCAATGGCATCATCAATCAGAGCAATAACATTGTTGTTGAGAACAGTTCCCCAAGAATTAGGATTAGACCCGTCTTCTTGTTGTTCTAAGCGTATATTAGTTGTAAATGTAGAAGCCATATTTTTATTTCCTTACACAGTGAACATTTTTTGTATCATGGTAGATGCCGCTGCTCCTAGTCCAGAGGCAATAACAAATACACCTAGAAGAACTCCTTTACCTTTGTCCAACTGACTTTCCAGTTGATCTAGTCTAACAGTTAATCTGTCAACTTCTTTACTAAGTTGATCAACTGCTTGGATCATCTTTCCAATCTCTACGTCAGTGAGGTCTGGCATTGATCAGGTCCTATACAGTTGGTTCTTTTTTTGTTTTAGGTACCCCTCTGACAAGAATGTAACCTACAAACATTTCATTGGCAGGAGATTTTATTTTTAAAATTGTATTATCTACTTTCCTGTAATCTTTGTAACTTCCTAAAATCTCTGACACTGTAAACTTCATAGGTGGAAAAATTTTAATACAATCCTGATTAAATTTTTTCTCTACAATTTTACTGGCAAAAGCATTTTGACTTTCGGTATCTGCTTGTACTAGGTCCATTATATCTTTTTCTTGCTTGCAGACAAAGAATGCTGCTACGTCATCTCCTAGGTCCCATGTTTCTTCAGCACTTACACAGGCAGGGAGAAGTGCCAGACAGGCGGCAAGAAATAGTTTTATAAACATTTAATTATTAACTTTCCTTCTGGGATCACGGGGCCAGTCGTTAAACTCTGCAGTCTTTCCCTCTTCTACACTAATAGTCATAGCTTCTAAACCAGCAACATCTCCTTTACTATCTACGGCAGTTTCTAAAGCTTTAGCCTTGGCCCTGAGGTCATCTCTCCACTTGGCAAGGTCTGCTGGTTTTGCAGTGCCATTGTCCTGCTCTCTGATCACAATCCAATCAGTTTGCTCCAGATAACTTTTTAAAACACTTTCTATATGGTCTTTCATTGTATCTTTAATATCACTTAGCTCCCTATCTTTTTTTATTCGGGTGACAAGAACTTTATTATCTTGAACAGAATGAGTAGCTTCGTAAGTGGTATAAAACATATTATCTACATGAGAACCTGAATACTCATAAGGAAGAATTCCAATAGCTTTTCTTTCTTCATCTGACCAAGAAGATGTAAAGATTGAACTAGGATATTGTATACTATTAATGGTTAAAGCTCTTGGATTAGAAATTGTTTGTACAACTTTACCATCTTCAATTCTTGCCCACATAGTCTGTTTTCCTTTCTTAGATTATCTACTATATATAGGAGGTAGTGTACCGCTTCCACCTATATCTGCCATTGCTAGATAAATAACGGTATTATTATTGTAACCACTGGTTGATAGTCTAGGTTTAAAACCATCTGCTAGAAAGTCTACATCAAAACTACCAGACCCACCTATTGTTCCATTGCTATCAACTAATAGCCAATTACTTAAAGGATTTCCACTGGTATTATTAGTATTATCTACGATTGGCCACTGAGTAGTGGAATCTATATTTTTCCATATAATAGCAGCAGGGGTAAATCCTAGTGAAACATAAGGACCATCAGCATTAGAGTTACCTTCATAAACTCCTATTTTACATACACCTGCTATGGAAGCAAAGCAGTAAGCAATCATATTATCACCAGATTTATTTGTAGCATTGTTTGATCCTACACTTAATACTGAAGCAGTAGGAGCAGTTGAATTAAACATAGTAGAACCACTAGAGTTTGATTCAGCAACATCGTCCATTAATAAAAAATGATCATCACTAGATAAATGGTCACAATATATAACCCAATTATCTGTAGTATCACGATTTTTATAAAAAACAAGTTCAGGTGCAACTGATAAACCATGACCTACCGTGGTATTTGAGCCGCTACCTGACCAAGAAACTATACTAAAATTACCTGCTGCAGCTACACTTACAGTTGAAGCAAGTTTACCAGTTCCTGAACCAATAGATGTTGTACCATTTTGTCCTAACCATTGATAAGCAGCAAAAGTGGCACTGTTTGTGTTTAACTCAGCTAGTGCTCCAAGTGTAAAACCATCTGTACCGAAGGCTGTTAAACCAGTGCTTTCTGTTTGTTCATCAGCATCACCTGTGTTTGCAGGTAAATTAAAACTTAATTGTTTTGTTGTCCCTCTGACAGCATCATAGACTCCCCAATCATTAGGAGAAGCGGCACTCTTACTTTTAATTGCTACTAAATCAGGTTGAAATCCTGTGCCTGTAACAGCTTTGGTTCCACCGTTTCCAGTGTAAGCCACAGTATTAAAAAAGTCTATTCCTTGCTTATCAGGAGCAGTTAAGTTTGCAGAATTTAATTCTTTTGCATCCGTAGGTCTGTTTGTACTTCCTGTCCAGTCACCACTAACAAAATCAAACTTCATAACAGAAGTTCCACCACCCAGAGTAATAAAATAGAGTGTGTCTGTGCCAGATGTAGGCCAGTTACCCGGTGCTGCTCCTGTTTTACTGGAGCCACTGGTGGGATCACCTGAGTTGGTCCACGTAATTGTAGAACCAGAAATTTGTCCAAAATATAGTGCTCTGTTATCTCCGTCCCATGCCACGGCAAATCGTCCAGTTGTTGGACTTGCTACTGGATAAGTGGAATTTGTACCATTGTTATTAAAGAGATTACCCGAATGATCAGACAACCAAACATGGGTCTCTGCTGTTGTGTTGTTCCAAGCAGCAGTAGAGTTATAGCCTAATGCGCTTTGCTGACCAATGCCGGGATACCAAGAACTGTTAGTTGTGACATTTACTTCAAAATACCATAAATCATAGAATGGTAATGGTTGAGAAATAACAATACCACCATTATCATTTACCGTAGCTTTTGTATTGCCTTCTTCTAAAGTACTAGTTGCACTACCAATAAATGTTATAGGGTTAACAGTTGGGTAAACTTTACTAGGTGTATTAACTGACTGATTTGACGCTGCCATATTAGCAGGAGTTAAATTGTTACTGTTGTCACTAATATCTAGCCCAAGATTAGCTTCACTTGTTCCTCCAGTGGTTTCAAAATCTAAACAGAATGAATTACCCCCAGCAGTGGTGGCAAGAGCAGCTATATCTGCATTAGCTTTAGGAACAAACTGAGAGCCGTTGGTGCCAAAAGTAAAGGCATCAACAAAGTCTGTGATAGCCACATCTCCAGCTTGAACAGATTGACCATCTAACATAACAGGTTGTGCTATATACCCGGGAAAAAAAGCAGTTGCCATACCACCTACTTGTTGTGTGGCAGTACTGTTAAAACTTGTTCCATAGCTTGCTCTTGAATCTTGATTATAATCTGTTATTTCAATTCCGTTGATAAAAAGTTTTCCTTTTGCTGTACCAGTTTGTCCTAGATCATAACTGGCAAGAATATGATACCAACCTATGTCTCTAAAAGCCATACTTGGAGTTGCTCTCTGACCATTACAATAAAAGTACAAGTCCATTTCAATTGGAGCACTATCATAACTAAAAAAGAGACCTACTTGATCAGAACCTGATCCAGAAGCATTACCTTGAAACATTAACCCTTGGTTTGATGAAAGAGGAATCTTAGTTAGTTGAAACCAACAACCCATTATTAGTTTTGTTGTGCTAGGTGAACCACTAGTATTTCTACTAAATCTTTCATCAGTTCCATTTAACTGAATAGAATTAGGAATCAAAGCAGTGTCAAAATTACCTCCTCCACCACCTCCAGCTTCAGCACTTGCACCAAAAAGAAGACCATTACTAAATACCATTTATGAGTACGCCTTTGTTAAAACTGCTTGAACATCTGTAGAAGTATGAACAATATAATCTAACCTATCAATTGCATCTGCATCTGTGGAAAGTGTAGGAGCAGTACCAGCAGTAAAATCCCAATTTCCTCCATAAGCAAGGGTTCTAGACCCTGTTCCATCTTGTACAACAAATATACTCCCTACTTGTCCTGCAACGCAATTAGTTGGGTTGTCAAGAGTTCTGTTACCTGCCAGTGTCACGGTAAAGTTTTGTCCTACGTTAAAGTCTATAGAAATATTTGTACCGTCTGTCAGAGCTTGAACATCAGCCACCGCTGATTTTTCTATGTGTATGTCTTTACCAAGAAGAGAGTTTGTTCCCACTGCCAGCGCACTGACATATACATCTGTTCCACTGAGGATTCCTGTCAGTGTACCTCCTGCCAGTGGTAGTCTGGTTCCAATACTAGTGGCTAAATCCGTAGAAGTCTGAGCTATTCTGGTATTGGTAGTTCCTATGGAAGTGGCCAGTGTACCAGAGAGCGCCACGGCAAAGTCACTGACAGAAGTTATTCTGGTATTGGCAGTGTTTATAGAGGTAGCCATTGTAGAAGAGAGGGCCACTGCAAAGTCACTGACAGAGGTTATTCTGGTATTGGCTGTTCCTATGGAGGTTGCCAGTGTACCGGAAAGAGCCACTGCAAAATCACTGACAGAGGTTATCCTAGTGTTGGCTGTATTAATAGAAGTAGCCATTGTAGAGGAAAGATTAGTGATAACAGTATTAACACTGGTCAGCGCAGCAGCGTTGGGTATTGCCGCGCCACCTATAAATATATTGGTAGCTGCGTATACATTATTAGCAGAAACATCTCCAGAAAATTCTGCCGCTGCTCCTGATACCTTGGTAAGAAAACTACCAGTGGAAGCAATTACAGAAGAAATACTAAGAGAAGGATTTACTTTAACTGTGGCACTGGCGGTAGCAGTAGAAACTGATACACCACCCCGTGTAATAAGTACAGTATCATCTTCAGTGGTAAGAGCAGTGATACCACTTCCAAGAACAAGATCATTAAGCTGACTAGCGGTGGCAGTGAGTACTGTTCCATTTAAGGCAAATTGACCAGTTACATCTAGTCTAGTATTACTCAAGCCAAAAGGACCAGCAGTCCCGCCACCGTCTTGTACCTGTCTAACTGTGTCATCTATGCCAGAATTAGAAGTAGCAGCATTTACCTGTAAGAGGTCCTTAAAGGTATTTGCTATTTTGGCATTGGTTAAATTTGCCATAAAATTGTTCCTTTAGTATTTAACTCTTCTTCTTTTTAAAGCCGTAGCTACCCTTGGGTTTTCTTGTGGCCTTGGCAACATTTCTACGACCTTTCATAGACATTTTCTTTTTAGATTCTTTGCCTCTGGTCATTCCTAGTTGTTCATCTTTACGGGCATTATAATCCTGTTTCTTCTTCTTAGTAGTTCCTGTGGTTCTCGCCATTACTCTAATCTCCTTATGTTAAATAAAGTTCCACTGAGTAGTTTCTTCTCCCCACTCTGTTGTCACCACGCTCCAGCTTTGATTTCTATCAGCGTTAGAAGGGGGTCTTGCGTCCTTGATAGTTTCTTTATCTGTATAGAATTTTACCTTATTCTGTGGGTTGGTCACAAGATTAAAAATACCATCACTCTCACTCTTGGCAACTATAAGATTAGTTCCCGGTTCTTTTATTCTTTGGTCTAACCTGAATCTAAAGCTAGACCTATCACTTATAAAAAATCCTTTTTTCATTGGATCACACTATCACTAGTCTAGGAGCAATGACCAAACTGACACGGTTTCTGTCAGCGTCCAGTGCTGTTGATAAAAGTTCATCATACTTTGCCTTGAGCATGGTAATTCTTTCTGTGGGTATACCTGATCTTTTGTAACTCAGGTAGTAAGCAAGACCACAGGTTAGGGCCGGAAGAAATCTAAAGGGTACGTCTGCATTTTCCAGAGCACTCTTGTTGACATCTGCCAACCGCTTCATTCTGTAGTTTCTAAAGGTATAGGTATCTGCTGAATCAGGAGTAGGAAAGAAGTGAACTGTGACAGTTTCTCTTCCTCTCAGAGTTGCAAACTGAGTAGGCCTACCTTGAGTAGCTTTGTTGGTAATGGCTTCGTACTCTTCATAACCTATGCGGTTAAGTTGAAAGTCTGTGGTATTGGAAGCTAACCTGACATATCCTGAAAGAATATCTATGGTATCAGTAGGAAGGGTATACTCAGAGGTGCCAGCCACCAAAGAAGTAGTGGCTAGGTCTGTTCCCCATAGAAGAACACCCTTGTTCTGCCAATCAGTGAGAAGAAGATTAAGAGACCTTCTGGCAGTGATTGCATCATTGGCCAGTTCAGGTTCTCCTCCTAGCATAGAATAGGCTTCTTCTATCACCTCGTCTATAAAAAAGGTAGTATCAAAATTTGATGTACTTGCAATTGCCATGCTCTGCTACCTATTCCTCATCCACGCTGGTTTAACCTGTCCCACCAAAGGGTAGCTAATCTTACCACCTGATTTAAAAGGAGTAGGTTTCATATAAGGTATACGCCTACCAGAGGGCAGTTCTTGTTGGACATTTACTTTTTTAAACCCATAAGGTTTTACAGTAAGATCATACTTTTCAAAAGCCATCAGGGTCTATACCTTTCTTTCGTTTCTTTTAAAAGCGGGTCTGAACTTTTCTGAAGAACTGTGTCTAGTTTAGAGTCTATTCTTTGTACCAAAGTTTCTACTCTGTTGTTTTTATCAATCAGAGCAATAATAATTTCATCTTGGTTCTTCAGTGCTGATGCTACGTCTCTGAGCATAAAATGTAAAAGTTTCCACGCTGCTGCACCCGCTCCTATGGTGGCAACTATGGCAAGCCCGTAATCTGAAATAGCTTGAAATACACTAAAGTCTTCCACCATTCATTCCTTTCCTATTCTGTAGCAGATTGGTTACAAGCGCACTCTCCTTCCTCAGAACAAGAACAACCATCACATCCTGTACATTGGCAAGAGGGGTTTTGACACTTTACTCCGTTATCTTCTGTCATTTGATCACCTCCTTAATTTTAACAAATAAAGTTTAGGCTCATTTGATCTATGTATAACCTGTAGTGGCTAGTCACTATCATATTAAAAAGATCAAGCAGAGACAACATCTGGTCCTTTCCTAGCTGCTCCGTAGCCCTGTCCCGTGGGCTTACCGTTGATCTCTGCTAATCTCTTAGAATCTGAAGGAGGATTCTGATCAGGGAGTGGATAAAACTTAGGCTTGCTTTTCTTTGTTTTCTTTGCCATTAGATTACTCCTCTTTTAGGAAAAGGCTGAGTACTCTTGCTTCTTCCGGGGTGGTCCAAAGAATACCTTTCTTCTTGTGGGTAGAGACCTGCTCTGCTCATGCCCGTGGTGTCATTAGCACCAGCGGGTTTCTTACCAAGTCTTCCACCCATGTTACGCTTGACCATTCCTCCCATGAGTTCTGGACGTTTCTTGGCGTTCATATAGTTCATTGGCATAATTAAAATCCTCTCAGTGCCGCACCTGATCCTCTACCAGAGAAACCGCTGCGTTTACTACGGTTCATACCTTGGGTCTTCATCTTACCTTTGCCCGGTCTGCCACCTGCCTTTTCTCCATCATGCTCAAACCACTTTTCATATCCTTTATCAGTGGCATACTGAATACCATGTTTTCTGGAGAAGTCTCCTAGACCAGTTCCTTCTTTACCATAGTATTCAAAGTCCGGGTCTTTCTTAGGTGTAGCTGCAGGTTTAGGAGGTTTGGATGGTACGGGTTTAGCAGAATCAAAATCATCCATATCCATATCATAGCCTTCTACATAAGGAGCTTTGTTTACAGTGTTTTTACTTCCTTTTGCCTTCTTTGTAGGTTTAGGAGTTGCTCCTGCTTCTTTACTATAATAATTGTCAGCTAATTTTGTTCCTCCGTATATAGCACCTGCACCTAGTGTTCCTCCTACAACTGCTTTACCTAGAGGAGAAAGTCCTACAATCTTATCTTTAGATTTAGGTTTAGTTTTAGATTTAGGTTTAGTTTTAGCAGGAGTAGTAGATTTCCTAACTGCAGGAATAGCCCCTTTACTAGGGTCTCCTTTCCCTGCTCTTATGGTAGGACCAGAAGTTTGATCTGTTCCTCTAATAGGTTTTGGTTTAGGAAGCTGTGCTTGAGGTGTTGGAGCACCTCCATAAATTACATCGCCCTTTTTGACACTCTGTGCGGCTCTCTGTTCTGCAAAAGCTTTTTGTTGTTTTGCTGCTCCTTTGTTCCATTGTTTATCTATTCCTTTCATAACCCCCTTTTCTCCAAAGTCATCTGCGCTCCGCTCGGACCCAGCCGTTTTGCTGACGGTTGGCTTACGGGGTGTAGGTTTAGATTTAGAAGTACCTTTACCTCTACTACTACCTTCACCTAATAAGTTTTTTGCCCATTTTTTTACTGCTCCTTTTACCATAGGTTTTCCTTTCTGTGCTACAAATCCAATTCCGGGAATTAAGGCAGCTGCACCGAAAGCTCCCTCTATTCCCAAATCTATTTTATCTTGTGTGCTTAGATTTTCACCTGCTTGATACTTTGCGTAAGCTCTTTCAAATGGTCTAGGGTCAGGAAGAACATTAGAAGCTCTGTCACGCGCCTCAGATGAGGGAAGTTCTGAAGTAGTCCTTCCTTTGCGCCGAGCAGCAGATTGTCTCTGAGCAGGTCTCTGCCCTGATAGAATGCGTTGAGCTAGTTTCTCGTGAGCGGTTAAAGCTTTTCCCCCATTTTGAAACTTCTTCTTCTTCCTAGCCACTCTTAATCACTCCCTTTGACAAGTGTGTTGGGACCGCCAGCAGGACTGAAGTTAGTCTGCATATCATCCTGTCTACTTCTTCTGGCTCTGTTCCTGAGCCTGTCTATCTCTGTGGTGTACTCTTGAGACCACTGAGGAACAGTGTTAAAA
>Ga0080013_1000779_pt1 | contig 43975 bp, 57 predicted proteins | sample ETNvirenome_6_85_FD_69236 | JGI IMG/M metagenome (GOLD analysis project Ga0080013, IMG submission 69236) | Marine viral communities from the Pacific Ocean - ETNP_6_85 (SPADES assembly) (version 2) | ecosystem: Environmental > Aquatic > Marine > Oceanic | place: Pacific Ocean | collected 2013-06-19 | reverse complement strand
TACTTTTGTGGTCTAGTTACCCCATCAGTAGAGTACATAGTTTGCTGAAACTCTAAGAAGTCTGTAGGTACATCAGCGTCTACCCATTCTTGTTCAGCAATGAAGAACTCATGATATTGCTTAACTGAGATAGCCGTAGCTAATTTATCTTTTACAGGAGCAAGCGAGCCTAAGGCGTTATCTACATTAACGTAGTTAACTGCTTCACTCTGTCCAATGTACTGCGGACGTTGTCTACTAGACTGTCCACCGTTAAACTGCTGTATTTTCATTATAAGTCCTGAAGCAAGAAAGCCCTATACACATGAGAGGAATCCTATTCACTCTTTCCCCTAGAAGCTAGTTGTATTTTAACCGACGTAACATCTTTCTGTATAGTATCAGTCTTAGTATTAAGATCTTGCAGTGATGCAAGGAATGGTTGAAAGAACTCTTGCAACACCAGTCGTACTTCTTTATCCGTCATAGCTTCTGATTCAATTCGTACTACCCGTTCAGTTATCTTGAGCTTAAATTCCTGGAATGCCTTTTCTTGGTCATCACCCTTCTTTTTGTCTCTCTTGTAGCTGAACATAACAATGCCAACTAGTAGACTTAGTCCTGCAGTTGCCCACGATTGCCAATTATCCACAACTACCTCACTTGTAAAATAGTGCCAGCAGGATAAGATTCTGCTAGTTCAATGGTATCGCTATCTGTGATAGTATAGTCTGTAGTAAAGACTAAACTACCTCCGTTAACGTCTGGTCCAGTGACAGAGATGTCACCATAGGCATTAATCGCATCTACAGTAGTTTGACCATCTGTTAAAGTAGTAGAACTAAGTACTTTAACACTACTAATTTGGTCGTACACTTCAGTACTTGGATTATACTGGTACTCGCTCATCACACTATTTTCATAAAGCGTTGCTTTAGGAAATTGTTCTGGGTCTAACGCGTTTAGCTCGGTTAGACTATTAACTGGGTAAGTTAAGCGTATCTTTTGGATATTGTAGGAGCCACCAGCACGTGTTTGCGTTTCTTGGCCTTCACCAAATAGCAGGTCGTCCTGGCCACCTAGACTTTTGCGTACTACTCTTTGGTCAGTCATTAGCTAAATGCTCCTCTGTAAGCTGTAGTATTAGTTTGACTATCACGCGTACCACTACTAGCTTCTGTTTCTTTAACAATACCTAATTCACGCTCATACAAGCTCGCAGCTTTCTGCGCCTTCTCAGCAAAACGGGTGTCATAGTCGTCGTCAAAAGCCATAGAGACTACGTAGTGCTTCAGAGCTGTGTCAAACATTGAGGGTATTTCTAGCGCATCTTCAATTGAAGTAATAGCAATAGAAGGTGTTTTAATATACCAGACATGGACTAGACCTTCTGATTCATTAACGCCAGTCAATACACCGAAGGTGTCAACGAAGTTTTCTATCTCCACTTCTGGGTCGTACAAAGTTGTGACTACCCCGTAAACAGAGCTAAAAGTATAGTCGGTAATATCTGCGGTAACACCTAGAAGCTCTGCACCCTTAAATTCTGGGTCGTCAGTCTCAAAAGTGTATGAATTAGTTGCTACCCCTTCATCTGGAATAGGGTATACGCGAATCTCGCCTACGTTACGTCTGTCGTAAAGTAAAGCTTCAATGGTTGAACCCGTATCTAGCTCCCAACAAGATGAGCCACTAGTAAAATCAGTGCGGCTGCGGTAAGAGTCTTTAGCATTAATAGTGTGATTACGGGATAGCTCATCTAGCTCTGCGTGAGAACGTAAAGGTATACGACAGTCATTGAAAGCAGCGCGAGTAATCAACCAGAGATCGTCTGGTAAGGGATAAACAGCCTGTCCTTCCACTAATGGGAGGCTAGTCTGTCCTTTTAAAATTTTTGTGTGCTTTGCAATATCTTGTTGACCTTCATCAACTAAGCGTAGTAGTCTACTATCAGACCACCTTTCACCTTGAGGGTCCGCTAAAGTATCGCGTGCACGAAGTAAAATATTTTCTATACGAGTAGCCATATAACACCTATAGAGGTTGTGTGGGCCACTAGGACCCACACGATGTACTAGATGTTATCTATGCGAGTCATATCACCAGTATTTAGGTCATATTCATCATAAGAGATAAGCACTCGAACGTCACCAGTTGTTACAGCTGCACCTAAAGTCATGTGCACTGGAACGCCTGTACCTGTATCACTCTCACCAGTAAAGGTGCCCGTGATACCTACAGCTGCAGTGGTACCCGCAGACATAATCTGGGTGCCACCTTCGGCAGTACCAAGAGTTACTGTAGCTGCATCAGAAATTACTTTCGTAACAACTTTTGCATCGGTGATAACTGCGCCAGGCGGTAAATAACCAACTAAGTAGTTATTTGAGGCATCATCGAAAGCTTCTGACTGTTCAGCACCCAATTGGATAGCCATCAAGCAGACAGACTTTTTAAGATGCGTTTTACCTTCGCGAGTAACATTTTTATTAGCCATGTTCTACTCCTTAAACTTGAACATCAAACGCAACAACACCATAGTCTAAGTCTGAGATCTTAGCTTGTTTGTATGCAGCATTTTCCGCTTTCATATTAGTCTTACGCGCTTCAAGCCAGAATTCAACAGCTGACTCAGACTTAATACCAAAATCCTGTGAAGGTTGGTATTTGTAATCTGGTTGCTTACCGAATGCTAATTGAAGAGCACCTGCGCCCATTAATAGACCACGTGATTTAAGTGTAGAAGCATAGTCAAAACCTTCTTGACCAGTCCAAGCACCGTTCACAGTATCTAGCTGACGCAAACCACACATCTCAATTTCAGAGTCGTTAAACCCGAAACCAGTTGTTGACGTGCCTGCAGTTTCACCAAAGAAGTGATCTGCTTCAACGATAAGCAAACGACCAATGCGACCAAACACACCTTTGATATTACGGTTTTGTTGGCCACGGATGTCAGCATCCTTCATGATGGTTTGATAACCAGCGGTGTCTTTACGTAATAAATTCGCCATAGCAGAATCAATTACGAACATCCATACAGGCTCAGTACCGTTTTTACCGTTGTCACCTTTCATGGTTGTGTAACCTTGAAGAGGACGACGTACGCCACCAGTCGTATAACCGTTAGAAGTTTTTAACGTTCTTTCAATATCCACTAAAGTATTGAAGTCAAACGTTGAACCGCTATCGATAATGTGCGATGGAGCTTGTAAACCAGTATTTTGCGTAATGATGTTACCTTGGGCAACGTCAAATAACGCTTGGTCTTTAAAGCGTATGAATAAATCACCAAGCTTAGAACGTGAGTCACTATGCTGGTTAATTGTTAAATCTCCGATGTCAACACCGTCGAAAGAGTCACCGTTATCGGCCACGAGACGGTAGCGTTCAACAGTAATTTTGTCAGAGAACTTTTTCTTCTGCTCACCAGTACCAAATGCAGTTTCTTTACCCTTACGCGCTTTACCTGAAAGGTTGCCGTCAAAGTCAAATACTACGGTATGGCCTGAGCCAGAGTTTTCGTTATTTTCTTGGTAGACAATAGAGTCCTTCGTATTACCCGTTAACGGGGTCCAGAACGAAGTACTTGCTTTTTGTACCAAGCCTTCACGCATCCACTTTTTGCGCTTCAGGTCAGAGTCCAGACGGACTACACCAGTTGCCATAATTAGCTCCTAAGTTACAAGTTATGTGCATTATTGCACGGTTAGTTTGAACAGTGTAACGATAACGAGTCCGTCAGGATATTATCTAGTAAAGAATTACTTTAGCTCATAAATGAGGATAAAAACTTTTAACTGCTACATATAATATAGTGTAAATTACTGAAAATGTACACTTAATAAATTTAATAAGTCCTACCATTCACTGTTAGCTTAAAGGGTAAGTCTTCTTTTTCTTCGAACTCTACTTTTTCTAAGTTCTTTTTATAAGCCTGGTCATTTGCCGACTTGCGTTTCTTAGAACCTTTGCCAGTTCCTGTTGTTTCCATCGGCGCATGTCTGCTCACTACTTAGCCGCCTTTTTAGGTGCAGGCTTCGGTGCGGGCTTTTTCTTGGCTTCTTCAGCTGCTAAACGATGTTTCTTCTTCATGGGTCTTCTCCTCAGTTAAAAAATTTCTTTAGCGTACGATTCTTTGATGTCACCAGCAACTGCCTCGTCTGATGGTTTGTGGTCCCCGCCTGCTTTGCTTAAATCAATATCGTCCGGAGCAGGATCACCTTGGCTAATAACTTTGCCGGCGCTAAGGAAGGTGTTAGCTTCTTGTAAGTACTCTTCAAATGAGATTTTACCTGACTCTAACTTCTTAGTTATGCGAGGTGGGATGTCGTTATCAATAACATCATCGGTAAGAGCAAACTTAGGATTAGCTGCATTATGCTCTTCTAAGAGTCTTGTGCGTTGCTGCAACTCTGTTTCTTGTCCAGCCTTCTCTTTAATCTTCGTGTGCTTCTCTTTAACGCGAGACGCATTTTGCCCTTCATACGTATTAATCTTTTCACGCCATGCTTCCTGGTCAGTATGCTTTAACTCTTCAAGCTCATTTTGTTGCTCTGATGTGAGGTGTTTAGATACTTCTTCAGCCCAGGTATTAGCTAGTTGAGTGTTTTCTGATGTAAGAGCGAGATTCTCTTGTTGGGTTTTTGTGTACGCAGCTTGCGTGTCACGGCGGCGTATTTCTGCATTCGCTGCGTACTTCACCATTGGGTCCAGGTCTTCTGCAAACTGCATTTTACCTTCTACCTCTGTTCTGTTATTAATCGCTTCATTGATTTGAGTGTCAATACTTGGAGTACTCATAATTTACCTTCTATTAAGTGTTATCGTAATTTAATAAATATATTAATCTATTTGTTTACAATAGTACACCTTTATATATATAATTAATAAAAATTTAGGAGGTCACAATGGCTATATTCACTTTTTCTACTAAAGGCTCTAGGCCTCAAGATACTGAAACTATCGAACGAATTAAAACTTTATGTACTAATAAAGGGCTTAACTTCAGTGCGCTAGTCCTTAAGCAGCTAGAAGCCTGGGAGACCAAACAAGGAGCGGCTAATGTCAGATGCGATAAAGTATAAAGCAATAGTCCGCCTACATGAGGGTACTGAGCCGAAGCTAATAGCTGAAGAGCTAAACATCCCATACTCTCGTGTTCTTAAGTATCGCAGTGAGCTAAAAGAAGCTGAGGTGTCAGGTAATCTTAACTCTTTACTGCAAATGGATGAAGCTGCTGTGGACCTAATGGCCAACGAATTAGTACGCGACTTACCCGTAGAGTTACAACCGCAGGCTAAAGCAATTACTGAGGGCGTAACAAACGGTATCAAAGGGCTAGACTCTCTCAGTGGTGAGTTCCAGCGTACTGCGATGCACATAAATAATCGCATCCGCACGTTATCAATGAGTATAGAACATGTCTCTGAACTAACAGACTTAACTAAAGCATTGTGTGAGCTCCAGAGCGCATTCTTTAACAAGCAAGGTGTTCAGGTTAACATTCAAAATAACAATGGCGGAGACTCTGCTTATAGCGAGTTCTTATCGGACGCTCCTGGTGCTTAGAATTACAGAAGAGCAGTTCAATGACCTGTACCCCGACCTTAAAGGCCACTATAACTTCTTTAACAACCCTGCACCTGCTGGTATAGCGAAGGCAGAGTTTGAACGCGTTTACCTAAAGTCAAAACTGTGGCGTCTTAACCATATATATACTATCATTGACAAGAATGGTGACCCTTGTATCTTCCGTATGAATTATGCTCAGCATAAAGTGTACGCAGCTACTCGACATCACCCTCGTGTCATTATCCTCAAGTCTAGACAGCAGGGGATATCCACACTGTGGCTTGTTAGCTACTTCGATGATGCAGTTTTCTCGAAGAACCTAAACTTAGGTCTTATGGCTCAGGGTGCTGATGAGGCGGCTACTCTTCTTGAGAGGGCTAAAGACTTGTGGGAGCAGCTTAGTAGTGACATCAAAGAATACATGCAAGTACGGTTAACTAAAGATAATACCAAGGAGTTCGCTTTCTCTAACAAGTGTAGTATCTTTATCCGTACGTCGTTCCGCTCTACAACCCTACAGCGTCTGCACATATCTGAGTTCGGTAAAATCGCAAATGCTAACCCTAAACGAGCTAAAGAGACCAAGACCGGTACCCTCCAGGCTCTAGGTAAAGGTAATACGGGTATCATTGAGTCGACAGCTGAAGGCCGTAACGAATTCAAGTACATGTGGGATGCCGCTCAGCTTGTTGTTAACTCTGGACAGCTCTCACCCAAGGATTTTTACCCTGTGTTCTTATCCTGGCTAGATGACCCTGACTGTCTGCTCGATGTAGACCAGGCTGAGGACAAAGAAGCACGTGAGTACTTTGAGGACCTAGAAACTAAGCTAAATATTACTGTGACGCGCAAGCAACGTAACTTCTGGATAGCACAGCGACGGGAGCTGCAAGGTGACATCTTCCAGGAGTACCCTGCTACACCTGAGGAAGCATTTACTGCAGCACGCGATGGCTCATACTATAGCAGACTGTTTAACGAGAGTGTTGTAAGGCAAGGGCGTGTACGGTCAGGCATCTACGACCCAAATATTGACTGTGAGATTACCCTTGATTTAGGCGTTGATGACTACTTCGTGGTTATATTCCATCAGTGGTACCGTGGTGAGTGGCGTATTATTGATGAGTACTGGAATAATGGCTACGGGCTCGAGCACTACGTCGATGTGATTGAAGGGCGAGGCTACAATGTTGTTAACTATAACTGTCCGCACGATATGGCAGTACGTGAACTCGGAAGTGCGGGCCGTGGTGGGTTAGCTAAAAGCAGAGAAGATGCGCTCCAGGAGTACTTTGATAAGGAGGGTATTTCGGCAAACATCACGGTCTTAGCTAAGACTGGTATCGAGGCAGGTCTCCAAGCTGTAAGGCGTATGATACCGATGATGGTTATTGACCCTAGATGTGAGTATATTATAGATTGTCTGAACAACTACTCTAAAGAATGGGATGATAAACTACAAGTATGGAAGAAGACGCCCTTGCACAATGAGTTTTCTCATGGTGCGGATGTGCTCCGACAGATTGCGGTCAATGCATTTGAGGGTGAGGTTGACTCTAACCTTGCGGTACCTCGTAGACAAAGCAGATACTCGGGCCATGCAGTGTAATTCTTGCATAGTATTTATATAAATTTATTAAGTTACTGAAAACGGGGCGCATAGAAAACTCAACGTCCCGTTGACAGTAGCCGCCCTGGACTGGCCCTAGCCCCTCTTCTGGTAAGACCAATACCTCAAAGGTAAGACCAATTGACCACAATCAACTTACCTAACACAAAGATCACTACTTGTACACTACTTTCTTAGAACGTTTTAATATAAGCATATAACTAATAAGTATTGTACATCGTCAATTAAGTGTGATAATCACACGTGTGCACATAATCAAGAGCAAAACGTATCTATCAAGTATTAATACTAAAGTACACCATTTACTTAGAACGTTTAGCTATTAAAAAACAAGCTCAATTTATTCAAAACTCCACACAATCAATATTAAAGACTTTAATTAATATTTAGTAGTAATATATCAAACTAAAATAAAGTATCAAAATATCGTCCGTTTAGTACGTTTAACGATATGTCTTGACGAAAGTCTTGGTGTATAAGACTTGTAGACAATCTAGTCATTTAGTTATTAAAACTAAGATTCTTATTCCAAATCGTTATTTCACATCTTCAAATAAAAGACTATAATTAATTTAATTCTTGAGTAACTAAATAAGTTATTCAAATCTTGAGCGAATGTGACTTGAGAGAAGAGTTCTTTAACAATTAGACTAATAGTAATATTCTTAAAGTATAGTTGACATCTTGATATTAATTAATCAAGAGGCAATAACTAATGAATAATATAAACACATTGTATAAAGCATTTGAAGCATACCCTAGCGATGCCACTTTTAAAGCATATATTGAAGCAATTCACATGCATTTTGGTGACAAAGCTATAGATGTTATAAATATGTTAAGTAACCACCCAAGTGGTAACTTATGTGATTTTATTTGTAGTGTAGTATAACTAATTGATATTAACACTTTTGTTAATATCAAGATGTTAATTAACTTAGAGAGAAATATTATGACTACTATCAAAAAAGACTTTGTATCAATTGTTGCATTCCTTGAAGAAAATAAAACTAAGAAAGTTTCTACAATCTTAGAAGAACTAAAGGGTATGTGTTCAAAGAAAACTAATGACAAGACATTTAAAGTTGATGACAAAGGTGAGGTTACTCATGTATTTTGTTATTATCACAAACAATGGGAAGCTATTAGTGAAGTTACTTATGGACCTAAAAAGAATACTGCAAGTGGTTTAAATACTATGTGCAAAGAGGGTGTAAGTAATTGGACAAAACAACAACGTATCGCGAAGAAAGCCAAAGAAGAGCTTTTAACTAAGATAGGCTTGGGTGAGTTACTTGTAGAGAACTTACAAGAAGAACAAGACCTAATTGAAGTTGAAAGAACTAAAATTATACCTTTGGGCGAATAAATAGTATGTTAACTATATTTTAAGAATATTAACTAAGGAAATACTTATGAATGATGAAACTAAAGCATATTTGTTTGAATTATTGGATGAGCGTATTGGCGACCTCCAAAACCAAGTAGAAGATGGTGCAGAGGAAGCTATTGCAGAGCTAAACTTGGCGATACGCGCTCAACGTGAACTTATTTAGGAGGCACTTATGAACTTGCAAACGCATGAGCTAAAGGTACTTATAGACGCCTTAAAGTTCTCTACTGAAGTGTACGAGGACCGAGGAGTCACACCTAAAGATAGTCCAAGTGAGCACCTTACTTATCTAAAAGAGAAGGCACTTATAAAGAAGCTAAAAGAAGTGGTGTGAACTAAAGTATCGAGGAGGCCTCTACTTATATAGTAAGGTCTACTTATATTATAATTATAATTACTTTTATACATAATATTATTATATATAGACAATTTAAAATATACTACTGTATATATATACAGTATATTTCTTACAACCGTTTATTGGATGGTGAATTAAATGTTGTGACTAAAAGTAATTATGATTATAATTAAAAATAACTTCTTACTTATCATACACTTAAAATGATTATAATAATTTATACCATTTTTATAATTTATTGTGCTATAATAAGTTTTCTGATGATTGCGACCAGGCTTCGCCTGTCAGCTAAATAAACAAGGAAATCGATATGAAGAGACCTAATGACCAATCAACCCTTGAAGAGGTAGTGGAATGGCTTCACTCTATGGACTTTGAGGTGACTAATAAAGCATACGCTTATTTTTCTAAGGTTCATAAGCTAACGCCGCAAGAGTTATACTTATTAGTTTATAACCAAGAACCTACAGTAAATGGGGTAGAAACACACCTTATAACGCCTAACAAGCTTTACGGTCCGCTTTCACTCAAGCAAAAGCAAGAAGTATATCAACATCATAAAGATGCAAAGACACAGAGGTTAGCTGCCCTCTACAATACTAATCCTCAAAACATTACTCTTGCAAAGCGAGGAGAGCACAACCATCAGCGTGTACAGCCCGACTACTCGAAAGTAACGCCTATCACGCCTTCCGCTGCTTATGGTCCACTAACACTCGAGCAAAAGCAAGAGATATACCACAACCACCGTGACGTGCCACCTAAGGTACTTGCACATTTATATAAAACGAACCACCAGAATGTACGGTTAGCTCAACGGACATTACACCATGGCAAGTCGCAGCACTCGGACGACTATATATTAGCTAAAGCAGCGCTTATACTTAATATGCCGTTAGATACACTTAAAGCACTTAAGATAGAGGTATAATATGTTTACACTATTAGGTATAATATCACTGATACTTGCACCATTTACGGGTGTGACACTTGTAACAGCAACGTGCTTCTTTATTATAGCATATATCACAGGAGAGATGAGATGACCACTAACTATGTGCCCACTTTCTTGGATGCTATGCTCACATTAGATATAGCAGTACATTACCACCACCATAAAAATAAAGATGGTGTCGTACGCAAGACTGCTAGGAGACTAGTACTTAAACAGTCACATACAGGCAAGCATTACTTACAGCTGCTTATAGCTTCACAGCACCCGTACGCAGCATTTACATCACTACAGGAGAGACTAGATGAACTCAAATAACTTAAAGATATACTTACAAGCACAAGCTATTGCTACACGTGTTAAAGGTATGGAAGCAACGAACATGAGTAAGGTCCAGGAAGGTAACATGCCTATGTATGCCGAGAAGGACTTTGAGAGTATGGCTTTAGCTTTAGTTAGCTTAACACGGAGGATTCAAGATGACTAGCTTATTATAGCTAAATAGAATATCCTTAGAACAAAATGTTATTTCGCATAGTTAAATAAATGTCATATTATTAAATAGTCAAATTAATTAAACAAACGGAGAATACCATGAGTATAATGAACCAAAATGCAGCAACACTAATAGTTGGTGAAAATCTAAAAGCAGTAAAAGTAGAGTTTACAGAAGGTGGTACTAGGTATAGTTACTTATGTGCCCACGATGTAGAAGAAGGCCAACAAGTAGTCGTTAGTGGTTATGCAGATAAGCTTAAAATAGTTACAGTGGTCGAGGTTGGCGATGCGCTAGACTTAGACTTAGACGTTGACTACAATTATAAGTTTGTTTTATCTACAATAGATACTAAAGTACATGACAATATTATAGAAACTCGTGACGCTATTAAGAAAGCTATAAACCAAGAGCAACGCCGCACAGTACTTGAGTCTATTAAAGAACGCATAGGCGGTCAGAGCCTCGTGTCTAAGTTATTAGCTAATATAACTAAATAGAATATCCTTAGAACAAAATGTTATTATACATTAGACACAAAATATAACATAATTATATAGTTCAAATTAATTAATACATGGCAATCATGCCTACAACAACTGGAGTCCACTAAAATGGCCACAATTAAAAAAGCGTTCCAACCTATCATGTCTTTATTAGCAGCTAATATCGGCGATACTTTAACCCAAGAATTATACGACCAAGCTGTAGAGTTAACTTGTGCTAAAACAGGTGCAGGCGGTTCACATGCCACATCATCTCATCGTGACGACGAAGGCAATGTTGTTGCTATTCGCTGTTCTTACTTTGGCCAATGGTTTAAAGTTGACGAAGTTGAGTTTGGTAAGAAAGCTAGTGCTGCATCAGGGTATAACCCAATGTGTAAAGCGGCAGTTAGCGCATGGACTAAGCAGCAAGCAACATTCAAGAAAGCTAAAGAGTCTTTACTTGAAGAAGTTGCTAGCGGCGAGATTAGCCCTGAAGACATCTCTGCACACATTGAAGAGCTAGAAGAAGCTCGCACTGCTGTTGCACCACATGACTTCACAGGTTATGACAGCCTTGAAGACTTATTAGCTTAATTGTCTAATTTAGATTAGGTCACATCAGTGGCCTTTTCTTCAACCCTCCACTAACATGACAGTAGGATTAGCTAATGAAAACAACTAAGCATAAAGGAAAGGTCTACCAAAAAGGCACAGTGTACGAATTCAGTGACGATGGTATGACTTGGTGCGTAGGTACACTTGAAGACATTCACCCAGACCCAGAGAGAAATTACCCTTATAAAACCCGCTCGGGTGACTACAGGCTTATCAGAGTTTATGAGGCTAGCTTAGGCACCATAACGGAAGCGCCTGTAAAACTGATTGATGGTGAGTGCTACTCGTTTACAGATCACTTCGGTAATGGGCGTAAAGGTTTTTTTGTAGCAGAGAATGACAGGCTTTATTGTCATGCAGGTGGCATTGTAGATCCTAGTAAGTGCAGCAACATTAAGCTACTAACAGTAGGAGAACAAAATGAAAACAATTAAAGATAAAGGTAAGGTCTACCAAGTAGGCGGATTATATGAGTATAGCGATTATGGTAAGCATTGGTGCGTAGATGCGCTTGAAGGCATTCAACCAGAGAGTAACTACCCTTACAGAACCTATTCGGGTCATGGCTTCAAGCTCATCAGAGTATGTAAAGCTAACTTAGGCACTATAGAGGAAGCCCCTGTAAAACTAAAAAATGGTGAGTGCTATCGATATACAGACCTCTACGGCAATGAGCGCAAAGGGTTTTTTTCAGCAAGACGTGGTGTGTTTTTTCGCACTGAAGGCTGCGATGCCCCTAGTGAGTGCACCAACATTAAACTGCTGGTAGTGGCGGGTTAGAAAAATGAATAAACATATTTTAACGGTAATGAAATGGTTAGATGACCCTAACTCAGTTAGTCACGGAAAACGAGCAAGTAGCAAGTATAAAGCTATCTTAACTCACTTGGCTGCTTGTGCTACTTATGCTGCTACTTACGATGAGGCTTATGCTCATGCTACTAATGCTGCTAGTTGTGCTGCTAAGGCTGCATATACTGACAGTGCTGATGATGCTGTTTATTGGGTTGATAAATATTTTGAAATAACTGGCGAAGACAAAAACAAATACCTAAAGGAGCTAGAGAAATGAGCAAACCGAAATTGCCCGCGATAGTCGAGAAGATTATAATCATCGCTTTAATATTAATAGCTATAATAGTAATGAACTAAGGAATAAGCAAATGAATAACAGAGATAAAATTAACACCGAGTTATTAGTTAATATCAACAACTCATTACAGGTTATGAATGTTCTAATGCTTTCATTAAGTAAGTTTGGCAATAGCGATAAGGATAACCTTAGAAGTACGCTAGACTCTCTACGCACAGAATCAGCGCGTATTAATGGCGCTTTAGACTTAGTTAACGAACAAGAAAATAAAAAGGAATCAAGCTAATGAATAATTATTGCCACCGTCAGTTTGACAAAGATGAGCGCACATATAGCGAGATATTTGCAGAAATGAAAGCACGTGACTGGGCTTATATAAACGGTGAACAAGTCTGGCTATGCCAGATTACTGATAGAATAGACACCGAAGACCTACGCGAGGCAGCACAAAGTGCAGTGCTAGGCGATGGTATAGTGCTGTATAACCTTTACCTAAAAACAATAAAGGAGTTCGACTGATGACTGAGTGGGTTAAAGTAAATGAAGAACTGCCACTGCTTGACGTGCCGCTACTGGCGCGTACCGCTAATGACTACGGTTATGGGCATGTGTTTGAAGTGTTTACATTTGATGGCAATATGTTTACACAAGAAGAGGCGTGGATGATTTTAATCAACGGCGCTTTCCAAGAATGGCTTAAAATACCTAAATAATTTAATTTAACTAAAGGGACTTAGAAATGAATTTTACTACAAGAGAATACGCAAGAATAAATAACGCAAAATTAGTTTGTATTGGCAACGCCAGTGCGCGTGTAATTAGTGAGCGAGAGGCTACAAGAGATTGCACGTTTGGCGACTTTGGGCGGGTAGTTGCTTTCCTAGAGCTTGAAGACTTAAAAGCAAGCTGCGACGGTAAAAGAACAGTACCCGCATATCTTATGGAAAACTGTGGCGTCTACACAGTATGTTAAAGAGGTTATTATGTCGAAAGTAGAAAAGGCGTTTGTGTTTGTATGTTTTATATGTTGGGGTGCTGTTTTAGCTCTCCTATGGGTTATTTAACTATAAAAGGTAGAGAATTATGAGTAATTATCCGGATAACATCCGTGACTTTGACAATCACCCAATGAGCCCTTTCTATGAGGAGCCTTTAAGTCAATGCGAGTACTGCTTAGAGTTTCGGGAGTTTGAAGACATGCGCACTGAAAGTTGTTGCAATGCATGTGCTGAGGAGTTAGAAGATGGACAAACAGGTTAAGCGCATGCTAGCGGCTAAAATGTTTACACATGAGGAGATAGCTAAGCACATAGGCGTCTCCCGTAGCAGAGTAACACAGTTAGCTAATAACCAGGGCACTCGCAAAAAGCAGAACACTTTAACAAGTCAGCAATGGGAAGAGTTATTAGCTCAGTACCCTGACAAAACAATAACCTACCTGGCAGACAAGTATAGCATCTCCAGGGCAGCAATATATAGGAAACTAAAAAATGAAAGATATACTGGTTAACCATGTGTATTCTTCAGGCTTTGTGCGTTCAATCATTGGTATTACTATATACCATAAAAAACTAGATGTTTCTGTTGAGTGTACAAAATACAAGAGTGAGCACCGTAACAGACAAAATTGTATCGAGCAGTTAGAAAAGCTCCTAGCTGAACCTAAACAACTGGAGTTAGTAGAACATACTTCTGACTATCTATTAGAACAGGCTTTTGACGAAGGTTTTAGAGCTGCAGGCTGCCGTCCAACTAATTCTGACCACTATAAAGACTTACGTGCTAGTAAGTTAAGGAAACTAAAATGATTGACGTAACATTATATACCGCTAAGCTATCTAATCACCACTCATGGGGCTCTGATGAGGCTCAATTCTTGAAAGAACAAGAAAAGCTCGTCAAGGCTGGCTTCACCCCTAAACTATGGGAGGAGGGCTCTAGCATGCATCCGTATATTGAAGAAAGTGAGAACATCACGGTCGACCAATCTCGTTTAGCAGAGTTACTAGTATCCGGCATTGAGCTAACAGGAGTTAAGCCTCTAGTTGTTAAGGTCAACATAGCAGAACACTTAAGTGCTATGGCTGAGAAACAGCTTAACATCCAAGTACCAAGTCGTAACGAGTATAATAACCGCTGTGAGGTTCATATGCCTGGTCAAGCTCTATCCTTATACAATGATATGAAACTACTTGAAGACTCTTGCACAGATGTCCTGCAGGAAGCGCTAAACGAAGGATGGCGCATTATAGCAGCATGTCCTCAACCTGGTCAGCGTCGCCCTGACTATATACTAGGTCGGTTTGACCCTAAGCATGATGGTGATAGGAGTGCTAAACGATGAGTTACCACGGTACAGCTAAAGCACAACGCAATGTGTTAGCAGAGAAACGAGTAAGGTACGCGCTTACAGAAGGAACCGAGGCTGTAAACAGCACTATACTACCTCAAAAACAATTGCAAGCTATAGCAGATGAGCTAGGTGTAAGCATCACTATAACACGTACTCATGTGTATGAAGAGTATACTAGCCTAGTCTACGAAATTGATTGTTTACAAAATAAAATTTTCAATATATAATATATTAATAATATTTTGAGGAGAGGTGTATGAGACCTAGAAAACTACTCTCATCTAAAGCACTGTCAACATTAGAGGTTAAAGTATTAGCTGGTATACCTCTAGCAGTTGCTATGCGGCAGATGAATTTAGAAATGAGCAGGCCTGCGGTGGCTAAGTTATTAAAATGGTTATATGAGGCGGATAGTAAGCTTGATGATGACTATCACTTAATGCTTAGACTTAATTTGTTTCCTGAGTGGCTTGACCAGGATAGTATGTTAGCTCAAGAACAACCGGACACATACACGTTTGAAGGACACTTCCCAACTAGAGGAGAATGGCGCGAATGCAAACAATAGCTCCTTTCACAGCTTTAGGATGGCACACAGTCCCACTCAAGGGTAAGTTAGAACGTGGCGAGGGTGGCGTTAAGACAATACCAAAATTTGAACAAGGTTGGAGACAACACTATCAGGAAAATAAAAACACCGTTAAAGCTAAATTAGGTGGCACGATAACTGGCGAGTGCTCAGGTATTATAGCTATAGACTGTGACAATGAAAATACATGGAACATGTTCAGAGCACTAGACCCTGACTATCCTTTTGTGTTCTTGTCCAAAGGTAAAGGTTATCCTGCAGGCACATTAATATACGCATTTGATGAAGACTTGCCAACAAGCTTCTCGTTAGCCGATAATAATATTGCATTAGACGTATATGCAAACAATGGCTTTGTTTACTTGCCTACGGAAGCTAACAAGACCAAAGAGCTAATGGTAGAGTTGCCCGAGCTTAAAGTAATGCCCGCAACAACTAAACTAATGTTGCAACAGTTACACTTAGCTAAGAACCAACCAAAAGAAGTGGCAGGACCTATACAAAGCATTGACAAGTCTTCTTGCCTTGCACCATTAGTTGAACAATTTGTTGTTGCTAAAGACTACATGCCTGGGTTGTTCCGCATTATAACACCCCGTGACTTTCGCAAAGAAGAACAATATATTAAGAAAGGTCACTTGCATCCAGAGAATATACCTGATGGTAGAGGCTCTGAGTATCTGTCAAAAGTATCTGCTATACTTGGTGCTGATAGTAGCATCTCACTAGACCTATACGTCCAGGCAATGAACCTTATAAATGCTTTGTGGCCACAACCCATGGAGGATGACAAATTTGAGCACACTATACTTGACCCCATGCTTAATCAAACAGCTAAAATTAACGGTAAAGTAATCTGGCAATATAATGAAGACTGGAAGCAACATCGTCTAGTGTTACAAACTAAAAGACAGTCTAACATAGAACTAGGTTTTGACGATAGACGTAACTTCTACTACTGCGTTGATGTTGTTAATGAGCACGTTAAACAGTTTGGGCGCGATACTGAGCTGCAAAGCTATATTGAAGCAACAGCCATTAACTCGCCAAAGAAAGCAGAGCTTAAAAGAAACTTACCTATGCTCAACGTTGTGGCTCAACCTAGTCTACCTTTTGGCTTTAGTTTCGACGATGATAACATTGCTAAAACGTTAAATACATTCAAGCATACGCCTGAGCTAATGATTCTTAACAATCCCTCAGACTATAAAGAATTTTATAACCGCCCAACTACTACACTAAAGTACTTTGAGACCTTAGTTCCTGAGGAGTCAATGCGTAACTACCTGTTGGGCTTTACAAAGCGTAAGCTAACTAACTTTGAGTATAGTCCTGTTATTCTATATTTCCTAGGAGCTCATGGTTCTGGTAAAGATACCTATGTGCAGATACTTGAGACTATCATGGGTCACGTAGCACGCCCTACGACTAAAGAGTTCTTAGAAGTATATAATGCCTGGTTACTGGACACCTACTTTGTACAGCTCGATGAGTACGGTAACCAGCTAACGCGTATATCAGATAAAGAAGAAGCTTTAGGTAAACTAAAGACCTACACTGGTAAACAACAGGTTATGATACGCCAGATGCGTACAGACGGCTTCTCGTATAAGCATAATGCTACATTCATTATGACAGCTAACAAGAACCCGTTAATGCTAGAGGATGGTGACCGGCGGATTGCGTTTCTACCAACACCTAATGTATTAGCTAAAGCTGATTGGGTTATTAACCAGGGTGGTATAACGGTTGTACATAATCAGATAATAGCAGAGATTAAAGACTTCTGTTACTACTTAGCTACAGAGGTTGAGATGCTAAGTCCACAAGAGTATATGGTACCACCAGAGTCCGAGAGTAAACTAAGTCTCATAGCCGACAGTATGTTCGCGTCACAACGTATAGCTTACGCATTATCTAAAGGCATGTTTGACTACTTTAAAGAACTATGTATTGACTATGATGCACCTACAACACTTAATGCGTTTAAGAATGAGCATCTTACTGAGGACAACCTCGAGCCACTCTATATGGCGATGACAGAGATGCAAGGTGACATGCGCTCATTAAACAAAGCAATGCGCGGTATGGGTATAGAGACTCATAATGGCACATATAAAGTCTTTAACAATAACCCGTTCACAGCGGAGGAGTAAAGTAATGACAGAACAAGAGAAATTACGTGCTGCAATTAATGAAGCTTTCCTATCAGGTACAGGGCATGGTATAGATGTCTGTGGTGACTCTGCCCCTGACTATAGATACATACAAACAAAAGAACAACGTCTAGAAGAACTTTTTAAGAAGTATCTAAAGGAGTAAACTAATGCTCAATACATTCAAACAATTCCTCGAGGACCCTCGAGCTTGGGATATGTATATAACAGGTAGAGCAGGCACTGGAAAGACTACAGACCTGAGCTACCTGGTTGACTACTGTCATGCAGCTGACATAGAATGTATTGTCGCTGCGTTCACCCACAAGGCCTGTAATGTTCTAGCCAGTAAGCTAATGCCTGGAACTAATATCATAACCTTGCATAAGTTCTTGAATAAGCGCCCGACGATTAACGGCAATGCTACTAATAAGAAGCACATTAGCAGCAACTGTCAGGTTGGTGAAGCTAAGAAGACTACAGTTTTGTTCATTGATGAGTATTCTATGGTTGGTGAGAAAGACCTCATGGACCTCAGAGCTGATGACATTAAGATTGTCTGGTTAGGAGACCCTTATCAGTTACCTCCAGTAGGAGACCAGCAAGCTGTAGAGCCTCATGGTAACTACCAGGTAATGCTAACAGAGATTAAGCGACAAGCTAAAGATAACCCTCTAGGTCAGACCCTGGAGCAATTAGTTAGCTTCATTGAAGGCAAGCCTATAGTACCCTTACTAGAGAACAGTAACTTCGTACGTGGTCGCAACTTAGCTCAAGAGCAAGGTGATATTATCCTGGCATACACGAATGAGCGCGTCCAGGAACTTAACGCAAGAATACAAGGTTATAAAGAGCCTCTGGAAGGTGATATGCTCTTTAGTCCTACCACTAGACATCATTATAAATTTCTTGGATGGACTGATTATCCGATGCAAATAGAGCTCCCATTCGGAGACCCATTAGAACTTAATTCTAAATATAAGACATTAGAACATCTAATCAAAAATAAGCAAAAATTCGCGATTCTGGAAGACCTAGATGGGGAGCGAGTGACAATGGCAGCAGTCTTTGGCCATTATGATTTTAAACTAAAGCTTGATGACCTTAAAGCGGATGCGGCAGAGAGTAATAGGGTAATAGAGCACGACTTTAAAGGCTATAAAGCGGCAGCGTGGACCGCACAGAACAAGAGCCACCCACTCGCTCGACGTAGAGCTAAAGCATGGCGGGACTTTCTTAGCTTTAATGAATGTGTAGTATGTTTAGATTTTAACCATGCTATGACAGTACACAAGTCACAAGGTAGTACATACAGTACAGTCCTGGTTGACACAGAAGACTTGTACAAAGCAGCGTATTTCAGTATGGCAACATACTTGAAGCTAATGTACGTTGCTCTCTCAAGGGCTAGTGAAAAAGTTATAACAAACTAATTTCATATAGCTAAAAGTTATTATACTTTTTTAATCAAGTGTAATATAATATAATTGTTCAGTTGATTAATTGAACAAATCATTTTAACTCATATAACACAGGTATATACACATGGCAAATGCTATAGAAAAAATCAAATCGCCGAAAGGCACATTCGAGTGGGTAACTATTTCAGGCGAAGGTAAAGAAAACCTTTCAGGCAAAATGAAGTACCTTGCAAATCTAGTTATTGACCCTCAAAACGTTCCAGCACATCAAGCTATCATTGATAAAATCGATGCTTTCTGGGAAGAAAATAAACCTAAAGGATTCAAGCGCAAGCCTAAGTCTACTGGTTACTACTTCCATGACCCAGTGCTTGACGATGATGGCGAACCTACCTACGATGACGAAGGCAAGAAAGTCTTTGACAAAAAAGGTAAGATGCATCTTACATTCTCAACTGATACTACGTTCCCTTCTGGTGACGATAAAGTTGTTAAAGTGTATAATGCTAAAGCTAACGTTATTAGCCTTGGTGACAAGTCTATTGGTAATGGCTCTGAGGGTTACATCTCAGGTGCTATGGGTATCTACACTAGTCAGAAGAATGGCAAAATTTTAGATGCAGGTGTTACTCTGTACTTGAATGGTCTTCAGCTAATTAAGTTTGTAGAGTTCACTGGTTCTGATGATGGCTTTGAGTCTGAAGACGATGGCTTCACGGGCATTGAAAACGATGATAACTTTGAAGCAGAGTCTGAACCTAAAGTTAAGCTTTAAGTAGGCGTACTTAGGCAAGTTTTTTCTCTTATTTTACCTTGCCTAAGCTTTTGGCGGCTATAGTCTCCCTGCTGTAGCCGTCTTTTTTGGGGAAAGAGTTCTGCTCTTCCACCTTTTTAGACACAGTGCACTTAACCAGGCACTATAATATAAGGTATAATTATGGAAAACCTATACGTACAAGTCGCCTTTCCTGGTGGCCGCCAACTGTACACCTACCGCACTCCTCGTGTGATTGAACCTAACACCCTACTTGTAGTACCTGCTAATAACGAATTAAAAGTTGTTAAAGCTTATGCTATGACGGATAAGCTTAAGCCAGGCATTAACTATAAGTGGATTGTCCAAGAGATTGATATGACAGAATATCAAGCCCTTAACGCTAAAGAGATTCTAAAAGAAGGCGTGAAGCGATTATGAAGACTCCTTACAAGATATATTCTATTACTGAAGCTTTTGCGCTCTTTAATAAAGATGAGCCTCTATTCTGTGACACTGAGACAATGGGCTTGTATGGTCAAGTGCGCTTAATACAAGCTTATCAACCTCACTTAGACCACGTTGTTATGGTTGACACTCCTGACCCAGTATTATTAGCTACTTATTTAGACAAGTTTAATACTGTATGGCATAGCGCGCATTATGATTTAACCACTATTCAACAGCAAACAGATACTCGCTGGATTCCAAAGCAATTTGAAGACACTTTCTTACTCGGTCGCTTACGCTTCAGTGATAAAGAGAAGTTTAGCTTAGACGAGACGTTCCAGTATGTTCTTGGTTACTGTCCTTATGCTAGACAGCACCTGGATAAGAAGTCCTTACAGAAGTCCGATTGGTCTAAACTTAGCTTAACTGAAGACCAGCGCTTGTATGCTGCTACTGATGTGTACTATATGCCACAACTATGGGAAGCTGTTAAAGCTCATGTAGATGATACTAATTATAAGTTAGACATGTTAACACTTAGATATTGTCTTGACTTCCAGTGGAATGGCATGCCTTTAAACAAAGATAAGTTATACTATCGTTATCAAGACAATGAGCAATTGATAGACGATATTAATCTTCCTATTAACGCTAATTCGTATGAACAAGTACGTGAGTGGTTAGGTGGTGTTACTGAGTCTGATGCTTTAGCTTTAACTAAAATGTCTCTTTCTGGCAATACTAAAGCACATCAGATACTTCAAGTGCGTCGCTTAAGAAAACAAAACAGCTTCTTAGACAAGTTTGATACTACTGACGGTCGTATCTACGGTAAGTTCTTACCTAGTGCACGTTCAGGTCGCTTAACTAGTAAAGACCAGAACTTACAGCAGTTACCACGTAAACTAAAAGGTATGTTTGAAGCACCTGAAGGCCGTGTTCTAGTATATGCTGATTATGCTCAGTTAGAATTACGTACTATCTGCGCTATCACTGCTTGTAAGGCAATGGAAGACCTCTTCCGGTCTGGCGCTGATTTGCACGGGTTCACTGCTGAGATGATATTTGGTAAAGACTGGACTAAAGACCAACGTAACTTGTCAAAGACCTATAACTTTAGCTTCCTTTATGGTGGCGGTGTTAATATGTTAATCTCTATTCTTATTCTACAAGCTGAGATATTACTTAGTGAAGAACAAGCCGTACGGGATAGACGTCGCTGGCGTAACCTTTGGAAAGAGATATATGCTTGGCAAGAAGTTGGTATCAACAAATGGCGTCAAGGTCGCTTAGGTAGTACACCTTTAGGTCGTAAGTACAAAGCTAAGATGATGACTGACCAGCTTAACATTGAAAACCAGGGTGCTGGTGCTGAGGTAGCTAAGTTAGCCTTACACTACTTCTACCCTGAAATGAAGAAGTATAATAAAGAGCACAATGTTGACTTTATGGTGTGTAACTTTATCCATGATAGCTTCATCACTGAAGGACCTGATGACCCTGAGCACTACCAAGCAATAGCTAAACTTAAAGCTGATGCAATGCAAAAGGCTTGGTTTGAAATGAGTAAACTGTATAAAATAACCGACCTCCCTATGCCAGTAGATGTAATTGTTGGCAAGAACTGGGGTGACATTGAGGATGATGACTGTGAAGACATCTGGAACTATAACTTAGAAGGAATGACTCATGCGAGCAACCTGTAACCCTTTAGAAATAACACTAACACTTAATGCTGATGAAGCTTACTGGCTAAAGGCAATGACCCAAAACGCTGTAGGCCCTGAAGATAGTAGAGACCATAAAATACGAGCTGACATATTTAATGGTCTACCAGACTTTGAGCTTTTAAATAGAGAGGTTGTTCGCAATGCTACAGTATGAACATGATTATGCTGCACTAATAACTGATATATTAGCTAATGGTGCAGATAAACAAACAAGAAACGGTAAGACTAAGTCTTTATTTGGTATGTCACTAGAAGTTAAAGGGCTAGAGCACTACTTTCCTATTCTTCAAGGGCGTAAAATGTACTATAAAGGGGTATTTGGTGAGTTAGCAGCAATGCTCCGCCGTCCTACTTGCGTCCAAGACTTTAAAGAGTGGGGGTGTAACTACTGGGACTTGTGGGCTAATGAAGACGGTAGCTTAAAAATAGACTACGGGAATACCTGGTTTGACTATGAAGGCTTTAACCAAATAGCACAGCTCAAAGAAAACTTAAGAAACAACCCCAATGACCGCCGCATGATTATTAACGGTTGGAGACCTCATAAGTTGCAAGAGCTAAGTCTACCTTGCTGCCACTATAGTTATCAATTCTACGTGGCTAATGGTGAGCTAAGTATGGTATGGACTCAACGTAGTGTCGATGTTATGATAGGACTACCTTCAGACATTATCTTTGCTGCAGCGTGGCTTATAATGGTAGCTAACGAATTCGGCTTCGTACCTGGTAAGGTAAAATTTGACTTTGGTGACTGCCACATTTACGAAGAACATATACAAGGCGCTTATGAGTATATTCACCGAGTAGAAACTGATAAACCGCTAAGAGCTCCTATATATAAGTTAAGAGCTCCTAAAGGTAAAGACTTTTGTGCCTTTGAACCTAAAGACATAGAGATACCCCTATTTGATTCACTACAACCACTTTCATTTAAACTAAAGGCCTAATTATGCACAGAGTACTACAAAGAGTTGGCGCTTGGAACGCAGCTCGTTATAAACAAGAACATTCACTTCCATTAACTGTTAGCTTACTACGTGAAGAACAACGTGAGCTCTTAGAAGCTAAAGCACCTGTCGATAGGCTTGACGCTTTATGCGACTTGACATTTGTGTCCATTGGTGCGCTATGGAAGCTCAATGTACAAACTGAAGACCTTAATGCAGCACAAGTTCAAGCAGTACAAGTGGTGCAAAACCAGTTAGACTGTAATGAGATTTATCCCGCGATGTACAATAGCACATACATTGACGTGATAGAGTTTGACCACGACTATCCTATGGCAATGGCCTTACAGCTGATAATAACTTCTTGCTTAGCAGAGATGACAAGCCTCGGCTTAGACCAGGCCCAATGTATTGAGGCATTACTTATTGTCTGCGATGCTAATGACTCTAAGACAATAGCTAAGACTGCTAGCGATGTTAAAGCTAACATAGATAAGGGCCCTTACTTTAAAGCGCCTGAACCCCGTTTAACTAAATTATTGGAGGAAGCCCGTGGAAAACTTAACTAAATATGTAATGGGTGTTGCAGCTAAGTCTAACGTAGAGAAGCGCAAAGTAGGTTGTTTATTACTCGATAGCTCAGGTGATATAGTAGGCCAGGGTTTTAATGATGTAAAAGTACATGCTGAGCTTAACGCTATCCATAACTGGAAGAACGGCCCTGCAACAGATAGTCAAGCAGTTAAGGCTATCGTTACACATCCACCTTGTCCAGACTGTGCTCGTGCTTTACAGTTAGTAGGCATACAAAGAGTAGAGGTTGTAGAAGCCTTTATGAAGTTTGATGGTGATAAACCTCGCTTTGACTTGATTGACCCTATGTTTGCGTTATTAGTACTAAAATTTGATAATTGGAACCAACCTTTCCCTAAAAAGGAAGAGCTTAAAGCTGCACTGTACCAATGGAGTGTACGGCCTGAGTTCAATACTGCTGAGGACTGGGGTGTTCTACTAAACTTAGTTTTTGGCCAATATAAAGACTTCTATCACATGGAGCACTCTTTAGCTGCGGTACTAACTTTTGGTGCTCGCAAGTATAAACCAGGTAACTGGAAAGAATGTACTGACACTGGTAGATACCTGGCAGCAGCTCATAGACATCTAAATGCAACAGAAGAGCTTGATGATGAAACTAATTTACCTCATCGCGACCATCTATTGTGCAACTTAATGTTCCTTTACGTACTAGGACTAAAATAATGACTATTCAAATTTTACAAGAAGACATTCGCATTCGCCCCTCAGCTATTGATGGATTCTTTGGCTGTGCGTGGCAATGGGGTTCTACGTTCCTCGAGGGCAACCGCTCCATGCCTTCTAGCCGTGCGGCTATCGGTACTTCTATTCACGCTGCTGCAGAGCAAATGTGGAAAGAGAGCATAGATGCGGGAGATAAGCGCATTAACCTTGGCACTATGACTGATGCTGCTATGGAAGCCTGGAAAGCGGAGAACGAGCAGGATAACATGCAGTTCAATGATGGAGAGACCCAGAGCACTTGTACAGCTGAGATACTTGCAGGTACTGAGGCATTCATTGAAGACATAGTACCCTTCACCGACATACCTACAGGTGTTGAGGAGTTCTTTAAAGTCGACATTAACCATCGGTTAGTATCAGAACTTGGTGGTACTATTGACTATATCAACAAGAATACTATTGCGGATATTAAAACTGGTAAACGTAAGCCATCAGTAGCTAATTACACGACGCAGCAGTCCATATATAAGTATTTAGCTATGGAAAATGGTGTAGACGTAAAACATAATCTAATTCAGTCGGTAGTCCTTAAAAAGGTCCCAGAAGGCGCGATACTTCCAATGGAGTCTAACGTCCCTCAAGCTAAAGACTTAGTTAACATCATGCTTGACACCCTTGACTTAGTTATGTTAGATGTAGCGCCTATTGAAAGCATTCTGCGCCCTAATCCTAAGTACATGTTCTGCAGCAAGCGCTTCTGTGCGTTCTATGGCAAATGCCCAGGCACTATGCAGCAGATTCAACGTCCAACAACTATTCCGGTAACTAAACTATGATTAAACTAATATGGGCACAAGATGAAGCAGGCGGCATTGGTAAGGATGGTGACATTCCTTGGAAGTGCCCCGCTGACCTAAAGCACTTTGCGAAGAAAACTAAAGGCACTACTGTTGTTATGGGGCGTAAGACCTGGGACTCTTTACCATTTAAGAATGGTTTACCTGGTCGTAAAAATCTAGTACTTACTAGGGACCCTAACTTCTTAGAAGCTGAGACTGTAACACTAGAAGAAGCTTTAAAGCTAGATTGCTGGGTTATTGGTGGAGGTGAGGTGTATGAACACTTCTTGCCTTACGCTAAAGAAGTACATATTAGTTATATTGGCGGCGATTACAATTGTGATACTTTTGCGCCTACGGATGTTACTAAGAAGTTTGGTGGTACTATATGGGGCAGATACTTTGAAGCCGTATAAACACCAAGAAGAGTTGTCTACCCAGGCACTAGATATACTTCGTGAGAACATGATGGTATATCTAGCAATGGAAGAACGGACAGGGAAAACTCTTACAGCTCTTTTAGTCGCGGAGAAATCTACGGCCAAGAGAGTCTTGGTGATAACTAAAAAGAAAGCCCTGGATGGCTGGGAGGACACTTTAGCTAAGTTTACCCATACTAAAGACTACGTGGTAACTAACTACCATCAAGCGCATAAAGTAGAAGATGACTTCGACCTAGTGCTATTAGATGAGAGTCATAACTATATTAGCTCATTCCCTAAGCCTAGCAGTATGTGGAAGAAGCTAAAGTTATTACTAGCTCGTACACCTATAGTATACATATCAGCTACGCCGTACGCACAAGGCCTACAAATGCTCTTTCATCAGTTTCAGCTTAGCAGTTGGAGCCCTTGGAGGAAGCACAAGAACTTCTATCAGTGGTTTAGACTGTACGGTAAGCCTTATGAGCTAGAAGTTGCAGGTATGAAAATACGCCAGTATGACCGCTGTCACGAAGACATGATACTTAGTGTTGTAGAGCACTTGTTCATAACTAAGACTCGTAAAGAGTTAGGCTTTGAGCATGAACCAGAGGACGTGAAGCACTACGTGGAGCTAAGTAAAGAAACTAAGAAACTCTACAATGACCTAGTTACTGATGAGCTTGCTCCCGTAGAAGACCGTATGTTAGTTTGTGACACAAAAAGTAAACTAAGAGTGAGTCTGCATATGCTCGAAGGTGGTGTGGCTAAGATTGATGAAGAGTACCTAGTGCTTGCTAACCAGGAGAAGATTGACTATGTCCTACATGAGTTTGGGGATAATTCTACTAACGTCATTATGTATAACTATAAGGCTGAACGAACTAAGTTGGAGAGACACTTTAAGCAGTCCCTTCTCTTACAAGCTACTTCTTATGCTGAGGGTGTTGACCTTAGCAATTTTGATAACCTTATTGTTTACAGCCAAGACTTTTCGACTGCACGACATACTCAACGCCGTGCTCGGCAATGTAATATACAAAGAAAAGACCCAATACGAGTACATTTTATGCTCGTCAAAGGCGGACTGTCGGAGCAAGTATTTAAGACAGTCACGATTAACAAAACAAACTTTGTAGACTCAGTCTACTATAAGGAAACGCTATGACTTTACTTTTTAAGCCGATGCTTGCTGCATCGCAAACACCTGACCTTGACAAGATAGAATACCCTGTATTAGCTTCACCTAAGCTTGATGGCATACGATGCATTATGGCTGATGGTATTCCTTTTAGCCGCAATATGAAGCGCATACCGAATCAGTTTATCCAGAAAGAGCTCATGAAGCTACAACAACATGGGTTAGACGGTGAGCTAATGTTAGCTGAAGGCGATTTTAACAACGTGCAGTCTGGAGTTATGAGCGTAACAGGTGAACCTAAATTCTACCTTAACGTGTTTGATAACTTTGACTTAGATATGTTCGGCTTTTGGGACCGCTATAACAAGACTAAAGATATAGTAGAAGAGCTAGATAGTCCGTACATTCGCATGGTAGAGCATACTGTAATCCATAGTGCTATTGAGCTGCAGTTTTTCTGGTCTCAATGTATTAGTGAGGGATATGAGGGTGCAATGGTGCGCTCCTGCCAGGGACCCTACAAACGTGGGCGTAGCACTGTAAAACAAGGTTATTTATTAAAACTAAAAGTATGGCATGATGATGAAGCTGTTGTCATAGGCTTTGAAGAACTGGAGACTAACTGCAATGCAGCACAAACGGGAGAGCTTGGTCAGACTAAACGTTCACATAGTAAAGAAGGGATGGTGCCTGCCGATACTCTTGGTGCTTTGGTTGTTCACTGGAATGGGGTTGAATTCAAAATCGGAAGCGGCTTTGACATGGCCATGCGCCACAAGATATGGCAAAACCAAGAAGAGTTCAAAGGGAAAGAAGTTACGTTCAAGTACCAAGAAGTAAGTAAATACGGGAAGCCTCGCTTTCCAATCTTTAAATCGTTCCGGGAGGACAAATAATGAAAGCACAACTAATCTCATTTCTATGCGCATGCGTTGTACCCCTGCTAGCGTGGGTAGGAGGCTATAACTTTGATACTCGTGGTGCTACAGCAGTTGGTATAACTCTAATGACTATAGTTGTATACGCCCTTGCTATTACCTGCCCTCTCTTCCCAGCTAAGTGGAGAAAGTGGTGAGTGAGTCCAAAGTACAAAGTAAAATCTTGAAGTGGCTCAAAGCTAATAAGTTCTGGGTCTTCAAGACTATACTCTGTAACCGCAATGGTATACCCGACATTGTGGGATGTACGCCTAAGGGTAGGTTCTTTGCCATAGAAGTTAAATACGGCGCCAACAAGCCTTCCAAGCTCCAAGAATGGAATATCGCGGAGATTCAGAAGGTTGGTGGCATTGCTTTTGTGGCGTGGGACTTGGAGACTGTTCAAAGAGAGCTTGCTCCAGAGGTTGGAGGAACAGGTCCCGTTCCATCAAACGACGTTTAACTAAGCCTGGGAGGACTCTACCTCCCGCTTTTCTCCACTTAGGAAACTCTGCCGCAGCACCTTCTATATCGCCTCTGTTTAGCTTCATCCTCAAAGTACTAGCTTTAAAGTTTCCTGGCCCGATATTAAAAACAAGACTACATAATGCATCAAATTGGTTCTGATTTAGCTCCAAACGGATGTATCTGGAGACAAATAATTCTGTCTGAGCTAAATCTATACGCAGCAAATTTTCTGCTTCAGATTCATCAATATGGAGTCCAGATTTAGCAGTCCGAGTGTGTCCATAGCCTATTGTCCATACATTAGCAGGGCAAAGATAAGCATCAAGGCGTAGTCCTTCACAAGCCTTGATAATATCAGTATTGACTACCCTCACTTCATAACCTTACGTATGAGCCGCTCACCAAACCAAAAGCTAATAACAGTAGCTAATAGCGTCTGGTCCCAGGATGTCCACATATCTCCACCCTGGACGTACGTCACATATTTGCTGTACGAGTATAAGCCCATAAACCAATAAGTTATTATCGGTCTTACGGAGCCGCGCAATGCGTCGACCCACGTTACACCTGTTAAGACCATTGGCTTATGTGATGCTTTAGTGCTCGCGATGTCAGCCTTTAGTTCAAGAGCTAAATTAGCTAACTCACCTGAGATTTGGGCTTCCTTGATATTGGATGCGGCAATCTTCTCATGGAGCGCTAACTCATGCGCTTTGTCTTTACTGTCTTGGAAGTACCCCATAACAGAAGGGACGATGCTAGCACCGAACCCCAATACGCTGCCTAAAATTTCTAGCATAATTTACTCCTTTTACAATTAGTTTTATCTCTTAATGGGTAGCTAGGTAGTAGGGCGGTGCTAGCACCTACTAGCCCATCAATGTCCACGCTCCAGCTTGCCTTACATAGAAACTGTTTCCAGCTATTCCATTTGTTCTAATATGCACAGAACCATCAGCAGCGGCTTCATTAGGTGCGTGATCTCGCCTATCAAATATAACAGGGATAGCGCCTAACCAACGAGTAGTCACGCCAATCAGTTCATTATAATCAGCAACAAATCGTCCTGCGTGACCATTTGTTTCAATGCCATAGTACTTATCGCGTATTGTGTTTCTTGAAACATCAAGTACATCTGTTGTTTCCGAGCCAGCAACTTCAATAGCTCTTGAGTTAGAACTGTTCTTATCAAAGAATGTGTTAAACTCGCCACTAATGTTATTGTTCTGGATTCTACAATCCTGCACACCAAAGGCCGTACCAGTCACTCCCATCTTATTGAAATATTGGAGCTGTCCCAAGCTTGTGTTACCTTCAATCACAAGAGACTTTAATCGTCTATTTGCTGGGGTTGAACCACCGTTAGCTATAGAGATGTTATCCATATAATCACACGTGGCATTCCAATCATTTCCTAGTATAGATAGTGTGGCATTACCTTGCCCCCCTACAGCCTCAGCATTCCAGAAGATGCCAATAGACGCATAGGCATTAGTTGTTTCTGGGGTGCTTCCAAACGTGTTACCAGTAACTGTAATCGAACCATAAGCTATTAAGTTTATATACCAATCATCAAAGCTATTAGCCGCATCACCGCGACCCCCTATGATTGTATTGCCGGTAATGGTGCAAACACCATGCCCGTAATTCCCTAGTAGATTAGTGTTGTAGTCAACAAAACGAGCGTCACCCTCAAAGCCAGCCACTAATCTTTCATCGCATGGTTTAGCTCTAAAGTGGTTACCTGTAACTGTCAGCCCTTCGCAATGGAATTGGTGGTATCTAAGCATAGGCTCTCCGCGCCCACTTATTACACCTGCTGCATTAGATTGTTTGGACACAAAACTTTCAGCAGTACAATTGACCATAGACACATCGTTCCATGCCCATGTCCAAAATCCGTAAGAGTTGCCGCCTTCTTTCAATGTACAATTGTCAAATGTTATTTTTCTACATTGGTTAGCATAGTCAGTTGCATCGAATGCGCCACTAACAAAACAAGGGAATATCTTAAAACCGTTATTAGGGTCTCCTAAGTAAGAGCTACCAGACTGCGCGAATTGCCCCCAAGGATGAAATAGTTTAAATGTACAATCTTCTAGCTTCCAGTTCCCGTTTAGTTGTTCTTGTGTTCTGACTCCACCAGCTTCCGCATCAGACCCATCACTACCTATAAATGCGCCACAAAACGGATATTGTGTATTACTGGTATGCACTCCGATAAATGACATCTCGAAGTCTATACCTGTGGCATATAATCCATTACACGCTTTAGCATAACAAAAGGTTAAACCCCCATTGCTTGAAATGTTATGGTCTACTACTTTCACTCTAGCCCTTTTACCTATGAATTGGATACCATCCTTACCATCTAAGTCAAAAATTCTGTGACCATATGGTGATGCAGGTGTCCCACTAGCCGAGATAATATGCTCTATAGAACCTAAATCAATTGTGGTGTATGACCTAATTCTAGTAGAAATAGCTCGTAATGCGTCACTATTATCTACTCCATCCTTAGCCCCAAACTGTACCACGTTTAATGACATTCCAACTTGCAACACCGCAATATTCCCATTAGCAAGCTCATGGTCGCCATAGCCATCGAATGACTGCGGGGTTACTATCAAATACCTAGCAGCCCCCGCATCACCCTTGGCGTAATATCCACCAGTCTCTACAAACTGACCTTCTTTTAATTTAGCTAATTTAAGTTTAGCAACTGTATCAAATGTTTTCATATTATTCCTTAGCCTCCTTCCGAGGGGAGGCTCTAAAGTTGATTAATAAACTTCCATTAATTGGCCTGTCGCTGTTCTGTACACTGTACCAACTAGCTCGCCACCCGCTAGGGCTGCGGTGTTATCAGCATAAACAGGCGTATTGTATCGTATCTGTTTACCATTTTTAAGCCACACATAAGCGTTAGCCCTGCTCGCGTCATCAGCTCCAATACCTAAAGCCTCCGCTATTTGACCGCCAACGTAAACCGTTTTTGAAGGTGTGCCTATACCATCAGGGTTTGCAGGGTCGTTGTAAGTCCCTTTAACTACTTCAAGATAACTATCAGCCCGTAAACCTAATCCGCCTAGCGTAGAAGCTCTTGAAGCTATAGCGATATTATCCTCACCGCCAAGCACAGAAACACCGACTAATACAGTGCCGCTGCCGCTTGTACCTATCTCATTATCATAACCACCGCCGATAAATGAGTTTTGAACTGTGGTAGATAACATCTTGTTTTGATTACCACCGACAATAGCGTTTTGTGTACCTGATGTTGTACCTATATTGTTTGAATACCCACCACCAATAAACGAGCGCTGTCCATTCATTTTATTTAGATAACCACCTAAAATAGAAGAGTATTGCGCGTTATTCTGTATGTCATTTTCACGACCGCCGACAATAACAGTGTGCGAGCCTGTTGAAGCGCCTATATCATTTAGTTGGCCTCCGCCAATAAATGAGTAAGTGGTAGTAGAACCCGCAATCTGGTTGTCAACACCACCAACTAGTACAGAGTGACCTGCTGTCTGCCCTGTTATCTGGTTTCGTTGACCACCACCAAGAAAAGTATAGTAAGCGTTGTTACCTGTGATACTGTTATCTTCACCACCGACCAAAGTAGCTCGGCTGACCGCTGTGCCTGTAATAGTGTTTTGACCACCACCACCTATAAAGCAACGATTAGCAGTGCCGCCTGATATAACATTGTCACGCCCACCACCTATGACCGACAAAAATGCTTGCGTACCGCTGATTAAGTTTGTGTTACCACCACCAATAAACGAATAGTTGGTTATATCTCCGCTAATCTCGTTACCCTTGCCGCCCGCAATAGTAACCCAGTAGCCATCTGCGGCATTAGACCAGCCGCCACCAATAAAAGCCCCTTGGCAATCGCCATCGTATGTCGCTGTAATGCTGTTGTCATTACCGCCACAAATTGTCGCGCCGTCTCCTTTACCTATCGCACCCGCGCCCATATCTATGGAGTTGTTTCGCCCTGCTATTATAGCAGAGTAGCGTAGATTACCTGCAAGTGTCAGGTTGTTCGCTGGTGGTGTTCCACCTAAACCCCATTGGTCAGAATGTGTGGTGGGCTTTTTGCGTAGAACCAACGCTAAAGTAGCAACACCAGTACAAGCCGCAATATCAAATGTATTAGCTGTAACGCTTGAAGCTAACACAACGTCCCACATTGCACCGCCACCATTGCCAGTAGTACGCTCTTTAAGGTTTACACTATCACCTGCCGCCAAGGATGTACTAGCTACCGCATCGGCTAGTGTAGCGAAGTTATGAACGAATTCTCTACGCAAGTCCGTAGTACTAGTATCTGTAGCTAACAACCATGTGCCAGGGCCTGTGTCTGAGGCTATGCCAGTGAGGTCTGCTTCGTCATAGATATAGTCAGTGTACGTTACTGTATCAGAGTATACGCGAGCACGTGTGTACTTAGTTACGTCAAGCGCACTCATCTCTACCGTAGTATCTAAAGCTAAAGGTATATCAACCTTCTGCACGGTTACGGCACTACCAGCACGAGTCTGGCTAACCTCTCCCTTGCCCTGAGCGATGTCTTCCATCGCTACCAGGCTTTTCTTAATATTTCTTACTGTCATTTCAGTTTCCTCACTTTGTCTGACCCATGTTGGACTGCCATATAACCCTCACCTTTTAGCGCTTGGTTCATTAATTTCTTATCTGCCTGGTCGATGCCATACTTATTAGCTATAGTCTGTTGAATATCGTAAGTAGCAATGCGATGAATAGGTATTTGTTGCTCCACTCCATTACCTGTTGCACTTAGTATTGGTCCTTCACCATATAGTTTAACTTTAGCAGAACCTGCGTCAACTGGCATACCTGCTGCACGCTGAATGTCTGTGAACTGTTTTAGTAATCCCTCATCTTGTATTTGACTCATAACGTCTTTCATAAGATTAGCGTTCAAAGGCTTCTCTAGTAATTCTGCGGCCTTTTTAACTAAAGAGAAGTTACGTTGCTCTTCAGTAGGTGCAAGACGTTTAATATAGTTAAACATACCAGATGCGAATTCAAACTTAGCTCTCATTACTGGGTCTACTGTCAGATAACTCTGGAACTTCGGTATCTGAATACTACCTGTCTGTTGAGCTAAAGGTACATCGTTTTTAAAGACTTCCGCCATCTGCTTAAGAGCTGCTTTAGCTTTACGTGCTTCTGGCGTTGTAAAGGTTATCTTATCTAACTCTTGAGCTAGCAGAGGGAAGTGTATAACGTTTAGTCCACCAGGTGATCCATCAGTAAACTTCTTGGCTAACGCTTCAACAACAGCTCCCTCAGTAAGTCTTCGACTTTCTCTAGGAAGACTTGTCATAATCTCCTGAAAAGACCCGTCAATAGCATTAATATACTTAACTAAGCTGTTAACAACGTCTTCTTCTGACACACCAGGTGTGCGTAAAGCTTTAGCTATAACGTTGCGCTCTAAACCTTTCATCTTAGCATATTGGGTCTTAGCTAAAGAATAGTTACTTAACCATTGCTGTGGATTCTCCATAACAACGTCCGCACCTTGACGGATAGCACCATCAATGTTTTCCATTACTTTGTTAAGAGCCTCAAAGTCTTTAACCTTAGTTATACGCTTATTGAACTTAAAGTCATTAACTAACTGTCTTAGCTCGATTAAGTCCGTAAGCGTGCGACTGTCCGCCATAGCACTTATTTTGTTAGACTGTAAAGCAAAACGCTCAAGAACTGCAGGGTCCATAATGTTCTTCTGCAAAGTCTCTAGTACAGGTTTAATCGCTAACTTTTCAAAGTCCCATGCAAAGTCATTAATGCGCGGCGACTTTGCTACCTGTTCCTTGACATTACCATAGTAAGCTTTAACCTCTGTAGTATAGTTATTAAGGTCTTGCGTTATCACACGACCAACGTTCTGGTCAGTAAGCTCTGCAGTAGTAGCTAATACATCCTTAGCTCTTGTATCAATAGCTTTAGCGACTGCAGCACCTGCTTTAGGGTCTATGCTCGCTGCGGCTTTCAATACGTACTCTGCACCAGGGTGACTCAATATAGTTGCTTGTATTTGCTCTTCTGCTGCTTTAAGTGTTGTAGTGTCCTGTACTGTAGCTTTATTCAAGTTAGTGGTAATATCTGCTACTTCAGAGTCACTCAAGAACATAGTATCTTTAAGCGCTTTGTGAGCACCTGCAGTATTACCATCGAGTAAAAAGTCTTTAGCTCTCTTCGTCGCCTTCCATATAGCACCTGCACCTTTAGCTAAAGGATAACCTACGGCATCACCTATAACTGAAACCTCAGCAGCGGTCAGAGCTTTATGCGCTGCAACACTGGCAGACATCTCTTCGTGTAACTCTACAGCGTCACGTAAGTAGTCTAATTCAGTACCAACACCAGCACCAGTAACCGCGCCTACTATAGAACCTAGACCAATCAAGAGTGGGTTCTTAGTGTACTGAGCAGTCATACCACCGCCAGCAACAGCACCTGTAACGCCATAAGTAATCTCATGCGACTCTTGGCGCATAGCTTCCCAGAAACCCTCGTCTACTGGAATAGCCTGCCCGTCAGGTCCTTGCGCAAACCATTTACCATCGCCGAACGGCATTAGTTGGCCTATACCACTTTCAGGGTTAGGCTGGAAGGCCATTGTAATACCGTGTTGCTGAGCTAAGTTAACAATATGTTGAGCGCTTGCTGCAACCGCTTCTTCCTGTCTCTTCCTGTCTACCTCATTACCAAAGTAACCACTAATACGAGTTGTTACAGAACTCATATTAGGGCTGATAGTCTGTAAACGAGATAATAGTTGCTCTGCAGTCATACCTTCGTCAGATATGATACCGTGATAAGCAGCTTTCTTAGGGTCGTTCTGTTCACCCGCCCACTCGTTAAACTGTTGCCAGTAAGTCTTTTCAGCCGGTTGGTCAATAGGCGCAGACGTACGTTCAGCAATCTCAGGCTCTTGGCCTTTGAAGAACGCCATAACTTCTTCTTCACTATCACCATGAACATCAACAGATTCTTGAGCAAATTTAGCGTCGCCTAGAATCTCTTCAATCTCGTCACCTTCATAACCAGCTTGACTTAGCTCAAAGCGCACATCGTCATCAGTACCACCAGCTTTAAGTGATGCATAGCCTGCACCAACAGCAGCTGCTGGACTAGAGTAAAGCTTAAGATTTGCACCTTTAGGTACTACTTTAGAATAGCCTGCCTCGTTAAGTTCTTGCTCCACTTGGCTTGTAGTACCTTTACCTTTACCATAAGCATCACGTAGACGCCTAGCATGCTCTTTACCTGCTTCTTCAACACCACTATCATCAATAGCTTTATTCGTAGCAGTCAGCCAATCAGCGTCAGATAAATTCTTACTTGAGTATATAGCATCAGCTAACTTTGCTCCTACGCCTGTTTTAAGGTCTTCTAAACCCATTTCAACTTTAGGTTTGATGATAGCATATTGAGTACTCTCAGGTAGCTTAAGTCCTTGTGAAGCAAGCTCGGCTCTATCTTCCACTGTAAGACGTTGTACATACTGGGCTATCTCATCAGCGTCGTCAATATCTTCTAAGCCAGGAATGACTCGGCCTATCTCCATATATTCCGCATTTGTTAGCTCAGTAGCGTCACCTACGGTCTTAAGCTCGAAGTCCATGCCGTTTTGCTTGGCTATCTTCTTAGCTGTGTTAACCACATTACCTTCGTACCATTTTTGAACACCTTCAGCACGTTTAAGGCTTGCAATCTCTGCACCTTCGATTGGTATAGCTAACTGCTGACGACCATCTTCAATAGCTGAGTCAAGTTCACGTTCAATGCCTTTAGCTAACCAGGACTTCTCATAAGGTGTCTCTGGAATGCCCTCAACAACTTTCGCGCCTGTTTCAAGTACGTCAGCAGCTAGTTCGCCAATATCATTATCTTCTATTTCTGCTGCACTATAGCCTAGACGGTGCAAACCTTCCATAACCTCATCTGCACGGTCTGTGTAACCATCATTAAATGCCTCGAAAGCTTCAAGCTCAGCGGGTGTAGCCTCTACACGCTGTACAGCAAAACCACCTTGACCACGCGCTTGTTGGTGAAGGTCGGACTGTATCTCTTGCAGTACACGTGTAGGCTTGCCGTCCATCGTGTCATCGAATGTACGAGTATGCATTAAGTAATTTGGCACCTCACTAAAGTGCTCTGATGTATAGCGAGAGTTATTAAAAGTACCACCTATCGCTGCAGCGACATCTTCATCTGCTACTTCGCCTAGAGGAATATTTTCTTTAAAAGTGTACACATTTTCTTTGTACGTTGGGTTTGACATACCTGCTTTTATGCTAACCCACTGGAAACTAGGTTCTGCTTGCACCTTATCAAAAGTATCTTTACGAGCGCCTTCAAGTTCTGTAAGCTCTGCTTTAGTATATTTCTTTTCAGGTTGGATAGCTAAGTCAGCGAACTTAAGCTCCTCATCCTTAACCCCCATCTTCTTAAACGCGTTAGGAAGCTGTTTACCCTTAATAGTCATGTCTTCAGGTAGTGCTTTAATACCAGCTTTTAATACGGATTCGATACCCATTATTCAACTCCCTCGTTAGTATTTGTAGGTAACTTTAATGCTTTGCTTTTGGGGCTCTGTCCACCGCCTTGCGCTCCAGCCATCATAGCTTGTTCTGTTGCCGCAGGGTCACCACCAAGCATTTGCGCAGTTTGTTCTAGGATAGTAGCCATATTAGGTGAGTACTTAGTTTTAGTGCTCTTAATACTTAATGCCGCCATCTGGAAGAAGCCTGCTGGATTAACTTGAGACACCATCTGACCAACCTGGCCTGACATAACTGTCTCTAATAATAATTGTGCTTTCTCATCTTCATCATTATAAGAATTCGATTCTACGCGTATTTGGAAGTCCAAGAACGTGAAATCAGAACCTTCTTCAGATATTGGAGCTAATATAATATTTCCTTCTTCGTCTGTCATGATATCATCATTAGCTGGGTCAGTCATAGGCAGAAGAATAGGTTGCATTATAGGTTGTCCCATAGGGTCAAACTGACCAGAGAACTCCATCATTGGCTTATTGAGCTCAATCCAGCGTTGTCCAACTACTTCGTCAGCAACCATTATCATTTGATTAGCATGGTAGTACTGTGAAGCTAAATCAGCTATATCTTGACCTAAGCTGCGGTAGAAGCTCTCTATGCGTGCGGTGATATATCTAAGTGACATAATAGTCGCGTTCTGTTGAAGCTTAACCTTGCGGCCACTATCTGATGCGAAAGCCATACCTAAGAAACTGTCATTAATACCTAGCACACGTTGGATGCGGTCTAATGAGCGGTCAATAATCATGTACTGGTCTTGTATGTCTCGAGATAATGTCTCAAGCTTAACACCAGATAACTTCTTAACTTCTATAACAGCATTAACGCGATTAAAAGCACTAGTGAACTCATCAATGTTGTCCACAGAGTTCTTCTCAACAAAAGCTTTCTCAGAGTTAACCATTAGTTGTATAGTCAATACAGCCTGGTTAAGCGCTCTTTGAGACTGCAATATCTCGCGGAAGATGCCATAATACTCTGTTCTATCAGAACTGTGAATACGTTGTACTCTGTAAGGCCAGCGAGTTTTCTTGAAAGTAATTTCTTTCTTCTCAAGCATCACATCGCCACACCAGAAGCACGAGTAGCTCTTGCCATCGTCTTCTTCTACAACAGAATGCACGATAAGGTAGTTGTCAAAGACTTTGTAATAACCCGTGTAAGAGTCACCATAGTTAAAAGCAAAGTCTGCTTCATCAATATTTAAGTGGTTATAGTAAGCAGTAAGCTCATCTAACTTAGCTTTACCAAATGTACGCTTAACAACATCTTCAGTTAACCATTTAAAGCGGTGCAAGAATCTTGCGTCTGAGTAGTCATCCATAGTGCTCATAGGGTCTAACACTAACTCAGAATCAGGTACGTGGTGCGAGATAATCTTATTGATAGGACGACCAAACTCATCGCGCTTACCAGTATCTTGCACATTAGTATAACCACAAAGTAAACCTGAGATCATGCCACCAAGCTTAATAGTATCGCCTTCAATATCAAAGCGATTCTCTACGAAGACATTGTTAACTGTATCGTTAAGTATACTAGCAGTATCAATGTCACGCGGGTTAGTTGGGCTAATCACTACAGTGTTAACTATAGTAGAGTAATAACCCACTAACATACGAGCAAAAAGCTTTACTACGTTAAAGGTCTCCGCAGGTTGTCCACGGTTAGCTAATACAGCCAATTGCTCTTCTGTATAATGACGATTATGGTATAAGTCCCAAGCTTCATTCGCTTCTTTACGTGAGTGCTCGTAGGCCTCATAGCCTACTTTGAATGAATCTTTTAAGTCCTTAATTTCTGCGCGCATTATATCTCTCCTGTATACTTTGCTTCGGCGTAATAACACCTGGTGCATCTGCTCTTAAACTACCGTCTAGCATATCAATACGCTCGTCGATAGCGGAGATAACATCAGCTAACTTATCCTGGTCCATGTTTAGACGATACTTAGCTACATAAGGGTCGTTCATGTCATAAACACTACTTAACTGTTCTTTTAAGTCTTCCATCTGAGTTTTAAGCTTAACTAATACAGGACCTTTTTGTTCGGCCAGACTACCCATCGCTGCATTAAATGCACCAATCTCACCAGTGCTTAACGTTGCACCGTATAAAGCGTGTCGTAAAGTATTGCGGAATGTCTCATAAGCTGCCGTACCTTCTGTGCCTTCAACTTCGTTAGAAATATACTTCTTAACACCACGAATTAGGCTATCAATAGGACCAGCTTGTTGGTCTGTAATCTCTTCACCTGCAACTTCACCTAGAGCAGTTAATTGACGAATCTCTTTAGCTACCTTGCGGTCTGCTACGTTCATCGGGAACTCTTGCTCAATACGGGACATTAAGCGACTAGCTAATCTACGATTCTCAGGCTTAGTCATATCCGCAGTAGTAAAGTCACCTTCAAATTGCTCATCCAAAGAATCTTTAGCTGTATTAACCTCGTCAATCTTAACTTGGTCTGCTGAGCGTTCTTTCTCTGCATGAATCGCTTCTTGCTCAGGAGTTGCAGTACCTTTAGCACGTTTAGACGCTAAACGCTCTTCATATGTGCCGCCTTCCTTCTTCATAGCAATGGCTTCTTCAAGTGCTTCAATATCTGACATACCAGGGTTAGCTTCTTTAATTTGGTCTGCTATACGCTCTAAGCTAGAAGACGGAGCTGTACGACCAGGCTTGTAGCGGTCAAGAGCCATCTCATGAGCTTGCACTTTAGTTAAGCTAGGGTCATTCTCCATTAATAGAGCAGCATAGCGCTCAATCTGGTCTAACTTTTGTGGAGATATGCCTGATTGTAAACGTTGGGCGTTAAGCGCTTCTTTACTCGACCTTTCTAGAGCTAAGTCATCCATATGACGAGTGAAACCTGTAGACGCATAGACTTGGTTCATATCAAGTAACACTTGTGAACCGTCTGCACGAGTCGAGATAAGATAATTAACTTTATCCTTAATACCTTCAGAGTCTAAGATACCTGCTTGCTTTAATAGCTCTTTACCACCAGGGCTGTCAATAGGGTCAACGCGAACCATATCTTGGTACATTTTAGCACCAATAGGATTTTGCTTTGCTTCAGTAAAAAAGTTGTTTAAGTGGCGCACATTACGATCACCTTGAAAGCGCGTAAATGCCGCGAACGTTCTATCTTTAAGACCAGCCGCTTGCGACTTGTACAAGTCATTCTGGAGCTGCTGCATTTGCAAGTCACTTTCTACTTGACGCATAGGCGCCTGAGCTTTGTAGTCCTCAAGTTTCATCTGAGATAACTGCTGGCGACTTTGAGCTTCCTGCATGCGTAATTTGCGTTCAGGAGCTTCTCTTAAGTATTGACCTGTTTGAGCAGCACCTTGCGCGATGCCTGCTCCGATATATGCACTCATTTTAACCTCCTGTTGGTGGTGGTGGTGGTGGTGATGCAGGTGTGCTAAGATAATCGACTAAAGCGGTGCCTGCTGTGCTCACCGCGCTACCTATAGCTTGTCCTGCGGCTTGCTCCGACTGCGTTGCGCGTTGCTGGGCCGCACTAGCTTGATTAGCCATTGTGCGCGACAAAGACTCTGTCGGGTTTTGACCTAAGCCTATTTGTAAGAAACGAGATTTGTCTTCAGCCGCCATGCGAGGCGCGTCACGTCTAATCTCCGCTCTACCTTCAGCACCTTCAAGTTCGGATTGAGCGTGAAGACTAGCTGATATACCAGAGCTTGGGTCTATGCCACGCTGAGCTAAATTTTCATCTAGTCGCGTCATCGCTGTCTGACGTTCTTGCTCCAGGTTCTCTAGGCCTAACGTCTCATAGTACTCAGGCGTTAAGTTATTGTAGTAGTCGGCTAGGTTATCCTGAACAGGACCATAAACCTCATTCCACTCGTCCAACCTCTGTTGTTCAAAAGCTAGTTGGTCACTACTTAGCTGTTTAGCTGTTCTCGATGCCTTGTCTGCGGAGTTACTAGCAACTACACCACCAACAACTGCGCCGCCAATTATGGCTGTGGCTACGCCAGACATAAGACCTCCTTAACACTATGACAATAGTCTGTTGTTAATTCTTCCAATTTAATATCCCTCAGTGCGTACAAATGTACGTCTCCGTGAATGTCTAAACGCATCTCTGCATTTGGATTAGCGGAGTGATTAGTATAGCGACCAATAGGAGTCCTTAGACCATTTAGTCTACCCGGAGCAATAAGTTCGCCTTGTTTGAATTCTCTACAACTAAACATGCCCTTACCATGGATGGGGGAGTCAAATAGCTCCACCTCGTAACCTTGTGGCATGCACATTTGGTCTTCTAAGTTTTGTACTTGTGTTTGTACTTCACTCTCAGTCATCCCCAAAGCACTTATTGCTTCTCTGTAGCTAAGATGGTCTGCAGTAACATCGTTATAAGTTGTTGTTAACTCTAAGTCCGCGTACTCACAGAATATTTCTGCCTCCACTTCTTCAACGGTAGTTGCGGATGTAGGGTGGTACGAGACCCATCTTGTTTTAGTTAGTGCAATACCGGCTTTCTTAGTTCCTGCACGTGATACTAGTGTACACGGCGCGTCTATGCGCTTCAGACCATCTTCAGTGGCAATAAGCATTGAACCTTCGAGCATCACATCCATATGGTCTACAGGGTGCAACCGGCCAGTAGCTAAAGTGCCCTTTGGAAACACAATCTCTCGCTTATATAAGCCTTCGATAAATTCGTGTTTTACTGGTATAGGTATTTGCTGATGGGTTTCAACAAACGCTTCGTAAGCCTCGATACGGTCACGTAGAGGTCTATTAGGTGTGAATAAAGCATTAACATGCGCTTCTGTGATTGTCTGTATCTGTGTCATTAGGGTAATACCGCGCTACTTGGTGTGTACATACCAATAGCGTTAACGCTATCAGTGCTTAAAGGGTCATATGGAGCGTAAACTAATTTAGCGCCTGCGCCTTGTTCGACAGAAAATACACTAAGAGTAAAAGTACCTAGCGCAGCACTAGTTAAGTTGTACTTAACTGTGTAGTGTTGCGAAGCTGTAGAGTCAGCAATGTCATAGCTAATCATATGCTGTGTGTTATCTAGTAAGTCGTTGCCATTACTGTCTTGCGCATCAGTAAGTACTACGTCGTACACGCCAACACCATTTCGCGTTACGCTTGCAACATTATAGTTAAGGCTAGGCGTTACCGCTCCGTCAGTACTACGGCCAGGAAATGCTATAGTAAAGGGGCGGTACCAAGCGAAGTTATTAATAAGTTCTAGTAAAGCTGTTTGGGCAGTGTTGACTACCTTAAGCTCTTCAATTTCTGCCTCTAAGTCTTCACGGTTATCTTCTACCGTCTGCTCTAGGAGCTCTGCTGCAGCGTCTAAACGCTCTTGAGCATCTGCTATAGCGACTGTAAGGGCGTCAGCAGAGTTTACTAGTTCTTTTTGTGCAACGTACTGGTCATTAGTCCTAGCTGCGCGCTTACCGAGTACAATATCAAGCTCTTCTACAAGGCGTAGCAAAAAACGTTGTAGAACAATAGGCTCTTCAACGTTTGGCGGTACTTGAATTATAGACTCGTTACTCATTATACTCTCGGCCTGCTACATACTCGTACTCGTATACTTCACCAGTACCAGTAATCTCAAATTGCACAAAGTTACCGCGCTGCTTATTCTGAGGAACTTGAACCTGGAAATCATCCTCACCAGTTAGCTCCTTAGTGCACACAATAACATCGTTAATTATTATATTTAATATTATATCGCCTTTTGAATAAATGTGAAGCTTTTTATATTTCTTTTCTTCTGTAACCGAGCCCTCAATAAACCTAGGTGATAAGTAGCTAAGTGAAAGACTATCCGCAGATTCGAATAACTTGTACATTGCGCTGTTGAACCAACCGTACAAGTCACCATTAGCATAAGCGATTGTACTCACACCTAAGTCAAAGTACTTAAATATCGTACCAAAGCGGAAGTCTGCGGCTAAAGTACTACCATCGGCATTATGACAGTAATAGACCTCATTAGCTACTTCAGAGTCAACTGGGGTTAGTGTTATCTCACCTAACTTATCCTTAGTTATATTCTTCACCGCATTACCGGCAGACATACAAAGACCTTCAACCGAAGCCCAAATTAAAGCTGGGCCTATCTTTTGAATCGATGAGTGACTAGTACAACCTTGGTCGCCACTTAGTGGTTGTTGAGCTAAGCTAAGTGGTCCTGTACCAGTGACTAAGAAAGTCTGGTACGCAGTAAAGACTAATACGCCGTTAGCTACAGGACCGATACCTGTAATAGGAGCATTAAACGCTATGCTATATTCTGGTGGCCAGGCGTTTGGTACAGCGATAGGCGTAAAGCGCAAAGAGTCACCTACTGCACCAAATAGCATAGCAAAAGATTCTGTTAGAAAGCGTAAGCCTGTAGGCGCTTCATAGTAGTTGTCAGATTCTAAAAGTCTACCATCTACTTCAGTATCACCTAAGATATCTTCGTATAAAGTTACTGCTTTGTCTACTTGTGAAACTAGAGTAAACTCTGCAATATTATTACCAACACGGTACAAACGCTTATGCGTTACTTGGCTATCCGAACTAGTTGAAGGTAGCGTAGTTGTAATAGTACCACCTTCTACGGGTACCTCATTTGACAAAGGACTAGGTACAGACTCTGTACCATCATCTTCATTATAGTAAGTATAGACATACTGATATGTACCTTCGAACTTACTAAATAGTGTATCATCCAGTACATCATTAGTACTAATATCTTCTGTATCATCAACAAATTTATCTGTCGGGGCAACAAAAGTAAATGCTTTATACCATACACCTTTATAATAGCGAAATAAAATAGCAGAGTCAGCAAAAGGACCCTTTAAATTACTAAGCTCTACTGTTCTGTCAAAAGCACCACTAGGGTCCTCAATAGCAGAATCACTTTTTAGCAACACAGACTCTGCGACAGATGATGGTTTACGTACACTAGCCTTAGTTCTAACTGTAGCATTAGTGCTACGACTTACGTTTAGCTCAAGGGCATCAGAGTACTTGCCAGCTTTTACGTTAACTAATAGGTAGCGAATTTCAGATACAGGCAAATCTCCATAGGTGCCTATGTTAGAAACAAAATTTTCAATTGCTAAATCAGTAATAGGAGCTACAGCATTCTTATTAACTAGATTTGGAGCATTAGTAGGGCGAATAATACCTAAGTTATCATACGCGCCGCTCTTATACTTTTGTGGTCTAGTTACCCCATCAGTAGAGTACATAGTTTGCTGAAACTCTAAGAAGTCTGTAGGTACATCAGCGTCTACCCATTCTTGTTCAGCAATGAAGAACTCATGATATTGCTTA
>Ga0080013_1000778_pt1 | contig 43983 bp, 28 predicted proteins | sample ETNvirenome_6_85_FD_69236 | JGI IMG/M metagenome (GOLD analysis project Ga0080013, IMG submission 69236) | Marine viral communities from the Pacific Ocean - ETNP_6_85 (SPADES assembly) (version 2) | ecosystem: Environmental > Aquatic > Marine > Oceanic | place: Pacific Ocean | collected 2013-06-19 | reverse complement strand
CCAGAAGTACCAGAGCTACCAGAAGTACCAGAAGTACCAGAAGTACCAGAGCTACCAGAAGTACCAGAAGTACCAGAGCTACCAGAAGTACCAGAGCTACCAGAAGTACCAGAAGTACCAGAGCTACCAGAAGTACCAGAAGTACCTGAAGTACCTGAAGTAGCTGTACCTCCGGATATAAAACCTGCCCCAGTTATAGAATCATAAATCTGACCTGTAGTTAACTCAAAAGGATCAGTAAAAGAAGAATGTCTACCGTCGGGCGTTACAGTTCTGACTGACATCTGATAAGTAGTATCATCAAATACATCAAGCACTAAACGCGGCTCATATTCCGTAAGAATAAAACCTGAAATATTTTTTGCCACCAACACACCCGTCCCCCCGGTAACAACGATTCCATAATAAGGATCATAACCAGCTGTGCCAGCCGACCCAACGTTTCCAGCAACAGGCTGCCCCCCTGTAACGGCAGTAGAATAAGTTCCCGAATAAACCGAACCCTCTACCTTCCCCCCTGACGGATGCAAAACAAAATCCTTAATGTTTGGGTCAAAAGCAAAACCAAAATAAACATCACTCTGCTCCGTGAAACCCGAAGGAATCATAACCTGCGTAATACTAGTTTGGCCTGTATGAAAACCCGGAGGCAAAACAGCCGCAGTATCCACCATCAAGGTATGCTCTTTCCATTTAATACCATTTCCGGTATAAGGGTTAATACCGGGATCGACTTCAGTATAAGCCTCAAAAATAGGCGCCCCCTGACGACCACTATAAGCAGGATTCAGCAAACTGGTATTAACACTAAAAAAACGTTGATCTAAACGCCCAGTCCCTGTACCGTGAATAATATTAAAAACATTCTCTATTGAGGGTGTTGTTGCTGAAAGTGTTTGAGACGTACTGGTATATTTACCGCTTTCCTGTAGCTTAACCTCATAATCAAGAAAACCTTGATAATTTTCCTTGTTCCACTTAACCACCCACTGTGGCCTTATGGCTCCGTCAAATTGAGTTTTGGATACTACTACCTTACCCGTTATGCCTGACGGAACCTGCGAAAAAGAAAAAGGATCAACCGTAAAAGGCTTAACGGACGAAGGATATAAGAACCCACTTCCTGTTCCATAATTATCCTCCGCATAAACTTTATAATACATCCCCGACTGGCTAACAGGCGGAGCTATAGTAAAAGTATAAGGATCAAAAGGACCAGAAAGCCCAACTCTTTTGACAAAATCAGCGGTATGGACCCCCGATCCCGTTAGGGCTTCGCTAAAACCTGAAAGACGCGAAGCGTAAATAACTAAATTACTTACTCCGCTTTTTTTTGTTACGGTTGGAGAAAAGGTAATGTCTTCCCCCAACCCAATAGTAACGTTTGAAACATCCGGCGACGGACTAGTTAAATAAAATTCCCCCGTATGACTCATCCCCAACGAATGAGAGGAAACACGCAGCCTTAGTTTACGAGGGTCCAGCCCTACTCCTGAATTCTGTTTTGTAAAATCCGCATCCCCATAAACACCTTGAAATAAATTTGTAATCTGGGCTGTGTCTAAATCAACAATTGTGTTTTTATAGCCTGTAGCCAATTGAGCCACCAACAACCCTGTTTCGTCTAACAAGGAAACATTAAAACCCTCAAACGAATTTAAATTCTCTATCTCTTGTAAACTGAAAGTCCCCTCCGTCTCCGGGTTAACCAAACTCCAACCAACGGCTGGACGTTTGCCAAAATATTCCCCGCTCGCTGCTGTTGCAAAATAAGAAATACCGGAGGCCCCCGAAAAAGGAGTAAGATCGGTATTATAAGCAAAGGGCTCCGAAACGGGAGGCGCATCAGGCTCATTCCTGAAATAAAAGCCAGAAACCTCCAATGCTTGTTGGAAGTTTTTTTGAGGAAGTGTGATGTATTTTATAGGCATTTTTAATCGCTTCCCGTGACAGGCAACAGATCTGTCACATTAGTAGTACTTTCTATTTCTTGCTTTATACCGAAAAAACTTCCATCAGAAACAAACTTATATGCCTCGAAATCTATTTGATAAGCTAAACTAGACAGCTCTTGAGCAGATGTAAGGGCAATCCTCACCGCTGATAACACCTGAGTACCCTCTTCAACATATTTTGTACCCGGCGCTACCTTATTGGGATCCACCTCATAGGACACATCACCATATTGTTTAGTCACCACACCCAACCAAACGTTACCCACTAGTTCCCCTCCGCCGGTATATACCCTCAGATAAAAATTTCCTAGCTTATAGTTCACACCAGCAACCATTTGACCTGCATCAGTTGCATGCATCACATCTATAAAATTCTGCAAGATCTCTACCGTAGGAGTCAAATCTAAAACAACCGCCGATACTACCACCGCTATTGGGTCGCTCTCGTTTACATTATAAACTATATCTGTATCCACCAATTCGGGGCCAGTAGTTATCCCCGAGGTTGTCTCTGGTAGAGATTCTAGCGTTACCCCGATACCTAAATCTCCCTCGAATGGAACTTGCGGCTTGACCTTATAATCAACGCCGGTGGCGGACTGCTGAGTAGCTATAAGGTTGCGAGATTCGTCTATCGCTCTAAACTTAGAAGCAGCATAAAGCAAAGCAGTCACCATGTATTCTCCCGGAGTTTCTTCGCTTATGGAAACAACACGGTATTCCACCTCTTTAATTTTAAAGTTCGCAGCAGTGTTTTGTGCTGACCATATAGTCCCTACTTTTACCTCGCTAAACGCTTCATCCGCTTCGACTGTAATCAAATCGTTCTGAACACCACCATTACCCTCGCTAGCCCCTATCGCAGAAATAGTAAACTGTTTGATTTGAGGAGAACGCGTTGCACCTACCTCACTTTCTGTGATACCTGTGATATCCTTATTTCTGAGTTGGGAGGCTGCTTTCTGGCTTAACCCACGCACCGTTTGGGTTGCTCGAGGTACAACTAACGTAATTTTTTCTCCTACTATATTCTCATAAACACCTTGATCCAAAGTTAACTGGTGCTCTCCGGGGGATATACCTTTTACTCTCCCTCCATACCTTTTTGAGGTTTTTAAACTATCTTGTATTTTTATAGTGTCTCCCGGGCGCAAAATAGTGGCGTCTATTCCTGTTTTAAATTGAATTAAATCAGTTTCTAGTTGATTGGTGAACAAAAACCACTTGCCTAACCGGTAAGCCTGAGCGCGAGAAGTGATACCAAGGCCCGCTATTTTCTTTTCTAAATACCCATATTTTCTAATAGATGCCGCATCTTCTACGTATTCCACTTTTGGCTTATAACTGTCCGCAGCGTCATTGTATCTAATTAAAGCAGAAGTAAAACGTGTAGTTTTAGCGCTTCCAGAGTATGTGAAAGCGCCATCTTTAACATTCGCGTTGGTGAACACCATCACAGCATCTCTAGCTTGATCATTAGAAAGAAATACAAACCCATTATGCCAATAAAGCATTCCCCTAAAAATAGCAGCCAAATCATTTAAACAATTAAAAGCGTCCTGCTCTTTATCTAAATAAATATTAGTTGCAAAACGAGGCTCCAATACAGGGCGATACAAATTCCTATCAAGAACCACTCTGCCCTCTGTAACGCCATTACCCAAAGAGAAACCCGGGGCATAATCTTTAGTAAACTGATTTCTTGTCCCTATAGGCTTACCAAGCTCTTCTTTCAAATGAATATAAATCCATTTTGAAAAAGAGAATGGTTTTCCGTTTTCCTCAAGTGTTTTAGCTTTATATTGGAAATATGCTCCAGCTGTATCCTTGTAAAATTCCATAACATAAGCTGGCTCAATCACTTTATGTATAGAAAATCTAAACACCTTATTTACTTCATCGTATTGTCTGTTACCTATGCGACGCCTAAAGCCCTTTTGAACTTCCTCTCCTTTGCTATTTTTTAGTTTATATAAAGAAACTGTTTGTCCAAGGGGAAATAGCCCCCTAAGATCATCCTCACCTATAGGGCTGGCTAAACTGTCTTGAATAGTAACAACTGCGCCCCTAGAACTAATTGAAAAATCTCTATAGACATATTCCGATTGATATCCGGTTTCCACCAATTCATCACAATACTTGGCAATAGAATACAAATTCCACTTGTCCACAACACCCTCACCAAAACCATATTTAGCCAACCCATAACGCTTACTTGAAACCATATCATAAAACGCCCACGCTGGGTTATCGGTCCACCTTGGGTTAAGAGCAAACCTCCCCGTCCAATTGCCCGTATAAATTCTGTTTTCAGCGTCGTAATTTTCCGGCACCCTTACCTTTTTCATTTTCATGTCAAAAGTACGTTTAGGCACCCTTGCAAAAGAACGCGCATCTACAATACTGCCCACAATAGCAGAATGAGGATAACTTAAGGGAGCTTCCACTATTTCTGTGACATTCGCAATACCACCTATCCTTTGAATACCACCTACAGCCACCATATCAGGAGTGGGCTCTTCGCTTACAACACATATGGAAACCGTTCTATCTCTACCCAACTTGGCTGGCGGAAGCGTAAATTCGTGCGCGCGAACATACGTCGAAGTAGCTAAGCCAGAAATTGGACATAATGCATAATAAGCAATCCCACCCGGCGGCTCCGCGCTCATCATTCTATCACTGTCTTCATAACCCACCCTAACCGCAAACATGATAGTGTTGTTCAGCGGACCTTTACTTGATAAGTCAGACCCGGGCTTCATATGACGGAAAAAGAGCTGTTGTGCAAATAAATTCAACTCGATCTTGCTAACATTATCGTTTGTGATCATATGATGAAAAACCACAGGGTGAGCTCTAAAAACTTCCGTAAAGCGAACAATCATTGATATGCCAGCATTAAGAGAAGCGTCTCGGTAGATTGAGCAATAATTTGCATTATTGTTAATAAGACAGTACTGTTCAGTCCCCTTCTGTTTATCCATCTGGCCATCAGGGTCGTTCCATTCGTATAGCGAATATGTATCCAAAGATCCCACATTGCTCACATCAGTGTAAAGGTGTGGTGTAATAAACGCCATAGCATTTGTATGATTAAACCCAGCTAAAACTTTTTCATAACTAAAGGTTTGAGCGGAATTAGCAAAAGACAAAGAACTCAAATTTTGCTGGGAAAGCTGAGACATAACGCTTTGATCCGCAGTACCATACTTTAGCTCTGCCGCGATGCGTTGGTAATTTAAGGTTCCAGCATAGCTATTTTTTACTGGAACATCATTCAAATAAAACCCCTTAAAACCATCTTCGTTTAAAGTTGAATTGACACTTAAAGGGATCAACTTACCTTGCGCATCACAAAAACCCGCAATAGGACCTTCGCTTATCAAATCCAAAGTCTTGTAAATACTAACAGACTCTAGCTTGTCCCTCCCCCCATGTGTAGGCGAAGTAGCGTTTCCGCCACCGGTCCCGGGAGTGGGACTATCCATCTTCTTAATAGCACGCGTGTTAGTCTCCTCACCCTCCCCCACTGCCCCAGTTTCCCCAAAGGTATCTAGGACTGTCTTGACCGGAGGTGTTTCCACCGCAGCCTCCACAAGCTGTTCGCTCGCCGTATCAGGAACCCCAGTATCAGACTCCTCCGGAATATTAGTCTCTACAAGCTCAGCCTCAGGCTCCTCTTTAGTATCAATAATCTCCTCAAGGGAAATAACGGGCTCCTCAGCACCCTGCTGATCAGTCTCTTCACTACCGACATTAGAACCCGGTTCCTCAGCACCCTCCGATGGCAACTCATTATCTAACCCCTGCCCACCGCCCTGCGCCGCCGTGCCGCCGTACGCACCAGTGCCATAATATAAATTTACTTGAGTCGGATCTAATTTTTCTGGATCTGTATAGCCCATGTTAATTAACCTTTACGTATTCTATCTGTGGACATCTTCGCCCCATAAGTTGATGATAGCCCCACTGCATCATCAAGTGATTGATTTAACTCAAAGTTCGACTCCCTCCATCTATCCCACTGCCCCTTATCTACGTTAGAAGCGGCCACAGAAATCACCTTGCTACCCACCTTTATGCGCCCATAGCCCACAGGCACCACCTGTCCCTGCTCGGTTGTATTTTCTGCCGAAGTAAAAATAAAAGACGTCGTCTTAACCGCCTCGGGATCATCCGTACTCAGCAACTTGGCCATAAGCATACTAATGCCAAAAGAAATAGCTGCGCTTATAAGAACAGTTAAAACAAATTCTAACAAACCAACCATAAAAGCGCTTTGTATACCCAGTTGCGACACGATTGCGACCGCAAGGGTGGACGCGGCACCCGCTAATATTGGAATAATTTTTATTTTTTTATTTTTTATATTAGATTGTAAAAAATTATCCGAGTCAACTCTCTCTCCGTCTACAAAAATAGCCCAGTATTCTTTTTTGTTTTTATATAAATAAGAACGTAAATTCTTAGTGTTAGCTTCTATGGCGCTAAAAAGCTCCCTAAAAGTAGACACCTGCAAGTTCCAAACGGAACCAAACACTCGACCTAAATGTCCTTCTATATTTACTGTTGTCATAATTTAACAAGACTAGTGGTTGACATCTTAGCCCCATCAATAAAAATACCATAATTATCATCCAGAACCGGAACCTTTACCCCAAAGTCCGACTCCCTCCACCTATCCCACTGCCCCTTATCTACGTTAGAAGCGGCCACAGAAATCACCTTACTCCCAACCTTTAAACGACCATAACCTACCGGAACAACGTTACCTTGCGACTCTACATTCTCTGCCCCACTAAAAAGATAACTCGTTGAACCCGCCGCATCAATGTCACCGGGATCACGTTCGCTTAACTTACTAACCAACATATAAACCCCGTATGCCACTAAAGCCACCACCGCCACTATCACCGTAACAGCTACTATACCAGCTATAGCTATAGAAGTGGTAACTCCTGACATGAGCAGCGCACCCGCTATAGCATAATAAGCAGGAATAAAAACAGCCCCTCCCCCCAAAACAGGAACTATAGTTAATTTTTTTTTAATTTTCTTCAGAAACCAATTAGTATGCTCTATAGGCTCACCATCTACAATTAACACACACCCCTGCATTTCTTTAAATATCTTATGAAAGCCTTGACCCAAATTAGCCCTCATAGCTCGAACAGCTTCCCCAACGGTTCCCACATGGAGATTCCATTTTTTACCAACAGAATTACCTAAAGCGCCCTCTATGGAAATATTGACCATCTACCATACATTATACACTTTTAATTCAAAAAATAAATCGTTTCTTGAGTGCTGGGCTCATATAAACACACCCTATCTTCTATTCCTGAAAAAATCAAAAACGGAACTAAAGCATTATTTGACAATTCAATATCCAAAGAACTAGGCTCGCATGATGTTTCGGGGTGAGAATGAAAACAAAAATCTATTTTTTTATGCTCTATTACCTCTACATGCTTCTTTGGGTCTATGAAAAAGGTGTCCGCAGGCCTTAAAGAAAGGTTTTTTAAGAAAAAGAGGCTGTTTCCGCAAATTAAACCGCATATTTCTGTCGTATAAAACGATAATATTCGCTCAATATAACTTCTAAAATCTTTATTAATTAGTGTATCTATATGCTTCAACGGATGGAAAGCCCCCAAAAGGACGATAACGTTCAGCTGAAAACCGCATATTACAACCAACTAAAGTTTTACTACACTGGTCTTCAACCCAATATTCTTTTTTAAAACGCGGGTCTTGCGTAGTAGTATGATCCTTGATGCACACAAAAAAAGCAGGGGGCTCATTAGATACAGGATCAACCGTTCTAACATCAGGGATTTTATCATGCGATGTGCCAGAAGCAGGAGGAATCATAACCACATCTCCCTTAACGTAACCTACCGTTCCAGTACAATTCTGAACCAAGCTAGCACCGCTATCAAGAACAACATTTCCTGTAACAGTGGTATAAGCCGTGCCTGTTTCATCATCCGTAACACTTGCGGTGGCCAAAGTGCCCTTAAGTACCTTGGACCCCATCGCCGCTTGACGCGTTAAGGTTAATACTCCTCCTCCTGAAAAAGTCACCTTTTCTCCACTTTCAATTACATTTTGTAATAGATCTATTGTAACAGTTTTACCACTGCCAACGGTTACTGTGCTCGAAAGGTCAGCTTTAACAGTGACCGTACTTCTGGCTCGCTGAGTTAAAACCATACTTCCAATGGAATCCCCTGCAACATTAAAAAGGGCAACACTCCTACTGGGAGGAATAGGCCATGAAATATCGTTTACAGGAATATCCGTAGGATTAGCGCTCACCGTCACATTAGCACTGAGCGTAAGAGACACAAAAGTAGGGTTATAAGTATAACACCATTTCATAGTGTGAAGGCCATAACCATTACTAGAATCTGTAAACCTTTTATCGTTTTCGTCGGCCACAGGAAAACCTCCTACCGAATAATCAATAAGAGAAGTGTTATCTTCCCTTCTAAACATCTCTTGGGACTTAATCGCCGCTCCCGGGTTAACAATATTTTCCAAATTCAACATAGGACCAACCATATTACCCCTAGCCCCATAACGACACCCTTCCCCCCTATATCTCCACGGGCAATAATTTGCTATCATAATACGAGCAGGCAGCTTATAATTTTCTACCTCAAGAGGGGACATTAACTCAAATTCTACATAATATTTGTTTTCAGTAACCTTCCGATTAAAAACATACATGTCGTCATCAAAACGAGCGTCGGGGTCAGGAGCTGCGAAAGGATTAACATTGTCCGGAAAATTCACCGAATCCAAAAATTTTAAAAAAATTCTTTTGCGAATAAATTTATTACCCACTAAATCATCCTCTCTTTTTATAAGGTCAGAAATAACACCCTTAGGATTTGCAACCACCAGCCGCGGACGGGCTAAAGTGCCGTCTCCTTTAGACTCAAAACCATCAGCTTCAATCGGCATACACGCATAGGTCTGACCCCCTAATACGATGTCTTGATCGACAATTTTGCCCGCATGAAAAAAACGCCACCCTACGCGCGGCCCTCCATCTACCTCAAATACCTCAATAATAGTATCTGGAAGCAAATCCGAAATAGCTTGATTGTGTGCTTGTGTTGCCATTTTATGTCATCCAAATTTGACCTGCTATACCGTTAGTATCGGATAGCGTGTTTGATGGGGAATTCTTCGCGCTTTCTTCAGTAGCAACATCCGTGGTTTTTATATGTATATATTTATTCAAAAGGTTGCCAATAACAATTCTAGATTCGCTTGCACTAAGTCTCCTATTATAGATCACAATAGCCGCAATAGCCCCGCGAAATCCAGCTAGATCCTGCGAAGAAGACGATACAGATGCCCCAATATATACCTCCCCCGAAGCATTAAAACCAAAAGCACTACCCTCACAATAGGAAGATCCCACAACTACACCATTATTTTTAGCCTCCACCCGTATAATGTTGGCGCTCCGCGATGAACTTAATTGGTATATCCACGCACTCGTTGGCTTCCATCCTACCCCTCTTGACGCTGGGGCCGTCCAGTCCGCAAAAGTAAACTCCGCTCCAGCACCGTCTTTGGCAACACCTAAGCCAGTATTATCGTACACGCGACCATTATTACGATTATAATAGAGCCCATAAGATCTGGCGGTCGAAAATCTAACCCACCCGGTTTGCCACCATTCATCCTTATTGGCCTGAGAATTCTTATCGGTAGCCAAAGCGGTAAAATCTCCAGTCGCATCCATCCACCTATTAGGATACATTACATAAAAAATATCAAACCCCGACGACAAGGAGGAAAGACGATAATATCCCCACTCTTCGTGATCAATACGATCTCCCTCCAGTGTTCCATACAAAGTAGTCGCAGAGGCAGAAGCGTTTGCGCTAACCTTAAACACAGCACCCCCCCCAAAAACAATAACAACATTTGCGCTGATATCACTAGGCAGCCCTTCCACCGTGATGCCTGAAGAGGTGTAATCTCCAACCGCGTACCCGGTAGCGTAATTAACCCTTATATCCCCACTATTATTTATATCAGCTGTCGCATTATACAACTTAAGATACTCTAGTGTGCTCTTAGAATCAGTACTAAAATAAACATATTTTTGATTATTAAAAAAAGAATGCTTAACCACTGCAGCCGCAGAGTCGCCCAGTACCGCATTGTCTCCAACTTTATTATCAGAGGTATCTCCATCTTTTAATGTCGGTTGATTGGCGCTTGTTGTTTGCTCTAAATAAACATTAGAGTCATTTATAGATGTCCACTTGTAAACAGGGTCCCCTGCAGCCGCAGCATCCCCCCCAACATTCTTAACAACGTTTGAGCCTGCATCAAAATGTGCCACCAAACCCGGCACCTCTACGATTCCTGTTCGAGAAGGAGTGATAACTAGCAAGTTTTGTCTAAAATTACTCACAGTATAATTAGAATTAGAATCAATATGTATCGCAAAACCGGGGTTTCCACCGTCCTGTCCTTTACTTGCGTCTACAAAAACAAAAGGCGTATTTAGGGTTTCTGAATTCCATTTTTCCCCACTACTTCCTTTTTGCCCATAGTTCCCCCCGTTACCACCCCGAGAAAACCTATTATTTTGCACCCCTCCCTCGTTGCGCATATACCTATTACCCACCCCAGCCTTTTTATATCCACCATCAGTGCCTACATTGACTGAGGACATGGGCAAAGAGGGGTCTAGCTGTTCGCCTCCATTAGATATATCAAACCCTGCTCCGCCGCCCCCAGCACCCCCTTTATGTATACCTAAAAAATCAGATGTTTTATAATACAAGTTTTTGTGGAAATACCCGAACACCGACTCTTTAATCCGCATTTCCTGAGTCTTAGGATCGTAAACAACCCCTACGTCAATTTGACTCCAACCTGCTTTCATCCCCATCGCCTCCGGATCTTGATAGTTGAAGCCATAACCCGCCCTCCATATACTTTGAACGGCACCACTTGCACTAAACGCTTTCTCCGCTGAAAAACGATCACCCCCGCCGCCACCACCCCCCCCAGCATAAATTTTAGCATTATAGTCTTTCCGTATTTTAAACAAAGCTATATCCGAATGAGTAATCTTAATGGCGGTACCTCCCTCACCACCCGCAGTTGAGTCTGCATAACCATCAATGGTTAAATTTAAGGTATATTTGTAATCCTTTGAGTACTGCTGCTGGTCGCCGTAGGTAGTAAACGTTTCATCAGAAGGAAAAGCCGCAGTCAACATAGTCCATCCTCCGTCCCCCCCCGTGCCTCCTTGTCCCACAACAGCAGAATTCTTTTTCATTATTAAAACAGTTGGGGTTTCCGCCACAGGTTTTTGTAGGTTTGGATCAGCGCCCGCACCAGCATCCGCTGGGTTGACTACACCCGTAAGAAGCTGATCCCCAGTTTCAATGGCAGGAGACGTAATATCTGTTGAGCCCACCACCGTACCAGCAGGCATAATATAATGTATACCTGTAAAATGGTCAGCATAAGCTCCTGTGTTAGCGATATCAATATAATTGCCCCCAATAAGACTCATATCTTCACCGTCAACCTGTTTCACAACCCCTCTATTGACTAACTCCTTAATAAAAACACCACTTAAGTTAAGATTATTAGACCGATGTGGTAAATAAATCTGAAACGCGGGCTTCGGGGTGGTGTGAATGGCGGTTTTTGCCACAGTATAATCAGCTGAAGTGGTTCCTAATCCAGTCCAAACGCTCTCTGCTACAGGATCCTCGAAATCACTAACCCCGCTAGCATAAACATACATTGAACTATCAGCCACCACCCCGGCCCAGTCAGCATATTCGGATCTAATGCGATAATAATAATCGCTATCCGTTTGTAGGTTAAGGTGCGTAAAAGATGCAGCTTGCCTAACTCCTGTGCTTTGAGGATCTAGCGTATTCCGCATACTTTTGGGGATAGCGCTGTCGCCCATCAAAGTAGGAGGAACTAAAAGTCCTGTATATAAATCAACATCGATTGTCGTCGAGCCATCTGTCAGGTGCATAAATTTACTGTTTATTCCTGTGGGAACGCCTTCATCTCGAATTCCCGTGCTATCCCCCCATGGGTCCTGTGTATATTCTAATCGATAATGGGTTAAGTTGTGACCTGTCTGAGGGTGCTCCCACTTTAAAACATTCAAAGGAATCCCTGAAACATTATGAAACCCAGTTTGTACCAAAAACTTACTAGGATGCATCGGATTCTGATCGGGACCCCCCTTCAAAGGGTTACCATAAGCGGTAGTAGGCGGTGACGATGAATCCACCGAACCCAACCAACCGGTTACGTACCCAGTGATATTAACATTAATGGTACCACTAAGATCAACAGCTCCATTTTGAACAGAACGACTTTCACACGACACCGAAGCCTCCCATTTTCCATCGAGAGAGGGGCCACTCACTCCTAACGGCCCAGTCGCGTTGTTCTGTTGTATTCCTTTGAAATAAAAAGGAATGAAAGCGTTTTGACCGGGCTTGATGTCCACCCGTCCAGACGGAAACTCAAACGCTGCCTGTGAGGTATAGCCTGCGGGCTTATCTGTATCGTAAAATAAAGTTGTCCTTATAGTGTCGCTTCCACTATTGGTAACATAAAATCCTGTACGCAATACTTGTCCTGTGATTACGCACGTACTAAACCCCGTATTAGCTACAAACTCATTCAATTCCTGCCTTTGACTGACAGATATAGAACCTTGCCTTGGCCCGGTAGGACCTGACGCATGACTAGCTGGAATAAAATCATCCTCCCTCACAGCTTGATTAACTACAGTAACCAAAGTGGAAAAGGTTTGTTTAATATTTAAATAATCCACGGGAAATTCCCGCATTTCAATATTAATGTCATTATTATCTTTAAAGTTGATTTGGTGCTTCCATCTGGGAGCAATAAAAACTTTATCCGTAAAATCATAGGGAGCAGGAGGGGTAAAGTTAAACAAATTAACCCCTTGATGATGTTCAAGAAAATGAACCATTGCCTGCGCCTCCTTGTCTGAGCGCCCTTTAAAATCTGCTGAAAAACTTAAAAGATTTTTGTTGATTCCGTCTGAAAACCGAACCGAATATTTGTTTTGTAAATCCTGTTTAGTAAACCTTGGGTTCTGGGGGATTTGAAGTCCTTGATTAACTTCAAAATAAAAATTGTTTTTTGTCCACAGCGAGTTGGCTCCTGTTGGAGAGTTATACCGTGTCCCTTCAATACCTGTAGCGGGTGTATAGTCTGGATGTTTTTCTCCGGTAAAATAATACCATCCGCTTTGAGCGGGCAATAATGGAAGAGAGTCCGTCGAAGCTCTTTTAGCAAACGCTGCATCATGATGAAAATATGGTCTTCCGTTAAAATATTGCTCTCGTGTATTTTCATAAGGAATGTAGAGTGTTTTCCAATTAGTTAAAGATACATTTTCATTGTAAAAGGTAGTATTAACACTATTAACATCAGGGGTATCATATCCATGTGTAAAACTTTCTACAAAGAACTCGCCGCTCTGATTATAAGGGGCAAAGGGCGTCCACGGAATGCCCGAATATCCCCCGCTCGGCCTATCTCCTTTGTTAAAAGAATCCTCCAAACAAAAAAGTATAGCCTTAGCTTCTTTATCCGTCCTTTTATCAAAGTTAACACTAAAAGTCGCACGAAGAGAATTGAGGCTACGATTTAAAATATTATAATAACCATCCCCATACTCTGTCGTATAACTAAGACCCTCATAGTCAACAGTGGCCCCATAAGAAGGCTTCGCAAAAAATCCGGTAGTCCACTCGGTGGCTGCCACATTAGGCCTATTGCTCGTCGTAGAAGTAGAAGCTGCATCTCCACTATAATAATAATGGCCAGACTCAGCCTGAGAGCACGGGTAACTAACATCTGCGTAATCATAACCACTATAGTAAACCACGTCATATTTCTCATACCTGTTTCCGATTTCAAAAGCAGGAACGCGTGTAATATTAGTTACTCCCGAATTAATTATCATATAACTTGTTTCCCTGTCAAATAATCTTGAGATATGGAAATCTCACCCGCCATATGAGTACCCTTAGCCACAGAAATATTCTGGCTATACGCGCGACCCGTGCACCCAAAACGCCCTATTGGCCCATCGTTAACACTTCCATAAACATTATATACATATATATCAGCAACAGCCGCATAACCTGTCGCAGATACAACCTTCCCCATATCTTCGCCTTCAACAGTCATGCTGATAGAAACATTTTCTTTAGTAACCCGAGAAGGCAGTTCTTCCCCAATCAATACCACCGGGTTACGATCACACGAAACAGAATAGCTAAAACGAAGCTTTTCATTGACCCCTATATCATCTCCTCCCAAATAAGTACGAGCCCCATGAGCTAACCCCGTTTTATCCCTAAGGGACATATCGCTTTTTCCGGATTCTTTAATCTCAAGATCACCATAAATGTCCATTTCGGATCGCACCAAAATAGGCTCAAAAGGAGCAACGCTAAAAGACAAACTCCTAATATACCCACTTGTAAACTCCACCCCTCCTAAATTTCCCCTCAAAGGCTCTCCCGTTCTTTCAACATTTGTCAATGGGTTAAGAAAACCATCTAAAGGAGCGGTTAAATAATGAGTAAAAGAAATAGACCCCTTAACTGGACCGCCCGCCACATAATTCATAACACTTCCAGTGATATGCTCTACCGGCGTTAACGAAGCTTCTACACCAAGCTCCGCATTTTCAGCCAAGATGCTTTGGCCTTCAATCTCAAGCAAAGCTTTTTCATATTTTATAAACTTAGCCATCAATCAAGGATCCAGCTTCGTAATTGCGCCCGTAGCACTAGTACCAAAACCCCCATATATCACAAAATCCATCTCAACGTCATCGTCCAACAAAGTAACAACGGTCCCATCTGTGGTTTTACGAAATGTAATTGCACACGTATTGGTACCCTTGGTACTTGCGCGCCCTATTAGCGGGATATTTGTATCCGCAATATAACCTGTGGCTATCACAGTATAATTAGTGCTTGTCAGGTCTTTGGTAAAACTTACCGTTAGAACCCCGCTTGCATCAATGGTTGCACTATTAGTTATATTATAACTACCTATAATAGTGGTAGTTGGGGTTCCAGCGGCCCTTCCTTTTATGTGACCAAATGCTAAAGCTGCATTTTGAGAAGTGATTCCACCTTTTTCTGAAATATAAACAGTAGTATTGTTTAAAGTACCATTGTTCAAATCAGCATTATCAGGATTATTAGCGGTAATATCAGCGTCTCCCAAAAACTCAATACCAAAATAATTTTCAGCACTATTCCAAAATTGACCGCACATCCAACGACACGACCTAGGCGAGGTGCTCGCATTTCCAAAAATAATAGCACTATCTGCAGTAGCAGCACCAGATCCCTCCAAATAAATATATGCAGCCCCACTGTTACTGGCGCCTTTGCTAGTATTGGTGCTGTTAAGTTTGGTAGTAGTGACCTTCGCATTTTTGATTTCTAAAGGAAAGGTAAAAGTACCTAAAGTACCCCCTATGCTCAAAAACCCACCTCCTTTATTAATCTGCAAGTGTGTAGACGCACTTACAGAGGAGCTATCACCAATAGCAAAATAAGTACCCTGATTTACCCAGTATCCGGCATAACTGCCATTATTAGTAAATTTTACATTAGATACTCCAGTGGTCGTATTAATAAGCAACAAATCCCCAGTTCCTTCAATATGCAAAGGAGCGCTTGGGCTATTAGTGCCCATTCCCACGCGGCGATTCGCAGAATCCACCATCAAGGGTGTCACCTGACCCGAAGTTGTATCGTAATAAAAATAGGTGCTTCGACTTGAGACGCCCCCGTGCCCGTGTTGAATATGCAGATTATTTAAAGCCCCTAATCCGGGCCCACTACTCGAATCTGAAGCTAAATAAACACTATAACTCGAACCCTCCACTAAAATCTGAGGGGTTCCTGTTTTTAAATGTAAGCGCTGTGTCGGCCCTGTGGTTCCCAGCCCAACCGATCCTGACGTGTTAATAAAAAGGCGATGCTTTCCCTTAGTAGCATCATATATATCAAAACCATCACTAATAAGTCCGTGCGATCCATAAATAGACCACTTCTGAACATCATTTTCAAATTGAAGATTAGGGTAACCATTGACAGCGTTAGCAAAAATTCTTACGCTGGACGTGCTTGCACTTGCTTCGATATCAAGCTTATAGTCCGGCGTCACGGTGCCCACGCCGACGTTTCCCCCGTCTTTGATATAGATAGCCGTATCACCATCGCCATCTTGAAGGCTCAAAGCAGAGCCAGCTTGAGCGCCCCTAACATATGCTGTAGAATGAAGATTAGCGAAGGTTATGCTTTTTATTTCATTGCTTGCGCTTGCATCAGCAATAAACAACATATCACTAACATTTATTGGCCTGCTTATGGCGCTGTATTCGTTAATTTTACCCATTTTATAATTTCCTGTTTAAGTAGTCTTTAAATTCTAAACTCACACTTAATGTTCCATCTACTGATGTACTAATATTTTCTGATACTAATTGCCCTGTTACGCTGCTAAATTCATAAACTGTCCTGTATCCATTATCCTGAAGCGGATTTCCTAAATTATCTGCCAAAAAAACAGTTCCAGTGCTAGTAGGTATCTGTAAGTTACCATCTAGGGGCCCCACATAGGCCCCCCCCATAGGGCTCTGGTACATTGTAAGACTAATTTCCTCATAATGTCCACTACGTATAGTATCCATAATATTCGCAGTTTCAAAATCGTCTACTGCAACTGTTAAATTTGTAGTGACCTCGACAGGATAATTAGTAATCACTTCAGCCGGAACAAAACCGGCCCCTCCCGTTAAATCTCCGTCGCTTTTTTGACTTAAAGTATAAACTGGCTCTCGATCAATGCTATAACTCTGGTTCACCTGCGTAACGCGATTTGTTCCTGAGCCATTTTGAAATCCACATGTAATCGAACCTTGATTAACAAAACCTTGTCCCAACAAGGTGCCCATACTGCCATCTACAGGCGTTTGCCCAGACACATCTAAGTCACCCCCCCGAATACCGCTACCAAATCTTCCAAAGGTAACAAACGACGCATCCACAGAAGGAACCCCACCCACTCCGCAACTAACTGAATATTCTGTCAAATAACCGGAATTAAACCCAAAAACTTTTTCATCACCATTTCCTAAGTTAGTGTCGTATATTAAAGTTCCCGCGACAGCATTTTCCCCCGTGTAAGTTAAAACAGGGTCCACATTATAAACCATATCGCGAGAAAGGGACATTCGACCCTCTAAAGGGCCACTATATACATTACGAACAAACCCAGCCCCCAAGGCATTGATAGTTTTTTGAGGAACACTATAACCAGCGTCCCAATTTCGAATGCCCGAAATTCCGTATTGAAGCACGGTGTCTCCATCTTGACTGCTCAAGAAGAAACGTGATTCATAACTAGGAACTGCGTTTTTTGCCATTATCCTCCCTTTCTAGCTGAAGGACTTAAGCTACCTCCTACCCGCTGCTCTTGGGCTATTACCTTAAGCACTTGGCTCTTAATTTTTTCGCCCAAAGCTTTTGCGTCAGCCGGATTTTGGGACTCTGCTGCAGCAGCCCCACTATTGCCAGTGGGACCTTGGCTCCCTCCGGTTCCACCACCCGTAGCATTGCCTCCTAAATCAATATTAATACTAATGTTGTTAGTGTTGCCCCCGCCGCCTAAAGCAGATGGACCGCCCGCAACAGGAACGCTACCCCCTCCTTGATATAAGCCATAGCGACTAACAACACTATTATTATTCCCAATGAGGCCTCCGCGTTGGGGACCTAATGCGGGGCCTTCTGCAATTGTAGAGCGACCAGTCCCCAACCCACTTCCTGCACCACCGGTGCTGGTAGTGTTACGCCCCCAATTCCAACCTTCCATTTTACCACCCGCCCATCCTGCTGCGCCAGAAATACCAGCCGAAATCAAGGTGCTAATCAGCATGCCCTTGAAATCTTCCTTCTCTTGATATTTTTCTTGTTTCTTTTGCAAACGGGCTACAGCAGCCGCGGCAATATCATCGTACTCAGGGTTTCCCTGACTTAAGAATAGGCCGCTCATGCGCGTGCTTGGAAGCTTCTCTGCCAAATTCATCCTGTGACCGCCCCCTGTCTGAAAACGCGGAGCTGCACCAAAATTAATAGAATCCAAAGCCCCGGGACCTCCAAGCGCATTTACGGCATTCCTGTTTAAAACATATTCCCCAGCCTCCAGTAACGATGGGTAACGATCACCATTACCGCTCCCCGGAACAAACATTCCATTTTGAGCGCGAATAAAACCACCCTTCTGCTTAGTATCAGTCTTGCCTTTACCTCCCGGAAACATTCCTACTATGCTTGTAGCGGCACTTGTCAAGAAAGCCTGCCTGATGGAGCGCAACAAACCAACCGCCACACCCTCCATTGCATCACCAAAACTTTCCGCACCATCTAAAGCAGCCTCCATTGCAGTCACCATACCGTCCCGCATTTGCACCGGAAGCCGTTCGCCTAACAAGCTGAATATTGTCTCGCTATCCATCCGCACCTTGTCCATGCCTTTGCCCCACCCTCCTTTGAAAGTAGTGTCCTCAAGATGCTTTTGTTGCCTAAGAGTCTTAAGGGTTTCTTCAACGACATCCTTACCGTCCTCTCGTACCTTAAATATTTTCTTTTCGGTGTCGTAATTGTCCAATAAGCCTCTAGCGGATTTCCTAATAGACTCAAATTCACTATTACTTAGGTCAACTAATGCTTGTCTGGTGTTTTCTATTTCGGTTAGTTGAATCTGATTAGGTCCTAAATCACCACCAACGCCTCCACCTCCGGTACCGGGTATTCCTGTAGTGCGAGCGCCGCCACGCGCCACGCTTTCTCCGGGAGTCCAATCTGGTGAGATACGACCAATGGCAACAAGAGCCGGATCAAGAGCACGGCCCGGTGCACCCGGGCCACCGGGAGTCCAATCTGGTGAGATACGACCAAGGTCACTAAGAGCTGGATCAAGAGGCTTTGGGGGTGGTGCCTTGCCTTGTACAACCGCAGGGTTTAAGATGTTCACACCCTCCGTATTCACCCATTTTTCGAATGTGCTTGGCTTTCCAGCTTTTTCCCACTCAGAAAATAAAAAACTATTTCTTTCAAAGTTGGGATCAACAGGAGCGAAATGTGAAATAGATGGCGGTGGAGTATTCAACAACCCAAGACCCGGCAACGCCCCAATGCCTCCAAAAGGCCGTTCTTCAAAAGACGGGACACTTGGCGCAGCCAGTTGTCGATTTACCTTTTTTAGCTGCTCCTGTCGCGCTTTCTTAGTCGCCTGTTGTTCGGGGCTGACTGCTTGGTCGCGGGTGATCATGGCTTTCAAGTGTGTTGCCTCCTTTTCCAGTTCTTTGCGTCGTCCCGGGTCGGGCTTGAGCCATTCTTTTTGACTTTCGTTCAACGAAGGGCCCCAACCCCCGCCGGGAGTCCAATCTGGTGAGATACGACCAATGGCAACAAGAGCCGGATCAAGCCCTAGCACACTGTGTTTGGCTCCCGTGGCTTCAGCAATTTTAGCTCCCGTGACTTCAGCAATTTTTTCTTTTGAGGCTTCTTTAGACAGCTCTTCTTCTTTTCTTAGTGCCGAAGTATTTTCCTTAAGGGCCTGAATAAGCTCCTCTTGCTTAGTAATCATTTCTTTAGTCAAAGAAATCTCTACTTTAATAGCCTCAATTTGTTCCAGATTAGTATCTGTCTCCTCTTTCATTTGCGCCAGCAACTGTTCGCGCATTTTTAAATCTTGAGCCTTTTCTTTTTGATCTTGCTCTAACTCGGTAAGCGCCATGCCCCGTTGAATGTTGCGGATATTTTGTTCAATTTCAGCCTTGCGCCCAATGCGCTGCACTCCACTCATGCCCCGGAATGTTCTGTCGTCTCCTAGCTGAAATTGTAGTCTAGCTATATCGAGATCCGCCCCTGCTTGACGCTCGGCAATACTCACCTTAGCCGCATTAGCGAGTTGTTGTTGCTGGATAAGCATCTCTCTTTCGCGTTCAAGGTTGCGAGCCTTTAGTTCTTCAATTGTAAATTTAATTTTGTTTAAACGCTCTTCTTTGTCAATGACACTCTTTGCCTTATCCCACGCTATCTGCATATCTGTAGCAGCTTTCTGAATAGCCTCAAACTCTACCTTTCCCCCAGCCATTGGCCCTGCTGCCGCCCTCATTGCACCAATACCCGCCTGAGGACCTCCCGTAATAAAAGTATTTAAAAGGCTTGTAAGCTCTTGTGCCCCCACTGCACCTCGACCGGTAATGCGCTCTGACATAGCGGTCTGAATTTTGTTTAAATTAGTCTTATAAAAAGCGGCGCTCGCCACACTTCTTTTTTGGGTAATAGCCGTGGCAGCGTTCCCCCTTCTTATATCCACTTCTGCAGTTGGAGCTAATGTTCCCTTTAACAACGATAACCTTCCTTGCACAATAGCAGCCCTTTCCGCTATGTTGATTCCCACGGCTGTATTCATGCGGGAAATAGTTGTCATAAGACTCAAATAGGGATCCATTAGTCCACTAATGGTTTGAAGAAATTGTGTTTGGATTTGTTTGGCGTTATCTACAATGTTTGATAATGGTTGTGGCTTCTTCGCCAGCTCCGCGGCCATTATTGGCAAAGTGCTTATAAACCCTTTTTCTCCTGTGACTGAATTTTCCACCGACAAGGTCTTACTCATATTGTCAAGAGCGTGAACAAAAGCTCCAAACGCTTTTAATTCAGCTTCTGTCAAATTCTTTAAACCTTCCCCTCCTAACTCTTGGAAATTTTTAATCATCGTATCTTCCCAAGTAGGACTCCAACCAGTCTTCAATTGCACTGTCATTTTCTTCTGCAGTTTTTCAATATCTTCATCAGTCATCCCTCCGAGCATCAACTGCATAAATTCTCGATTACCTCGTACAAAAGCCTTAGGATCAAATACATCCATCTTCTGCGTATAGCCCCCCCATTCTCTCCACTCTCCCTCCTGTGCGGGCGCCCCCGGGACGAACATCTCTTGCTCCTTCATAAACTTAGTCCGACTTTTAACACCCTCCATCGCTACTGCCCCTTTGCGAATTACTCTCTCTCGGGCCACAACGTCAGTGAAAGCCGCCAACTTCCCAATCATTAGGTCAACATTGTTTCCCGCGTCAATAAAGTCTTGCTCTAACCCAGTTCCAGCCAACCCAGTCAACGCAGTTTGGGCCCGTTTTGCAGCGTCCGCAAGATCTTTTTGAGTCATAGCTAAATTCATATCCGTTAGTGCTTGAATGTAAGCTTCTCCAGCGCTGGTCGTCTTCGAAATACCCTCCTCCCACTCTTGCAGTTCTGTTGTTAAACCCCCCAAAGTCTGCGCGCTAGCTACTGCCGCCACCGCCAACCCTCCCAACCCTCCTACAACAGCACCAATAGCCGTTCCCCACACGGGTAAAATCATTGAACCTATACCCGCTCCAGTTCCCAAACCAGTCAAAGCCCCTCCCGCCAAAGAACCGGCCCGTCCCCCCACTCCTTGTTCTAGCATACCTCCCAACATAGGAGCGCCCATCATAAGCGCCAGACCACCCATACCAGACCCAGCCGTCGGTATCTTGGGCGTCACACCGGGCATCCCCCCCCGAGTCGACATCGACGCCCCAGCAAAGTTAGGTATATCTCTCAATCCACCGGGCTCATCCCTCGTATTGGTCACCGCAAGCCCCGCAGGGTTTTGAGATGTTGAAAAACGCGGAGAACTCTTAATTCTAATAGCGCTGCCCGGAACGCCCGCTTTTTTTTCGCGTTGAATAGCCGCCCCTAAGCCCCCACCTGCAAAATTTGGAACATAACCTCGAGACCCCCTAGGCGTTAGGAAAAATCGCTTGACCAATTCAGCTCCCATTAGAGGGTCACCTAGAGCCTTACCGGCTAATGATTGAATATTTTCTAATTCATCAGTACGTTTGGCGTCTGCCCGCATTCCGGGACCTAATAAAGGAAAAAAACGCTTCTTTAGAGCGGCATCCATGGGACCAACTTCGTTAAAATCAATTTGAGCCTGCTCACTCAAACCTCCGAATTTGTTGGCTGAGGCCTTGGTCATTTTCAGTGCAGATTCGAATATACCTCCTTCTGCTTGCTTAGAAAACACTGCTGTCCCCGATTTTAAACCTTGAATATAGGCTGTAGCCTCTTTATCAGTCTTAAAGGCTGAAGTCCCAAACATGTCAGCGGCCAAATTGTGCAGGCTCGGACCCATATGGGTATTCATTTTTGCGCGAAACTCTTCCTCTGTGACTTTTCCGGGGATAGCCTTAATAGGAACCCCTTGTAGGTGCAAACGAGCCTTGGGCCAATTTTTACCAAATGTAGCTTCCAACCTCGGAATATAACTTGCAGTTTTTGCTCCCGCAATGGTTTTAATTTTCGAAAAAGGCTGTGAGACATTTCTCGTTGCCCCCATGTTTTGAATCCCGACAATTGCACCAAGTTCTAAATCTGTAGCCGCATTAACACTTATTCCATATTTCTTTCCTGCGACTTGTCGACGTTGCAACCCAAGTGTAGCCCCCTTCGCCGCGCTCGATTTACCCACCTGCGCCCGCGCCACTTCAAGTTTGTCTGCCCAAGTATTGTGACCTGCTGTCCTCAAGGTGTCTCTGTAGGTATTCCATCCAGACAATTTACCACCGCCTTGGATTATCTTCATGCCCTCTGTATAAGCGGTAGGTGGCACTACTGCAAAATTAGGAACATACCCTTGGGAAGCTGTTATCTTTTTAGCTCCCTGAGGCAATCCAAAGGCACCTACCATATTTGGGTTAAAAATTGCAGAAGCACTCCCTCTAAAATTAGGAATAACATGTTCGCCGGTGTTGGCAACCATACTCCCCGTTACCCCTCCACCAAATGCAAAATTAGGAATATGAACAGGCTTGGCACTAGAACTTACCCCACCTATTCCCTGAGCAATATCATGCATCTCACCGGTAATACCGGGAATATACCCTGTTGCCCCACGACCAAAAGCCCCTTTCCCTTTAGGAGCAAGAGTTCCCATTTTACCGGTAGTCATACCCATGGTTGCCAACATAGCAGCCATACGGCTTATAGACCCCTCGCTAGACTTAAAAGCAATAGCTTGTTTGTCCGCTGCCGCTAGCAAAATGCCCGCTTGTTTGGCGGCGTCTCCTTCCGCTCTTGCTATCTGTGTCGCCAAACCCGCATCTTGCTGCATCATCGCTACAATGGTCTGCTCTATGTTGGCGCGTCTTTTTGTTTCCGTTGTAATTCCTACCAATGTAGGCAACGCCTTGGTAATATAACTAAGGGTTTTAAAAATAGTAGTACCAACAATAGCGATAGCCGCCACCATCCCCGGACCTGCAATAATGTTTCGCAAGCCCTTTAAAAAGCCATTCGCAAACCCTGAGCCCACTCCCTCTCCGTCCAAAAGATTATTAATGCTCTCTACAATTCCCTTGAAGGGTCCTAGTAAAGCACGCGCAATAGGTTCCAAAGTTACCTTTCCTATATTTTCTTGAAGACGGACCAACTCTGTTCCAGTCTGTGAAATTAGTGCGCTTAACGTTCTGTTTAGTTTTGCGTTGGCTGTATCAGCTTCATTGGTTGCACCTACGGAAGTTTGAACGGCACGATTGTAAACCTGAAAGCCACTATTTAAATCCTTAACGATGGCAGACAAAATGTTAGCCTGAAAGACTCCGGCCACTTGCTCTCGTAAATAAGATTTGCTAGAATCTTCTAAGGTCTTGTAGGTTGCGGCAAAATCTTTTAAAATTCTCATTGCAGGCAATGTGCTCCCCTGTACATCGCGCACAGCAATCCCATAAGATTCCAACGCCGCCAAAGTATCCTTACGTTGCAAACGCGTAAAAATAGTTTTAAGGGCGTTACCAATCACAGCACCACCTCGACCCGTTTGTTGCTGTACTGCAGCCACCATGCCATTCAGCTCATCAAAATTAACCTTGGCATCCACAGCAGCTGAACCAACACGACCCAGAGCATCCATTAAATCTCTAGCACCAACCGCAAACTTGGTTTCCACAGCTACAAACTTGTTGACTGCGTCGGTGGTAGTTAAGGCACTCATTTGAAAAGCGTTTACCGTTGCGGTCAATGCTGACACCGCCTTATCTGCATTAACACCAGTCAAACGAACCAACGTCAACGCATCAGCGGTACGCTTCAAGGTTTCCTCCACTCCCAAGCCTTGACGTGCGAATTCTAACGCCGCCTTAGATACATCATCAAACGCAGTAGCTGTTTGTTTGCCTATATTGAATAACGAATTACCAAAAGCTTCAAACTTCTTATCGGTTACTCCCAAGATTCGATTAATGTCCGCAAATTGCTTTTGAACATTAATTGTAGTAGCCGTCAGCTCTTTAAACGCCTTTGTAATCCCTCCTATAACCGCGGTTGAAGCCCCAAAAGCTATAACACGAGCATTAGAAGCGGCAAGAGCGGATTCAAATTTATCGAGATCCCCAGTAATGCGACCTAAAGGTTGGCGAAAGCCCTTTTCGTTGATCTTTAAATCTAATTTACTTTTTCCGGACCTCGACTTGTTATACTGATCTACCCCCTTCTGGATAGAGTCTAACAATTTCTTATCATTGATTACGGCGTCGAGTTTGATCATAGTGCGCTATTCAATAGAATATACACTTGTTTCAAATATTTTTTCGCCCTATGTCATCGTTTCCATCAAATCTTTCATGTTCATTCTCCCTCCTTTTTTCTTAAGCATTTCGCTCAACGATTTTCCTTGAGGGTTTTGTTTGTATCCTAGATACTCGTAATCCTCCTCCTTGGCCCCAATAATGGTCGAAGCGCCGTCTTTGTCTAATGTTTCTAGGGCCTCTTTAGCCTTATCTTGAGCGTTGACCCAGTCGATGATTTTATCAGGTTGTTGTCTAATGCTTTCTGGTATTTTACTATGAGTTTCGAATATATTTTTGAACATGCGCGTAAAAACAATTAGTTTAACCTGCAACAAAGATAAATAAAACAGTGGCTTGTTATAAAAATTCATTACATTCTCAGCAAAAGGATAATAAGGCTGATAAAAATCCTGCAAAATTATTTTTTGAACATTTTCATCATTAAGCCCTCCTATCTTCACATTATATAAATAAATCAATTCATGCATTTCGCTTTTGGTGAGCTCATCAAGAGACTCACTATCAAAAAGCGGGGCTTTAAACTGCTCGTCCTCATAGAAAGAACGCAATATATAAAAATCATTTAATTTCCCGGCGGCATATTTTTCACAAGTATGACCCACAAGGTCGTCTTTTTTTCTCTTAAGTTGAAAAAGCTTGATTTGAGCTTCTTTTATTTGTGAGATAGTATTTTCTATTTCACTCTTAAGGTAAAGCTGTTTGCGGGTATTCTCCAAGGATTCCACATAAAGTTCCTGTTCCTTGATTTTTCCCTGATCCGCTTTAGACCAAAGCCCCTCCTCTTGCAGCCTTTTTTCTGTATCCTCTAGGGTAGGAAGCCCACGATCTTTGGCTATTTGAAAATATTTTTCATCCAATTCTTCCAGCTCTACCTGATCCAAAGTAGAAAGATGCTTAATGAAAAGATTTTTATCGCCCCATCGCGCCTCTGAAAACCCCTGAACAATATCCCTAAAAAGATATCTGAAATTAACCTTCGGTTTCTGGGTCGACTTCGGTTTCTGAAGATCCTTTGGTTTCGGGGTCATCTTCGGTTTCTGGCTCGTCTTCGGTTTCTGGCTCGTCTTCGGCTTCTGAAGGCTCGTCGATTTCCGGCGTAAGATCACTTACAATTCTATCGAAATCCTCCTTGCTAGGTTCTGCACTAAAATACCAAAAACTAATCAAGGCCGCCAATCTAGGTTGAACCAAACGAAAGAGTTCATCATCAGTCTCGTCCTTTTCGTAATAACCCTCCACACGCGCATCGAAGTCTTTTCCTTTAAACATAGGAGCGGTCCCATCTACACCGCCCCCTTTGTAGTGAGCAAGCTTCAGGAGATACCATAAAATCACCCGATTTTGAGCTTTGATATCAGCTGTGTGGTTAAACAGACTTTGATAAGCAGACTCTAACTCAACAATTTGGCGGCGTGTCATTGCTATAGAACCGTTAATCTGTTTAGCCTTAGCTGTTGATTGATCCCCTTCTTTGGCCGTCGTCTTAATTCCAAGTTTAGCAGCTTCCGTTTCTAGTTGCGCCAACTCCCCGTAAAGGTCCACCAAGCGACCCGCATCTTTCTCTGTCAAAATCCCCCCGGTATCAGAGTACTTTTTGGCAAGCATCGCCTTAGTTAAAATCCCTTTTTTGATGCATTTACTGATTTCAATCGAATACTCCATATCAGCATCTTCAAGCTCGCGTCGATTAGGTTCTTTGATGATTATTTCATAAGGCACCTTCTCCTCAACTTTTTGCGAAACCTCTATCTCCTCCTTTTTGCCTGTTTTCTTATTGGTTCGCTTTTCTTTTGTCTTTTTTTCAACTTCTTTAACCAAGTTGACGGTAAAACTATAAATAGACTTCATATATTATTAATTATGCTTTTAAAATAAGTTTTTTCCAAAAAAAAATTAAAAAGTGTATAATATAGTATGGCTAGCCTCTTAACCAGTGCAGAAAAAAATACCTGTAATAGTGCAATGGACGATCTCCATGATACGTTTGCTCGCGACGTAACCGTCTATAAAGATGCCATTATCACAACGTCCACTTATACCAAGGATATTAATCCCAGCCAATCCTATAATACCATTTATGGAAACGCAGGCTCCCCTTATGGGCTTACCTCTGAATCCACACCTATAACTTATACACCTCAATCATCCACCGTATCCGCACGAATTTTATATGGTAAAGATTATAGTACAGATTATTTTTCTAACAGCCAAAGTAACTCGCAAATAAAAGTACTACTTCCTGAAGGACAGGTAAGAATGATTGTGAAAAAAAGTGATTATGACACCCTAAACGAAGCCAAGCGTATAGAGTTTGATAGCCAAAAATTTGCCATCAACAGCGACCTTCGTGCGCACGGCGTCTTTGGGGCTCAATTTTATACGGTATATCTAAAACCAGTTAGCTAATATGGCAATTCGCAAATCCGTAACCATTGGAACCCTAAAAGAAGTCCAACAAGCCGTCCCCCGGGAAACGGCCTATATCAAAGGCATAAAAAAGAGCATAGAAGAAAAAGTGAAAGAAGCACAAAAACACCTGTTAGAAAATTTCGAAAAACACCCCGTAACCATTGAAATAGCCGCCGGACCGCAGGGAACAAATGTAAGCGGCACCCTTGGGGGTATAGGCAATCTATTTAGCTATATTGGTTTTAGCGCAGGAGATAAACCTCTTGGATCCATTCGTATCATGCTCAAACAATACAACATAAGATTTCACCATTCCAAGAAGAAAACCACCATCAATATCACGGTGCCTACAACCACAGAAATTTTTCGATCTACCCCTCTTCCGTGGGCCACAGGGCGCAGTTGGGCGAAAGGAATTGAAACTGGGATTTCCGGGTTAGGAACCTATCTTAACATCGACTCTGCTCGCTCTCGTTCCGGAACAGGGATTCAAACGAAAGCCAAACAACGAGCCGGGCGCTTTAAAAACAGAACCTATTTAAGTTCCTTGCTCAAAAACTACTATAAAGAGATAAGAAAAATAGAACAAACCACAATATCATGAAGCCCACCTACCAACACCAACTATTAACTAGCTTTTACTTATGGTTTGACCATTTTCTCTTATCTAAGGCCCAAGCTTTTAAAAACTTTGAAACAGATTTTTATTATTACGCGGACGAACGAATTCAAAACAAAAGAGTATTTGGATCCCCTTATAAACAGTGGGTGTACGACAAAAGCATTGCAAACGCCACAACCCCGACGATTAGCGGTGGTGCCGGAGCCCTTAGCGCTGGCATTAGCGGCATGATATTGGACCACGAAAACGGGCGCGTTCTCTTTAATGGTGACGTAGAAACAGGAGCAGCGATTAGTGGAGCATATAGCGTCAAAAATTTTAATACTTATGTTTCCAACCAAAACGAAGAAAGCCTAATAATAGAAGGAAAATACAAGCTAAACGCACGGTATACCCGCCAGTTAACAAACGTTGCTCCTTACGACGAAGTAGTGCCAGCTGTTTTTCTATCTACCACAGACACAAACAACCAACCCTTTGCCCTAGGAGGACAAGATAACACTATTACAAATATTAGCGCAGTAGCTTTTGCTGAGAATACCTACCAGCTTGATGGGATCTTATCTACTTTCGCAGACGCTTCAAAAGAAGTGTTTTACGGCATTCCCTATACAGGCTCCCCCCTCGATGAATATGGAGCGGTTAAAAGTTCCTATCCAGATGGTTATAATTATACCAATGTCTCAAACGACTATAGTTCCAACATTGCCATGATACAAAACACCACCGTTTCTAAGATTTCCGATAGAATGGATAAATTTATTCCTATTCCTTTGTATGTAGGTTTCATCGACTTTGAAATCAACAAATACCGTTTTCCAAGACAATAAAAGTTCTCAAACAAGGTTTTTGGCTGTAATTATTTTTAATAAATCTTTAAAATATTATGGCTACTTCAAGAAACAGAATTATTTATCAGAGTCAAGCCCTCTTTATAGGGCCTAGCTCTACAGGTTATCATATCCAAACCGGTACTAAGAGTATTTGCACCGCCGAGGATAGATGGAAGGGTCCGGGCTCAACAGGAAGTTATGACGATGGTTACTGTTGGAACTGGACAGGAAGTTCCGCTCGATATAAGTCCACTTATCCAACGGCCGACAATCTAGGTGGGGTGGTAAATAGAAGTCTTATTGAACCCTTAACACGCGTTCAATCAGCTAACTTTAACTTTACCTTAAACCGCCAAGACGTTAACGAATTTGGTCGTTTGGCCCGTTTAGACTCCATTGTATTGGAATCTCCCACGGTTGGACTCGACTTCAATTACTATCTTTTGGACGGGGAAAATGAAAGAAAAATGGGATTTAATATCCCCTCTTCCATGAAAGGCGGTTACTTTCAATCTCGACCCATTGATATGTTCTGGACTGGTGACGGCTGTTTGTCGGGCGTTTCTGCTTTGTCTGGCATTTTGGATGACCCTCAGGGTAACAACTTCTTTATCACTGTTGTTCCTGATGGCAAAGATGTTCAAAGCACCACAGATCTTGCTACTACTGGCAGCGCTTATACCAAAAATGATGTTATTTGCATTGGCAATGGCTTCATTAGTGACTATACCGTTGAAGCGGCCGTAGGCTCTATCCCAACGGCTTCTGTTACAGTAGAAGGTTTCAACATTAAGGTTGACGACCATCTTTCTGGCGCACCCCTCGTAGCGGGCGGTTACTATCTAGACGAAGGTATCCCGGGTGTTTCACTCGACGGAAATAGTGGTCAAAACCGCTATGTCTTTGAAACAGGCGTCGGCAACACAGGAATTCAAAACTTCTGGGAAGGCGAAGGCGGCAAATCATTTAACACTACAGGTAACGCTGGGGTTGCGGCCCTTCGTCCGGGTGACCTCTTGTTTTCTATGACCAACTCAGGTACATACTTTGGGTTCACAGATATGGATGGTGATGGTGCGGCTCATGTTCAAAGCTTCACGATTAATTGTCCACTATCTCGTACGATCCTTCAGAAACTGGGTAGTACATTTGGATACGCTCGTGTGGTGGATCTTCCTGTTGATATTAGTTGCACAGTTTCCGCTGTGGTTTCTGAGCTACAACAGAAGAATATCTTCAGCGAGCTTTGTAACAAGACCACCCACAACTTCTCCTTAACTCTTCGCGATTCGTCTTGCACGACCGCTGGAGACACCAAGTTGAAGTATACCGTTAAGAATGCTCGCCTAGAAGGCGAAACATTCACCAGTACCATTGGAGATAACGAGACCGTAGATATGACCTTCACCGCCCAAATTGGCGGGGCGAATGATCAAGACAACGGCATCTTCATGGAGGGCTCTTACCCCACATATCGCACATTACCCTATTGGCCTCTAGGCAAAGCCAAAGATAATGATAGCGCTTATAATGGTGAGCCGGATTGGATTAGCAGCACGTAAGCTTTCCTCTTATTAACACAAAAGCTGCCAAGGAAACTTGGCAGCTTTTTTATTATCTAATTATGGTCGTCGGAGAGGGTTTGCTTATCCTACAAACGCATTGTAGAGAGGATAGTTTGCTTGCCCTGTAGTGTCTGCAGCGTCCATACCAGCCACTTGTACGGGAGCAGCACCATAGATGTTATATTTTGCTGTAAGCATCTGTAAGCGGTCTTCAGCGTCGTTTGTGAGGCCTCGGTAAGTCTTGGCTATTTCGTTTTTGTTGGTGCGCGTTATCATAGAATCTCCATCGCGCAATGAGATAAAGTCTACAGAGCTATCAATATTCTTAAGAACGGCGCGAGTCTTTTTCTTGTAATAATTAACCAAATAAAGTTGCTTAAATATATCTGCTTCTTCAAATCCAAACCTACCCGTAGTTTGAATGGCCGTATCGCCATCTGTGGTAGCTGACCCCGAAAAGGATGTATAAAGTTGAGTGTTTAAAAGGCCAACGTTATTGGCCAGCCACCCAGAAATAGCAGAAAGCGACTGATAGCCAGTATCGCTATCAAACTCATCATTATAAATTCCCGTAGCAATAGTACTAACAAAATAGGGTGTTTGCCTCTTATTAGAATTCCACGCCATAGCCTAATTTACACTTAAAACCCTTGACCTAGAATCTTTTTAGCTTTTTCGTGATTAGGGTGACTAGGGTCACACACAGAGTCATGATTTTGTAAAACAATGGTTTTGTTGCCCTTGGTGACTCGAGTAAACTCCTTTCTTAGTTTCTGTTTAAGCTCTCGAGTATTTCCGCTAGCAAAAAGTCTCACTTTTCCGCAAAGGTTCTGAAGGTCGGAAAGGGTCATTTCTTTCAAGTTTTTTTCAAAAATTTTGGAATCATTTGTACCAAAATGGTTAACCTCATGCACTCCTAATTTCGCCTCTAATTCTTCTATTTTAGAGAGAGTTTCATCATCTATTTTGCCGCTTGAGTACTGCAAGCTGTCCAATTTAGCCGCTTTTTCCTTACTGGAAGCCGTAGCCTTTTTGGAAGCCCTTTTTCTTGTGGTTTTACGTTTCGTTGCCATATATCATAATAGTATACACAGGATTTTTTCAAAAAAAAACTCCACCCCAAAACGGGGTGGAGTCGAATTGCTTAGTAAAAGCTCGATTACATAATCAAGCCAACCAAAGCGCGGTTGTCGAGAACCATGCGTCCCTCTTCGAGAGCACCATAGTAACCAATCCGTTGCTGCCTAATGGAGAACTGATCGTCCGCCACTAAGTTGAACTCAGAACCGGTGTCTGAATCCACAGCAATAGCACGCACAAGTGCGTCACGGCTGCGATCCAAACCAATTATGATTTCCTCGCCTGTTGCGTCAAACACGCTCGAAGCTGTCGTCGATCCATTATTAAGATAATCAATCGTTCCAGCCACTGTGTCAAACACTTCGTTGTAACGTTTGCCAACGCCCATCTCAAGGACTTCCATGATATTTATACCAAAGAACTCAGTAAGACCTGAATTCTTCCAAACCTCGGTACGTATCGCATCCGTTGCCGGAATAGATGACACACCAGCCGTCGCTTGACGGGTGTTAACCGGATTGTAAGCCAAAGAACGAATTGACTCTACCACTTCCGGAGAAACAACAAGGTCAGTAATACCATGACGTGCCCCTGTGGGGGTACCACCTGACCAAGAAGCATTGACGCGCTTGGCTTTAGTGATAAGCTTGTTGAGGTCATCCAGCTGGAAAACATTTGCCGCTGCCGTACGGAAAACGTTACGGTTTTTGGCGGTATATGTTGCATTTCCAGAGGTAGCCTCTGCCAGAGCTGTCATTAACAAGTTAGAAGAAGTTCTCTCTTGTTTCAACAGCACTTCCTGTGCTACACGAGTGAAGGTTTTACCAATCACATCCAAACGTGAACGAGAGGCGTACTTTCTATCGAAAGCCACCGCACTATCCAGCGTGTAGGTTGTGAACTTCAGTTCCGCAGCAGTAGGTTGCACCATGTTGGTCGGAAGACCACCGGCGACTGACTGACTATAAACCTTGATATAATCCTCATCGAAGATGTTGTAATACAAATCCAACGGGAGAGAAGGGTTATCATCAGCGTTATACTGGAGCGGCGTAAACAGATTGCTCAGTGTAGGAGCGTTATTAATAACCTCCGACACTACAGGACCAATAAACTCGGCCAAAGCAACCTGTGCGTTATACGCGGTATCCCGATTCTTAGAGGCCATAGCCTTAATAAGTTCGAGTTGTTCAGGTGTTCTTTTTAATGTAATTTTCATTATATTATATTCCTTTCCGAGTTTTAACCGTTATCCGCGATCGACCATGAAGCAGAAGCATCAATATGAACCATCGCGTAATTAGCTGTGCCTGTACCTGCAAACTGATCAGATTGCCCGTTTTGAGAAGTACGATTACCTGTAGCAATAATATGCCCAATAACACGATGCAGATTAACCAATTCGGGGGCTAAGCCATCCATGGTACCTGCAGTGGTACTAACCACAGCAACGTTACCGGGGATAAAAGTAGTGCCCTCTGTATATGCTGTCTGGTCAAAGGTAAACAGACCTCTTGTCGCGACCGGAACGGCTTGACCGCTCAGAACCGCCTGTAATTCATCCCGCTTAATCGGATTATAGATGAGTTTTTCACCGTTCTCATCATTTTTAATCGTTTGATTAAGTGTGACTCCCAATACTGGAGCGCCGGTTGTTGCTGCGATGCACCGGAGGGGAACTTGAGGGTATTTGTCGGCACCCAAGAATGGATAGTCCGTTTTACCAAGGTAACTTGAGGAAGATGCGAATTCAACCACGTCTTTCTTTAGGTTACCACTCAGCACCTTCACGAGTACACCAGCACTACCGTCTCCATCAGTTGATGGGCTATCATCAACTATTTGATTGGCAAACATATTGATCACGTCGTGATCGCTATATTGCCTGAATGGATATAATCTTAATGCCATAATGTTTTAATATGTTACTGAAACTGTGTCGGGGTTAAAAGCCTTCATGAATTTGTCTCGTAGAGACTCTTCCTTTGAAGAAGCTTCATTATTATTAACAATAGCAGGCTCCTCGGGAACTTCTACGTTCTCTACGAGCTCTTCCACTGTCGTCTCTTCCTTAACGCTGGCTTTCGCCTGATCAAGGTCAGCTAAACGCTTCTGAAGTTCTTCCTCGACTTTAGCCTGAAAAGCAGTCTCCTGCTCTTCTTGGTAAGCCTTACTTTTATGTTTTAGGATAACCCCAAGTTTTTGCTGATAACTATCAAAAGCAGCTTCCGAAGACTCGAGCGCAGCGACTTCCTTGGCTAAAACAGCGCGATCACTGTCATCCAATTCGTACTGGGAATCGATATTTTCCATTCTGCTATTGAACAACTCCTCTGCCTGAGCAGCGGAGATGGTACCCTCGAGAGAAGAGATCTTCTCTTGAGCCTCTTCGAGTTGTTTCTTAAAATCCTCGATATTAGCTTTGGCTTCTTCAGCGCGAGCAATCGCTTCAGCCTTTTCATTGTCGGCTGCTTCTTTCTCTAGCTTCCACTCAACATCCCGTTCACGGATTTTATCCATAATATGGGTTGCCATGTTAGCCACAGACTCATGCGAAAACTCAGACTTTTTGCCTAACTTAGAATCGAGCATCTTTTCGAACTCCATTGTTAATTCTTTAGTGTCCATAGTTTTAAAACTGTTATGTTTTTTTACATTAAATTCGGCGTTTTGGGAAATTTTTAAAATATTATTTTTAATTTTTTCAGTAGCTTCCTCTTCCTCTCCCATGGGCTCTTCGTCTCCCTTTTGTGTAGTGATACCTTTTACATCTGCTGCTGGTTTCGTAGTAAAACCGATTCCTAGGGGAAATACCTCTCCCGCCACTAGGCGATAAACCGGCGTTCCATCGTCTAACGTGCCGCTACCGTCATTTGCACGCAAATATTTTTCAAAATCTTTAATTTTATAAGGATCAGTAATAATCTCCGCTTCACTAAGGTTTTGAGAGCCTAGAGCTATACTATACTCATTAAAGCCAAGCTCCCAGCTCGCAGAAATCTTATGATAATCCAAATCTTCAGGGTCACTAGCTTTAAGTAAAAGCTCCGCAAATTCAGGGTTAACCGTCCTATAGATAACCGCAGCTAACGAAATATAAAAAGGATCAACGCGATCTTCTAGTTTATCTGTATTTAAGATCTTATCGTTTTGCATATCTGTAAATGCCGCATTTACGATATGACCCACCACTTTTGTTTTTTTATGTTCTATATTGGTCGGTTTATGAACAAAATACTCCAGCAGATCCTTGGCTGTCGAAGAATCTATGCCATCGCCGTTCCTGTTGAATCTGTTGACAATGGCAGCATTAAAGGCGGCTCCAACCAAATCAATGTTACGATCCAAATCTATACCCTTAGGAATCAATGGTTTTAAATTATCCAAAGAAGCAACACTAATACTCAAATCTTTTTCTAAGTCGTCCGTCGCAAAAACTTCAAAATCAAACTGAGTTTTGAATTTATAAGGTGAGCCCATATCTGTTATAATACACTTTTTTAACCTTTTGGTGACGAATTCTTTGTGCTATGATATAAGATAGCCGAAGCATATTCGTCCAAAGAGTGTTCTGCGCTTATGTCGGCAACCTCTGCAAGGGTTTGAAGCTCCAATAGTTTTTTATTATTTTGCAGGCAATTTATAGCGGTTTTTTTCCACTCTGCCTGTTCGCACGCCGTAATCACAAGTTCGCCCACTTTTTCTAATATCTTTTTTTGCTCAGTATTTAGGCGCTTCTTTTTGAAAGCCTTTTTAGCTTCAGCGGTTATATCTATATAAAACTTATTGGTCGCATCGATAACATTCTTAATAGACTCTACTGCATAAGCTTTTTTCGCATTTGTCTTAGAGCCTAATGGTCGACCCGGCACCTTGGGGGTTTTGGTTTTTTCTTTTTCTAATATTTTAAGGCTCTTCGGATGACGAACCTCTTCAATGGCCAATTTATCTTCCTCGTCTTCCTCCTCAAAAATAGGTACACCCCCCACGAGAGGATTATACCACCCTTTTTTGCGATCTTCCAGAAACCTTTCTTGAGCTGTTTCCAAGTCTTTTCGTGAAGGGAAAACTCCAGTATTAATAACCTTCATGCCTTCTTCTGGCGGTAAAATACCCAGTTCCATCATGCGAGTGATCACACGCTGAACCTGATTTTCGTCCTTCATGTCAATATCTTCAAATTTAGCTTTAGGAGAACCACGGAACCCAAAATTCTTACAAATCTGATCTATTTCGGGCTGAAGAAACTCATTAAGAAAAGCTTCTCGAGATTCGTGTAAACGCTGCAAAAATAATTGAGCCTTGATCGTTGCATTGGCAAACTTCTCTTCTCCTAAAATCATGTTTTGGAGACCCTCTTTGATGTCTTGATTAACCACATCATATTTAGAGGGCCCAATCACTTTTTGAAGATCAGGAATAATAAAATCAGCTTTAGTAGTATAATCACTAACCAAAACACGCCCAATACTCTGATTCGTAAACAAACTTTGCATAGCGTGCATATTGCGGGGGTTAATACCTCCCTTGTCAGGAGTGGCCCCCATAGTGATCATTAACACTACATTTTCGACCGTACGGCAAATAGCCTGATCGATCTTTTTCATTTCTAATTTGAAATTTATATCATCAAGAACCGCAAACCCATAAGGTATCCCAAAGGGTTCGTAATCTTGCTTTTTATAAAAAGAGTAACGCAGTTTTTGGGGATCTAAATTAATTGTAATGCCCGTCGGAGTCCAAGAACTCTCCTTAATGCGCTTTTTAATGTTTTCTGGTAACGCATCGTAAAGCTCGCGGTCAGCATCATTTTTAGGGTCACGCAAACGCTCTATCTCGTATTCACTTAAAATTTTAGAAAAAAACCGAACATCAAAAGAAGTGGTGCGCTGAGCTACTACATCAAAAGGATTTAACAAAATATATTTAATGGGAATCTTATTTGTTTTAGCCATTAACCCCAGATTTCGAATCTTAGCAAAATCATCTGTTTTAAATTTGCTTTCGACAGTATAAAGAAAAATATTACCACTGCGATAATACTCCCTAAAAAACTGATCCTTAAGGCCCCACATCCCTATTTTCTTAAACCACGAATTAATGAAATTTCTAGCCTTATCGGTACCCCCCTCTAAATGAATCGCAGAATTAGAAAAATCAGCCATCATATCAATAGAGTTACGAAAGATAGCTACATTACAATACGCTTTTTGGCATAACTCAATAGCTTCGCGAAGATTAACTCCATCCATAGCGTACTGATAAGGAAGCATCCCTGCACGGATGTTGTTGTAACCATACAATTTAGGGTTGGTTGCTATGGAATTTCGGCGCCTATCAGTAGTTGGCCCCAAACCACCTGTTCCCTGATTGCGTGAATAAGCTTCTGCTGTATAATCGTAAAAAGAGTCTCCTATCAACTTGGGCTCGTAGTCCCCCTCTGACGCTACGCTTTCGTAAGGATTGTTGGGATATTGAAAGTTCTTCTCAAACTTTTTCCAATAGTCGGAACGCTTATTGTACTTTCTTTTTGCCATGGTAAATTTTACACTGAATTAATTAAAAGTGACTTTTAAAAGTCAAAAGTTAGTTTATGAACATTGGTTCAAATGTCTCTATTATATTCGATTTTGGTTGTTTTTTCGAGTCAAAATAAACCTTTGCCATCCAGTTAGCCAAAACCAAAGCAGAATAAGAATCTTTTCTAGCTTTGTCCGGGCCTGTTTGACGTCTCAAATTAGAGGGTAAATCAAAAGTTTGAGTCCCTTGCGCAGTCGAAGTGATTTGAATGAGGGCACATTGGTTTTTTGTCATATTCATCATATCTGCCTGATGTTCTATAAAATCAATCATTTTAGCCCCCGCACTCTGTTTCTCGAATTCACCTGTGCGCAAAAAGCGAATTTCTTCAATAGGAATTTTTTTATTTCTTTGGGACGTATACTGTTCATTAATGGCTTGACTGGCAAAAAGAAGACGCCTATGGTCAAAATGCGCCTGTAACAACTCGTTCGCTTGGCGAATCCAACTCGTAGTAGGCTTACGCAAAATAATGTGCTTATGGTCCTCTTTGTTATATTCTTGCTTAAAGACCCGCAAGTTGTCTTGATACTCTTCTGCTTTCTCGAACCCCACTTCGATAGGCTTCAATTTAATGTCGCGATGTTTAAACATTTCGCTTTCATTGCACGCCTGCAAAAACTGGACCCCTCCGTTATAATCTCCACACATAGCGACTATATTAAAATTCTCCAAACAATAAAGAAAATATCTAATATGGTGCTTTAAGGAAGTTCCCGGCAAAGCATAGCCATGTACTAAGATTGCTTTTTGTTGCTCATAATCCAATTTCAAAATTTGAATAGCAAAATCATCCGAACTTTCAGTTTGAGACCATGAAGGATCAAAAGCCAAAATATAATCCGATACACCATCTCCCTGCACCTCGATACACGGCGTTTCCCCATCAGGTACTGTACATAGGGCCATTTTACTTGTTTTAAAATAACCCGCGCTATCATCTGTAAAAACAGCCCCAAACTCACGTTCAAACTGAGATTGGCTCATAGTGGTTTTAGCTTGGTTGAGAAGATTCTGATCGTAAAGTTGGGTTGGTGCACAATCGTACGAAAAATGCATAATACACCGAGATGCGCTATCTGTTTGCTCTGTGCGCACAATGCTATTTTCAAATTGCTGATAAACCTTATAAAGGTACTCAAACTTATAAGAAGCGGAAGACAACGCTATAAGCTTGTTGTTGGGCCACACATGCCTATCCTCTTCCCTCATTTCTCCTTCTTCAATTAATCGAGTTTCCAATTTATCAAGATCATCTCGCTGAGTAGGGTTGGTCACCACAGATAAAAACGGAACGATAACCTCATTATAAATCCTATCCGGCATCAACAGAAACTCGTCAATAATAATACGATGAAAACGAAAACCACGTAACTTTTCACCATCCCCCAAAGGAAGAGCTCGAATCCGACTCAGTCCAATCTCCATCAACCACTCGTCGTTACTCTTGGAAACCTTAGTAATACACTGCTTGAAAAGCCCTGCATCAGGATGCATGGAAATATCTTCAATTTTCTTAAAAATCATTTTGGCTTGTCGAAAAGATTTTGATAAAATACCAATTTCAACACCTTGATTCAGAATAGCGTCTAGCGCAGCAAAAATACCTGTTGTAAAAGACTTAGACATCCCACGAGCCCATACCCCTAAAAAATAGTCAGTTTCGAACATACCTTTGATAGACATGTGTTGAAACGGAAACAACTTAATACCCATTAACAACTCTGCTGTAAAAGTAATATTATTTCGCAAAAACTCATACAAGGCAATTTTGGCCTCACGCTCATCCAAAAAACCCTCTATCGCAGCCAGTTCCTCGTTTGACCTGTATTTGCTAGGGGGCCTACGCTGTGTTCCTTCTGTCCAACTCATGGTCTAAAAAATATTGCATATCCGTACTCCACACTTCTTTGCCCTTGCAAAGCAGTCGGGGAATAATTTCCTCTGATATTTGACGGTTTCCAGTAAACAAAAATTGACAGTGTCCCTGAAATTCATAACTTAAATCTCTAACCCTCTTCAAAACAAAATCAATGTTTGCGGCTCGCTTGAACGCCCTACTTGCCTTGATCATTTTTTCTGGAGTTGACTCTATAACTATAAATAGATAAGAGTCCAATTCCTTAACCCTCTGCAACTCTCTTTTAAAACGTTCGTAATTTGTGTTGCTCAAGGTGGAATGTAAGTCCGAACCCGCTTTGCGATCTACATAGGTGTAAGAATATTGTTCTCCAGTCGCCACATAATCCCCAACCTCTAATTTTAAACTTTCTTGGTGACAGTCAAAAGATAACGGTTTTTGCTCACGAGTATCTACCGCTATAGTGAGATCTTTTGGCAATGTTTTTGTAAAAAACTCTTTGGGCAAGTTTCGATGGTAAAGTGGACGCAACCCTATTTTTTTTGCTGCTTCATTATAGCTACCAAATATTTTTCTGTAAATATCTATATCCGGTAAAAAACAACTTTTAGCTTCTAAGTGAAAAGGGGCATATCTCCTGTCTTTTTTGAGTTGTCTTTTTTCAATTAACGATAATATGTACTCTCCCACTTCTAACGAAGGGGCCTTAGCGCACCACTTTTTAAGTTGTTGCTTTGTTGAAAAATCCCTCTCAAAATACTCTTCATATTTTTTAAACGGCAATGGCTCTCCCGTGAGTTTGTTTACGCGCGGATAATGAAGAGTATAATATTCTGCCAAAGATAAGCCGTGCTGTTTTAGGTGTTTATGCAATGACCCCCTCCCTTCAAACTCTTTCTTGCATTCTACACAACGGAATATTTTTTTGCAGATTCTTTCCATTATATGATCTCCTGTCTAGTAATCCCCAAAACTCTAGCTTTCCAGTCGGTCATCTGTTCGAGTTTATCCGCCTCTTCTTTCACGCCTACCTTCTGCATCTCCGCCATGCGAAGCATCAAACGGCGCTCCTCTTCCTCTTGAAACAAGTTCACAAGCGCTAGCACCGACGCATTGCGCTGCTGCTGGTTTGCTATTCTTTTTGACCTTTCCCCGTTTAACTTTGCAACCATCTTATCGATACGGTTGGTACATTGATTATACTCTTCGGATTTGGTTTTAAGCATCTCCGTCAACCTCATGGTTAAATCGTTCTGACCTTCAGTATCATCAAACATCAAATTCAGTTTTTGTTTCTGTTGTTCTATTTCCTTCAAATTAACATAATCCATACATACATTAATATATAAATTAAGCTCATCTGCTGTCAAATCAGGTTTATCCCACGTCGCCCGGATAAACTCGGATTCTAACAGCTCACGGTTTTGCTTTGTACTGTAAGCATTGATTACTTGTATAAAACGAGGGGCAGACAGAAAGGTAAGCAAACACTCTAAGCATTTTTTATCTTGAACATTAATTTTATCTAAATCAAAGTCCTTGAAGACAACCTTGTTGACTTTTTTTACTAAGGTAGTCATAATTTTAGGTGGTGCGTAACGATCCCCTGTAATTTCGTCTCTAAGATTTGTCATATTAGGGAACTCTCGATTTACGAAATCTGATAGCGCAATAAACTTAGCGCTCTCGAAAAAACCGCGATGATTAGTTTCCTCTGTCCACAAAAGTTGGGCGAGCTCTCTTTTGGTTACCTCCGCACAATAATGCCTGTGCACGAAATCCTTTTCGCCGTCCTGCAGGAAATATTTTCCCGCCTTTTTCTTGACTTTCGTGCGATACTCAAAACCCTTTTCTACCCAAAATTTTCTTAGAGCGCGCCCCCTGACTGTACTGCCTTTTTCATTGGGATCATCAAAAAGTTTTTTTGTTGCCTCATTAAGGTCCCCGTCCAGCTCTTTGAAAAGGTCCACTCCTTTCTTTTTCTCATCTTGAGATAAAATATAATTATTCATAAAAAATATCCTCTTTCTGAATTATTTTCTTTGCTGTAGTTTTGTATTGATTTTTTAAATTTTTTATTTGTTTGTACCCCGCTTTTCTTCCTTTTTCGTTGCTTTTGTACCCTAAAATACGAGCCACCTCTTCTTCAGATATACCGTCAATGAAAAGCATTTTATACACAAAATAATGGCGCGGTGTAAGGAGGCCCCTCATCCTGTTGTGTAACAATAATGCTGCACGCCCAATGTCAAAATGATCCTCTGGGACTGTATTCTGGGAGTACGTATGGAACTCTAGGGATAAGGGCATTTTGATATCAAAGGCATTCTTTTTGGTTTTTTCCCATTTGGCAAACAAGTCACATTCGTTGGACTGAAGGCCGCTAGGCGTAAAGGCACATAAGGCTGCTATCTGCCCCTCTGATTGCTCTTTAGATTGGTTGTGTTCGCAGTTAAGGCAGGGACGCGCAAAATTAGAATAATTGTTGCGTAATATATTTTTTAACTGATTAGTAATAATCTTGTTAACCCACGGCTCAAGAGCGCGGGACTGGTCCCATTGGTTCCATTTTTTAAAAATATGCGCACGAATGATTTGGGCAACATCATCAAAGTCAAACCAAGCAATAGCGTGAAGATGCCACTTGTAGTACCTCTTCCGTATCTCGTTGTCTATTACATGCGCCTTATCTTCGTAAGTTTCATTCTGCTCCATCCTCAGTGATGTGTGACTGTCGGCTAGACGCACATTCTGCCATGGATTGAGCGAGAAAATCTTTTTTGCTCTGCCTTTTTCTTTTTCCTCCCTTTTGGGGGGTAGTGGCACTAGATGTGTCAACTTGCGCGGGATCCATGGGGTTGTTGAACAAATCCCCCAAAGTGGTGTTACCGCTTTCCAAATCAACCGAATATTCTAGTTTATCCAACGAAGGGATATCCTCCTCTTCTTGTGTTTCTAATTCGTCTGTAACGTTCGAAGCTGTACTCACCTTGCCAAACTGGATTCCGCACGATTGACAAAACTTTGGTTTGTTTAAGGTGTAGGTAGCTCTCGCTCCACAATCAGGACAAAATATACTAGCCATTTTTTATAATTTTGATTTTTGGGATATTTTCAATTTTATTTACTATAAATTTCAGAATTTCGCTTCTCATTATATCGTCCTTAGTGAACTCAAAACAATGTATTCCCTCTTCTGAGCTTTCTTCGTCGTTAAATGCTTGCCACATTGTCCGGAAGCCAGTTTTGCCATTAATATCAGATTGCAAAGGATCCCCACAAATAAACATTTTGGTGTTTTTGCCAATGCGGGTCACTAGCGTAACCAGCTCTTTCAACGTAAAGTTTTGTGACTCGTCAGCAATAATAAGCTTATTAAACCAATTCGCTCCGCGCAAGTAATTAACAGGGGCCGCCGAGATAATCTTCTCTTCTGTCAACATTTTAATTTGATCGCTTGCTAAAATCTCCTGCATCTTATCTGTCAATGGCATCATAAACGGGTGAAACTTTTCATCTACATCTCCGGGCAAATGACCCAACCCCCGATCTGCGCTTTCTACGATTGTTCTCACATAAAAAATATCCAAATCATTGTTTTCATTAAAGAGCCTCAACGCCGAATATACTGACATAAATGTTTTAGAACATCCCGCGGGACCCGCTATGAACATTATTTTTGTCTTTTCGTCAAACGCTTTGTGTAAAAAATCTTTTTGTTTGCCTGTTAAATCAAAATGTTTAAAGTTTAATTTGTACTTGCTTTCCGCTATCGGCAAAATTTTGTCCGTCTCCTTAGGTTTCTTACGCCTACTTGCCATATGTTCATATATAATTACACTTGACTAATGATTTGTCCGCTTTAATATAAAAAGAAATGATATTTCATGTTTTGTCAATTCCGGTGTACCCCACCCGCAAAGAAATCACCGTTTGCGCGTTTACCCAAAAAGTTTACAAATTTTGTACCGAAATGACACGCCGCGGTCACACTGTTTACCACTATGGACACCCGGACTCAAAAGTAGAATGCACAGAACACATTAACGTTATATCTCGTAGTACGTATAACAATGAATACGGCGACCAAAAATGGCAGGATTTTTTACCCCAATACACAGACAATCAAACACACAAAGAATTTAACGCAAATGCCGCCACCGAAGCCCTTAAGCGGCGTCACAATAAAAATGATTTTGTATTAGCCTTCTGGGGGTTTGGCCATGTGGCAGCCTGTGAGAAATTACGCGATCATATGATGATAGTGGAACCGAGTATCGGTTATGATTCTTTTTTTGCGCACTACCGCATATTCGAATCATATGCTCACCTTCACCGCATGTTAGGGGGAGCCCAACAAGATCAACCCTCTTCTTTCGACCACGTCATTCCTCCCGGCTTTAATTTAAATGATTTTGAATTCTCAGAAAAAAAAGATAACTATTTTTTGTTTTTAGGGCGAATAGTAGACTCTAAAGGGGTTCACATTGCCGACCGACTCTCGCGCGTGTTGCGCTGCCCTATTAAATTTGTAGGGCCCCATACCCTAAAAACCTCTCTCCCTAAAAACAACCCATATGCCGAATACATTCATACCGTCTCGACCAATGAAAGAAAAGACTTGCTAAAAAACGCTAAAGCCCTTTTGCTCCCTAGTTTATATATGGAACCATGTGGCTGGTCTATGATAGAAGCATGGTTATCAGGTACGCCGGTATTAAGCACCGACTGGGGCGCACCATCAGAATATAACCTCCACCGAAAAACCGGTTTTAGATGCCGAAGCCTCAATGAATTTTTTCATGCAGCAAATTTAATCAATACTATCAGCCCCTCCTACTGCCGCCGCTACGCCGAATCAAACTTTGAAATAGGACACATAATGCACCAATATGAAAATTATTTTAATTTTTTAATTACCCAAAATAACCCTGACTGCTGGGAAGACACTTTCGACAAATGTTCTTTTACTGTCAAACCTTTTTTGGTGTAAATTTTAATGAATTTTTTTTATCATAAGTAACATTAAAATATATTAATGCACATAAAACCCCTGACTGCGGCGAAAGCAACCAGAGGGTTCACTTTAATCGAACTTCTTGTTGTCATCGCCATTATTGCGATACTGGCAGCTCTTTTGCTTCCGGCGTTGGGATCGGCTAAGCAAACGGGATGGCAGGCCGCGTGCATAAATAATCAGCGCCAACTTAATCTAGCTTACGCAGAGTTCGCAGGAGATCACGAAAACAGGTTTCCTTACGCGTCGGCTTGGGCTGGTGAGCCTACTGGAATGTGGGCGTG
>Ga0080013_1000777_pt1 | contig 44006 bp, 45 predicted proteins | sample ETNvirenome_6_85_FD_69236 | JGI IMG/M metagenome (GOLD analysis project Ga0080013, IMG submission 69236) | Marine viral communities from the Pacific Ocean - ETNP_6_85 (SPADES assembly) (version 2) | ecosystem: Environmental > Aquatic > Marine > Oceanic | place: Pacific Ocean | collected 2013-06-19 | reverse complement strand
CGCGGCGCTGGTGGTGTAGGGTGAGGGTGCGCATGCACTACACAAGCACTACTTAGCAACCCAATTGTTGCAATCATTATCTTATTCATTTGAAATCTCCTGTTCTTCATAAGGTTCGTAAAAATCGTCGGCGGTTCCTTCGCGTCGATCAAATCGTTGAATGACTTCTTCATCCATTATACGTATGACCTGCTCTTTAAATTCATTATCGGATTTAATAATCTCAGACCACTTGGAAGGTTGGAACTTTTTTGTATAGCCATCTTTTGTTTCAAGAGTGTACCAAGCACCTTTAGAAGTGAGACACTCGGAAGTTTTGATAGCATCGAACCAACTTTCTTCATCACGGATGCCAACCTCGTCGGTACCCCACATAATGCGGAAAGCACAGTTTCTTCCTTGGGTTCCAAAGCGTGACTTTTCCAGTCTTACCTTAACTTCGGATCCGATACGGAAACCTTTATCATCCATCACGAAAGCACTCTTAGCTTTACGTCCGGTGAGCCAGATGCGCAGCGAATAAGAATAATGCATAGCCTTTCCGCCGGGTGTCATGTAGGGCGTAGTCATGGCTGTGATGTGGGCCATGGGACCACTAGTAATGTTAGTCTTAAGCTGGTTAAGAACCAAGAAGGTTGCTTGCTTGTCTGCAATAGGGAGCGTCAGCTTTGACATTCCCTTTGCAAGAATGCGTGCCTTCATTGCCATCGAGGATTGCGGATTAAAGTCGCCTTCCACATCCGACACTGCGGGAGTGAATGCCAGCGAATCCCAGATCAGCAACAGCTTTTCATCAGTTGCCCCTAGAAGCTCTTCAATTGTCTCAAGAACAAACTCGACAGACGATGCCTGAATGTACATTAGCCGGCCTAGGTCGCATCCTGCTGCCTCCAAAAAGATTGGGTCGATGGCTGACTCGGAATCAAAATATACGACCAGCTTGCCCTGTTTTTGGGCGTTGGCTGCGACCTGTGCGGCCATGTAAGATTTGCCTGTGGATGTGAGTCCTGCAATCTCGGTTACTTTACCAACGGGAATGCCTCCCATTTGGCCTTTACATATAATACTATCAAGCCAACGAGATCCTGTGGGGATCCATTCCTTGACTTGAGTGGGGTTCTCCCCCGTTAAATCATGCGCGACATTGCGTCCCGCTTTTTTGTTTACCAAGGTCATGAGATCTTGCATAGATACACGACCAGCCTTGGTTTGTTTTGCCTTTCTTGGCATACTGCCCTCCTGTTTTAATTTAAAGCTTTATAACTTTACCAGTATCAGACGGAATCGTCAACTGTTTTGGAAAAATAATCTTAGAAAAACCAAACTTCAATCGACAAGTATTTTTCAAGATATCATTCCACTTTTTTACCTCTTCAACAAAACTATTTCTGTCTTGTTCTAACAAGGTCAAACTCTCTTTAACATTATATATGTCACAATAAACAACTATCTCGTAAGAGGAGTCGCCTACGAGAGTTCCATCGTGGTGACTTTCAATTAAAGAAGTAATAATATTTGCTCTAAAGTTATTGCCGTTAGTGGATGTAAAAGCAAGATATGTTTTCTTATCCTCGTCAAAATGCTCTAAAAATTTCTTTCTTTTTTGCTTATTTTTTCGGCCCATAGTAACGCCAGGATCATATCCATTTTTAACCAAATCATTAGTCTTATCAGCAAATGTAACTGGTTTGACTTTTGAGTTTGCATCTGTTCCACTCCTTATCCATTGGTTACGAATCTTTGTTCTGGTTGCCTTATAGAGAAATTGCTTGGGATGAATATCGTTCATAATATCATCGAATTCTTCTCTTGTTGGAAACTCGCCGGATGGAACCAAGCCTCCAAAAGTTGGGTCCGCCTTTCTTAGGCCGGCTAGCTGGATAAAAATATCAGTGAGCTTGTAGAAGTTTCCTGCGGGTGGGGGGTTACATTGAATACGACCCTTTACCTTAGCATAACTATTCGACACTGGCTTGCCATACGTGCCATCCTTTAGAGCTTCATAAAATTCATTACTAACCACAAATGCAAAAAAGCTTTCATCACGTCGCTGGTGCAGCAAATAAAAACTTCGGTGATGGCCTGTCTCCATGTTCCAAATATTCTGGGTGCCGCGGCTAACAAATGGAAGATATTCGAGTCCATTTTTCTCAATTAATGGGCCTAGTTCTTCTCTACAATATTTTTCATCAGATACCTTAAGTCGTATTTGCGCCTCGCTAATGTCATCCTGTGATAACCCAATCATGCCAGTTATAAATCTTCGGTAGATTTTATCTCCGATTGGGACGAACAACAGTTTTGCGTGACATTTCTCATCCACTCTCGGATCTTTATGGCCTAGGGACATTGCTTTGCAAACGATTGCGTCTTCATTACTAATCAAACCAGCAACATCATCATTTTTCTTTAAAGGTATAACATTAGTACCCATTTTAACTCCGTAAATATATAAAATTTAAAGTGGCAGACATTTCCCGGTCTGCCAGCGGGGCGAGCCTAGCCTGCTACCAGTTCATTGAACGCACGGTCTACATCAGTTGTTTCTGTGCTCTTGTACTTGGCAGTCTCGCGTGAACGCGACTCGGCGGATCCGTCTCCGGCGAGTTGCTCATCGAGAATAGCGTCTACCTGCTCGGGGCTAAGACGGTCAAAAAGTCCGTCAAAGTCGGGCATGCCATCAAGGAGGGCGGGGATGGCCTCGGTATCCTCAAGCAAAGTTGAGGTATTACGACGCATTTTCAGGCTCGTCTGGGGGTATGCACCGGGCTTGGTGGGCTTGGTGTAAGTGAGTGTGATGTCAGTACCCTCTGTAATATCTGTGACATCACCGTATTCGGGATCTAGAATGTACCCGAGTAGAAGTTCGTATGCGGTCTTACCATAGCCGTATACCTTAATTCCCTCGTCTTCTCGACCACGAACCACAACAGGGGAGAAGTAGCGAGTACGCACAAAGAGTGACTTTGCAAGCTTCTTACTTTCCTCGTCGTTGTTGTCGCTTCCTTCGCGCCAAAGCTGGGAAGCGAATTCGCAAATAGGACATGCCTCACTAAAATTACGCTTGGGGCACAGAATTCCTCCTCTGTGGTCTCCTACGTTATAATGAAAGAACATTTCCTTCAGTGGATCTCCGTCGTTAGTTGGAATGATCCGAATGTCGGTGTCTCCCTCGTCTGGTTTGAACCAAACAGAGTTAGAATCACCCTTGTTTTCACCGCGCAAAGTTGCGAGCTTGCGGCGCATAAGCTCCATATCGATTGACATTATTCAATTTCTCCTTTTGTGAATAAAGTATATCACTCTTGCTCAAGATTGTCAAGAGTTTTTTGTTGTTGTATCACATTTGTGTGGGCAGTGACGAACCCAAAATCTTCATGGTCAGTTTCATAAATAGCATAAGAAAGCTTTCGGAAAGCATTCTTTGGTTTTTCTTTTAATATATCGACCAATTTCTTGTGTAGCCCTCCTTCGGAGGCCAATCTTTCTTTGTTTATACATATATAATAACACAGTTCGCGAGGGGTGTCAAGCATAAAAAGCCATTTTTCTTCAAGATTTTCCATATCGAGCATTCCAATGGTTCGAATGCGATTTATTTCTGATGGCTTAGAGACTTGTCCGATTTCTGGTTCCGAAAACTCAAAGTAATTTAAATGATGAATTGTCGAAAAAATAGAGCTATTTAGTGTTTCATAATATGTCTTAATCGGAACCTCGCCAAGCGTCTTTTCAAGATTGAGATTCGAAATTAAAGTAATAGAGCGAAAAAGGCCCGATCTAGCATATTCCTGGAGGATGCCAAACGCAACCTTTTCTATTGTTCTCGGCAAGCCGGTCAACAACTCTATATCGGGCCTTATATAGAAGAGATCTATTTCCTTATCTCTAATCTGTTCCAAGATCCCCAGCACATAATTAGAACTCATAGATGAGCCCATGACAAATACCTGTGTCCTCTCCCTGATCCCTTTAAAAAATTTACCAAGGTTTGGAATGTTAGTTTCATATTCTTCTGGCGCATTAAAGGTTTCTAACTTGTGTTTGCGCGTGCCTCTGGCGACTTTATCGTTTAATAGATACACCTCGTAATTATCTATTTCAGAAAACTTTTCTGCGATTGCTGATGCTGCATTTCCAATGCCGACTACTGAAATCATAGGTTTAATTCTTTTAGTTCAAAATAATTCTTGCCGCAGGTTAGATTAACCAAAAATTTATCAAGTTTATTGTTTGAAAATATCTCTCTTATCTCTGGCACAAGGCACCTTTCATCGTCTGCCAGATCGACCACAATTTCATCATGGACGATGTGCGAAATAAACGACTTTTTGCCCTCAAAGTATTTATCAAGAGTCACTGCACGATCTAGTACAAGATCCGCGGCCGTACTCTGTATTAAATAGTTCAATGCCTTCCTTTCATTAACTGATATTTTGCGGTTGAATACTGTTTTAATATAGCCGTTATCGTACCATTTGTCAAGTACTTTTTTGCGGTGATAATGATTAAATTCATCGTCATTGGCATCGGGATTATAAAGCCAAGCGAAGAACTTTGTTTTTGCGTCTTCTCTGCTGATCTCGCCTTCAATGAGATTCTTGATGTGCCATTCGTGTACATCTTCTTGTGGTTGCTGTTCGCCAGCTAGCGCGATGAATGTTCGTACCTCCGCAGCGTTGTAATCTAATGACAATAGCCAGTCGTTGTGGGGCTTCAGAAGCCTCCGAAAATCTTTTTGGACCGTCAGTATAGGGAAGCTTTCTGAATGCGTTGTGAGCCTTCCTGTGACCGTTCCAAACAAGTTGTAGTCTATATATTGGGGGCCGCTTAAGAGCGCCTTGGTTCTAACGGAGTTTCTAGACGAGAGGTGAAGTTTCCTGCAATCTTCATTGTTTAAATTTAAGTTTTGATACCTTATCTTGTATAAAAGCTTTTGGACATTGTTTAGGTGCTCATAGCACTCTGGCTTCTCGTAGTTCTCGAAGACGTGTTCTGTTATCTTGTTTTTGATCTCGCAGAATTCCTTAAGGAAATCCTCGGGCACGAGATCGAAAATACAGTGATCACGCATATCAACTTTTGCTATGCGGAAAGACTGAATGTATGCTCGAAGGCGCTTTTGTGTGGCTTTCAGACGAACAGATAGCTCTGTTGGGCACACTTGGTTGAGCGCTAACCCTCTGCAACATAGCCATGCATATTCAATATCAACATCAGTTAATGAGCCAGAATATTTCCAAGTCTTCGTTAGATCCTGGGGGAAATTATCGTATGATAACTTTCCATCTGCATATATGCCGATACATTCGGCCTTGTCATCAATCGTTTGGAAGATCATCTTTTATCGCTTGCATCTGTTTATTAATATAACTCGCAGAGCCGCGATAGTCAAATGTTTTATTTAAAATTCTTTCAAATATTATCAAAGATTTTCGGATACCAGCATACCCAACAGCATGAACGCAGTCGTTGATTAGCTTATCCTGCTCATTTGTTGAAAATTGCGATTCTTCTTCTAAAAATCTAATTTTGCAATAAAGGCGCAAAAAATAAATTTCATCAAATTCTTTTTCGAATTCTTCTGTCGTATAAGAGAGCGGGTTTACGCTTTTTTTAATTGTCGAGCCATTACATTGTTCATAAATATAAAATTCTGGGTGTTTTACCATATTATATAATCTAAGGAGGCTGGCGCCAAAGTTCTCAAAATATTGATTATGCGCATGTATGTAATTATTCTTTATTACCGAGTTCGTAGTGGGAGAAAAGTATTTTGCGGATCGCTTTAGCATTCCAGGAGCATCAATATCACAAACAATGCGCCATGGTACAAATTCATCGATCATAAATCCATAACTATTGCAGGCATTCACATAGAACCCCCAATTTTTACTCTCTATAAATTTAGTTATTTTTTCATCGTCATTAATAGGATCCAGATCGGCTATTTCTATTGCAAGACCACTACACAAAATAGGGCATCGTCGACTCTTGATATATGCTGGCTTAGTGAAGGGTACCGTTTTAATAATTTTTTCAAGATAAGGCATCAAATATACTAAAAAGTCCTTGAAATCTCTAACTTTAATGCCGTCTTTATCGAAAAGACCTTTTAATGTCTCCAAATAAGTATCCAAATAATCAATATATAATGACTTATGATCAACATGTGCCTTATAAACATTCAAATTACTTAAAAACGGATCATCTGCGCTAATAAGGCCTTTGTTTACACATTTTTGAAATTCACGAGACATGTCTTCAAATGCGTCTACAACAAAAGATAAAGCTTGAGCGCTAGATTGAGTGCCGCTAGTTTGTCTAAAGCTTTTAAATCCTGCGAATAGCGGAGCCTTTAATGGTTCTCGCATTTCAATGGGAACAAAAAATCTATCTACTCTTCCGAAAAGAAACTTTTCACCTAAATTAAAATCAACTAGACTTCCGGGAGTCATAGCCTTTAAGCGAAGCCTGTACATTAATCGCTTTAAGAATAATATTCTCGTTTTTTCTTGATTTGTGTTAGTATAATTTGTTGACATAATTAGATTTCCTCGCTAGATTGATCAATTGTTTTGACATCATCGGCCCAGTCTTTCGTTGCGCAACCGGCGGTGCTCGCGCCTCGCATCCTGGCTCTCGCTTGTGGAATATATATTTTGGTCGTTCTTAGCAATGCGCAGCAAGCGCAGTTCTTCCGCCGAGGCGACCGGGTGTAGAAGGCGGGGATGCTCGACCGCGGCGAGGTCACCCAGGCCGGGGCCCGCTGTACCCGGTGTTGGGCGCGTAACAGTATCAGTATCCTGAATTAGTTGCGCGGACGGGGTGCGAGAGACAGATCTAGCAGAGCCACCTCCCCAAATGCCGTCATTGTGGCCAGGGTGTTGCCATCCGCATTTTCTAGGAGAAGGCCTATTAATCTGATACTGATCTCCTTCTGATGCTTCTTGGGATTCATTGCGGGGAGTGCCGCTTCTTTCTGCAACCCATTTTGCGGTTAATTGCGTTTCTGATACCCCTTGGGCGAAAGAATGTGTGGAGCGTATAATCATAAAGTATCCCCCTATCCCAAACTCTGTCAAGTCCATTTTTCCTTGTTCTCCAACACCAGCTGTTTGGGGAGCAAATCCGCGCGGATCTACAAATATATATTTGCCTGGAAAGGCGCCAACATCCGCAAATGTTGTAATTTCGGCATCATAAACTTCTCTTAATTGTCTCAAGCCATCATAACCATCTTGTTCGAACCGAACTTCTTTCAATCCAGGAGAAGAGGTTTTCTTTAGATCAATCTTTTTTACAATTCCTACATTTTCGCCCATAATATAATGCATAATACCATGTTCCCAATCTTTTACTACATCGCCTTCCATTTGTTCTGACGGTGCCGTTCGGCCGGCCGAATACATCAAATAATTCGTTTCGGCTTCAAGGGGGGACTCTCCATCTAAATCACCGTCGCGGCCAGAAATATTTAAAATTGGATAGTTAAATGTCATATCCGCATCCTGTTGGGGGAACATTCCAACATTTTCAGGGGCCCCTGATACAATCAAAGGCCAGTCTTTTGCATCTCCACCTGCGCCGTGATCACGGCGCAGGTGGAGAAGGTGCTTGGTTAGTGTATCGGGCGCATCGTCAGCAGTACTATTTTTATAGTCTGTTAGCGAAGCTTGTGTTACTCGAATTCGCTGTTTTATTGGTGTTTTAAAACAAGTATCGTCATTCATAAAATTACGAACCAAAACATTAAAAAAATCATTTAAGAACATTGGCAAAGGATAAACAGCTTCTTCTTTCGATAGGAGTTGTTCGGTTAACCAGTCAGTAAAAAATCTAACCGATATCGGCAAATCTCCTATTGATACAATCGTTTTATTTCCCGGATTTGTAGGTGAAATAATTTCAATCGGACCTAAAACAGCTCTAAATTTTTTGAAATGATTATAAAATTTTATTAATTTTTGTTTTTCTGTGTGTCTGGCGCAAGCATCCCCTGCCATATTTTCAATCTTGGTGGGCATTTCCTTTAAGTAACCATCGATTCCCTCCAAGATAGAATCTACCAAATTAAAAACATAGAAAAAAGAAACAGTGTCGCTTTCTACTGTATTAAGTGTGTTCGCAATTTCATGCTGATTCCAGGCGCTAGTGGTAGCCTCCGCGGTAGCGGCTGTCGCTGCTTCTTTTATCTTTGCAATAAGTTCATCGCCTTCATTCCCCGGCATAGTTTGAATTGACGCGTTGCTCTGAATTACTGTGTAAGGACCTCGCTGTTGCCACTCTAATAATTTATCATAACTTATATTAAGAAACCTAATCTGTCCTTTTTTTATTAATCTCGACATAAGAGTTGCAAGACTCGCAATTTTATCTGCTTTAATGTTGCTTTGCTCCTTTTCTTTAAGCTCAGCAATCTTGTCGGCCCGGCAATCTTTAGCTAATTTTTTAAACTTCATTTCTCTAGATAAAATTCTACCGGAAATCTCAACGTCCGAGAAAATGTTAAAGGTGTTTTGATCGAAAAAGTCTTCTATATAAGCCAAATAATCAATTGTAAAAGTAACTCGACCCATCTCATCAAATTTAAAATCATGTATCGTTGGGGTTAAGTTTAATGTTACATAAGAATCACTAATTGCCTCTCTTAGCCCCGTAACCTGTTGACGTTCGGTACCATAGGCGGCGGTATGCTTGGCGCGCCAAGTGCCTGGGGTACCCATATCCTGGAAATCCCAAAACCCGGTTTCGCCAGCATCAGGTGGAAGAGCCCACCCAACAACCGCCTTTAATCGAAAGTTTAATTTATCTAATTCTTCAGAAGCTTCTTGGCTCCCGGGGGAAGAAGTGGTCGTCTGCGCTTCAGCAACGCAAGGATCATCTATGTCAGTTCTTGAGTTGCCTCCTGTTTTTAAAGCAAGGTCAATATATCGATAAGGCACCTCCTCGGGTCTATTGCGGGGCCTTAAAAGTTCATCAAAATTGTTAGCAAATATTTTTAAGGTTGCTTTGATACTCTTTTTTACAGCAAACGGGTTATTGCCGTCATATGTAAAATTGAAGTCTTTTATTCCTACTCCATATCCTCTCACATCTTTATTATTCAAAAAATCAGTTGACCACATAGAACCATGACCACCTTCAAAATTAAATTCCTGCTCTATTTCATTACCTTCATCATCTTCACTTAGTTTAAATAATCGAATCATTGGCTGTAAAGAAGAGATCATGTGGGGGCGCGCCTTAAAAAGCGCTAATTGTGTTGGATATTGAGTTAGTTTATTCATTAAACCAAAAGGATCTCCAACAAGCTGAATAGAGGCATTCTTTGGCAGTAATTTAGCATCGTCATTTGCTATATAGGGAAGCGGCTTGTGCTCGCTTCTTGCAATGGGTCCCCAACGATGCGCCACAAATCCAGGCAACTGAGAAAGTAAAAAACATTGTTCTCTGTAGCCAGCTAGTTCTGTTTCTGGTGCAAGGCCGGCTACCTTGGCCAGGGCATTTCTGGCTAAAGCTTTAGCCGCCTTACGCTGTTCCTCGGCAGCGCGGGCCGCTTCCTCTGCAGAGGGGGCTTCTTCGGAATCGGGCTTGGGATCAAATATATCTTCAACATCGCCTAGGACGCCATCTTCTTTTGCAAGGACTTGATAAATGCGAAGAGCAAGGTAGTCTTGATATTTTTGTAATGCCCAATCATAAACAGTTTCGCCTTCTCCGCAAATCGCCTGCAAGAGGCAAGTTCTTATTGGAGACTCTGAAACTTGGCGGCCGGCTTCGGCTTCTATGGGGGTGAGGCTCCTGCCGCCCTCGATGGTGTAAACCCCGGCGGTAACATCACCAACCGCCATATTCGCCATTTCGGTGACCTGTTCTCTCTCGTGATATTGTGCATAATAAAATTTGTTATCAACTTTCATACGCGCTGCATTTTCCAAAAATGCATCTATAATGCTATTGTAAACAATTCGTGTCCAGGATTTCGGTTCAGGTGCACCCCGACTATCGGCGGTGATAGGAGGATCCTGAATACTCGCGGGGTACGATGATAAGACTCCTCCGGGAGCATTATACATATCCTCGCGAAATCCGGCGCCGGCTGCAGCCTGGGTTTTCCAAGGTTTCCAGGTCGAGGCGCGTTCCTGTACCATATACTCGTCTTCAACGATTCTAATTCCAGATCTAGTGCAAGCTATCTTGTCTTCTGTGGTCTCGATTATTTGATGATCAAAAATCGGATTGAATTCGCTTGAAGGCAATCCTACGTCTTGCCATGCTTCGGATCCGTATACCTCGCAATGAATATAATTTAGACAAAGCCGAAATTGTTTTGATAATTCTTCCTGTGCATCTATAAGTTTCTGAACGGCAGCGGAAGGCCTGTTTGTGCTTATGTCGTTATCTGCAACTCGGTTATCATTAATGCCGTGATCAACTAGAATATCGCCATCGTTTATACAAAAATTTGGCTCTATGCCTTCTGTTCTTGGACAATTTGCCATTTATTAAACTCCGAGCACTTTTAAAGCGGCCTTTAAGCTTATCGGTATAAACAGAACGGCACCATTGAATATATTGGCTTCTGTACAATAGCCATTGTACCAAGCGATTACCCACCAATAATTAGCATCTCCGTAATATTGATGTGCTAGGTTGTAGAACCGATCTCCGTATTTCCATATGTACTTTGTAGAATTGACAGAAGCGCGTTCGGCGATAGTAGGGTGATAAATTATTGGTGTTTCGAAATGTCTTATGGCTCTTAAGCCACGAGGCGTTCTTAATGGTTTATAATATTCACTTGCATTGACCAAAATTCTTGAATTTCTATATCGTTTGCCCATAATTATGAATCTTCTCCATATCTCTTTTCTCTCTTTTCAAGACGTCTTGTCAAGCGGTCCCGGCGGCGGCCGTACGGGAGCGCATCTCTCTTCGCTGCTAATTCGTTTTGACGTGTTTGTTCTGGGGGCACGTCCTCGTCTTCGTTCTGATTTGTCGCACTAGTATCGTCGAGATCTCCATTGCCCGGGCCGCCTTCACCTTGATCTCCTTCTTGTATTTCTTGAGGTGGCCAGTAAAACTGATCATCAAGAATGTCCACATTAAAGGGATAAGTGTGAGATGAAAAATCATTATTTTCGCCCCATCCTAGGGTAAATTCGTGAATAACATCAAAAGTTAAATTAACTTCCATAAATTTAGGGAGTATGGTATTTTTTATCTCCGAAGGGTGAAATACCCCATAGTCAGTATTGTCTAGATTGTGATTAACCGTCAAGTTCTGAATAACTCCTAATAGTCCATCTTCTGGGCGCCCTCTGCCTTTGTGATCGTTAAATTCTCCTCCGATGCCTTGATCATAGACGGCGCTGTTTAGGTCAGGAAGCTGCTTTTGTGTCATCCCTAGAACATTAAGTCTTATTAGCGGAGATCTCGAAATTGTTTGTGCAGGAATCGGGCCGGCGGTAACGCTTGAATAAGAAGGATATATAAATTGAACAAGACGCTGCACCTTTGTTAGATTTTCGTATGCCTCCCCCTGTGATGCTGCTGGAACCTTAAATACTAATGTAATATTCCTTGAATTTTGCTTAAACATATAAATAGGATCTGTCCGTCCATATACCGGCTCTTGCGCCCAATCCGACTTCCAGGTTTCATTATATGTTGTAATAAAGGCTTTAAAAGAAATACTACGATTACCATTTACTTGGTAGAAGGAAATAACTTGGTCTAAGCCGCCTTCATCGGCCAATACATCGGAGCCATCAATCAGCGGGAAAGGCATGCTTTGATCAACGGAAGTGTGTTCATTCCCATCGCACGGAACTTCATTGCTATCCTCATCGTAGCATTTTCGTGGCGGCAAATATTTATTCTGGTTAAAAAATGCCATTCTATTGCTCTCCCTGGATAGCGCCTGCGGCAGCGCGGCCAACCGCTTCTGCGGCCTTTCCTTCTAATAACGCCTTTGTGGACGCGGCATCTAATGTAATTATTAACCTCTGAGATGCTGCGGTTCCGCCGGCCGCATGCGCCGGCGCCGATACAAATGGGATCCTATTTTGTGCTCTTACGGTTTCTCTATTTATAGTTGCAAGTCTCATTGTTTCGGTACTTGAAAGATTCATTTGAGCACCATTGCTTGCTTGCAAAAGTCTTGTAAGAGCCTTTGTTTTGCTCTCATCGATTTCCTCAATTTCCTCTCTAATGTTTTTAAGGCCTGCTACTAAATCAGTAAATGGGCTATTAGCTCCCCCCAATTCTGTTATCGAATCCACCATTTGGCTAATGCCAGTCGTGGCCCACTGAATTCCTTTGCCCATCGCCATGGCTGCAGCACCAATTGCTACAAGCACGGCTACGCCTGCCCATGACCAGGGCCCAGAGAGGGAGGCAAGCCCTATTGCCGCGGCTGCAAGCGATGGGGTTAAAAGGTAAAGAGCAGCAGCCAAAGCCCCGATACCCACAACGGCTCCTATAAGCTGCTTTCCTTGGGTCAAAGTACCAAAAGCTTTAACCAATTGTGCAAGACCGAGTGCAGCTATTCCAATAGCAAGACCGACGCCAAGGGCTGCGAGAGCAAATACGCCTAGGCCGGTGGCGGCGCCCCCAGCAACGGGCCCGGTGATGCCCATAACAACATTAGCTCCTTCTTGTACCACAATTTGAGTGCCTTGGGCTGCGGCGAGTAATTCAGTTTGCACCGCCATCGTCGCTATAAAACCACCTATTTTGCCAACTATAGTGAAGAGCTTGAGAGCACCATATGCAATGCCTATGCCAATGGCCCAATTTTTAATTGTTTCTAAATTTTTATCAATATTCTTCGTAAAATCGCGGATCCAATCAACGATCTTCAGAGCAATAGGTATCATGCTTTGAAGACTAAGCTTTAATTCTTCCATGGAATCTTTCATTTCTTTAGCGGCTTTTTTCTGAGCGGTGATTGTCGCAGTTGTTTGACCAGTTTGGCCCGCTAAATCATCATAATTTCCAGAAAGCATCATGGCTAAGTCGCCAACATCACTTAATCCAAGTGCATCTGTATAAAATTTTCGCTGGTAATATGACATGCTATCAAATGACAGCCCTGCGTCGAGAATTGAATTCCTAATCATATCAAATCGAGCGGCAGGATCTGTTTCCATCATAAGATCCATTGCATTTACAAAATTACCGCCCAAAGCCGCATTTAATTGGCCGGTTTGTTTTGCAGCATCTTCAAATGTATCAAATTTATCTGTAATGCGAATGATTTTTTCCATTTCCATACCTGTAATCTTGGAAATGTGCGCTAAGTCTTTAAAAGTTTTTGTTCCTTGACTTCCTAGTTTGGCCAAAGAGCCGCCAACTCTTGCATAGTCTGCTGCCATCTGCCTGGGAGCAATACCTAGATCTTGCGCCAGTGCATTAATCTCCAATGCAGATGCAGCAGCCTGTTCGGCTGATTGTCCGAAAGCTTTTGTAGCAATTTGCATTCCGGTGGCGACGTCGCCCACTGCTACTCCATATTCACCAAGAATCTGCGTAGTTTCGGAAACTGCTCTTTGAGCGCCGGGCGCAATTAATGTAAAATCTGTAAATGTACCAAATAGCGCCGAGTTGGCTGCGACAGCTTCTTGGGTGGTAACACCATATTTACGGGTCTCGTCATATACGGTTGTTAAGTTGCGTGTAAAGTCTGCGGAGGCGCCTGTTGTTTGTCGAAACGCCGATTCCATCTTATCAACTTCCATCGCTAAGTTAATAATGGTATTTATTACGGCAATAATGCCGCCTTTAAGAAAGCCGTCTGCAAATGCAACAGGAGACTGCATTGCTTTGCCGAGCTTTAGCATGTTTTCAACATTTAACGATGTGTGCTTGCCATAGACTGCCATAGAGGCCCCCATCGCCTCACCGGTTTTCTTTATTTCTTTATAAAGCGCTTTTTGTTTTTCGAGTTCTTCAACTTGGAAGACTAAAGTCTCAAGTTGTTTTTCCTCGTGCTCTTCGAGCGTTTTGCCTTCTCTGATTTTTTGCCTGAGAATCTCTAGTTGGCGGCGATCAGCATCTCCTTGCCATTCTTTAATTAGCTTTTGTTGCTCCATTTGCACATATCGATCTCCTTCGAGATTGTTGCGCTCGATCATTGCATTAATGTGCTCGCGGAGGTTGGCCAGTTCGGTTTCTTTATACTCTACCGTATCTCGGGCAATGGCAAGAGCTTTGTTTAGTTGAACAACCATCTCGCGTTGTTCCTCAGTCTGGTCGCTCAATAAACTGAGGATTTCTAATTTGTGCTCTTTTTGTTTCAGCGTGAGCCTACTAAGCTCTCTCTCGATCTCTAAACGTCTATCTGGAGTGATCTCTGCCACAAAAAACCCTCTTGGTTATATAAGATAAATAGCTTCCATATAAAAAAAGAATAAAGCTATATAGCCTTATTCTTTTGCTCTTTTCATCATGTGCGGAGGCATTGCCGGCGCATTTTGTGGTGTTAGTGTTTGAGAATTGTTGCCGCCGCCCTTATTTGCCTGTTCTATGGCTTCATTTTCTGTCTTTATTTGTTGTACAAGTCGTCCAACAAACCAAGTTCTTAAACCAACTGGTAAGTTGTATGCTTCTGAGAATGACCAGCCACCTGAATATTTTAAAAAGAAGAACTGCTCATATACGTTCTCCATATATTCATCGTTCAGGCCAAAAAAAGTCTGTGGACAGCGGAACCTCCAGGTCCGCTTCATGATCGCACTCGTCACAAATAAATGTTTGCGTTAGATCGACATTAGGAGTTGCTAAATTGTAAGTTGTGCGCAAATATCGAGAATCCATCGAAGGAATGTTTTCAATTAAATAATTTAATGCAGATTGCTCATCATTTCCATTCACCGCTACAAGAATATTCTGTAGCTGTCTCGTAATATTTTTCTCTAGAGTTTTGCGTTTACGGTCGGCTTGAAGATTATTCAAGAGTTGTTTTTCGTCTACTCCTCTCAGAAGACGAAAAGTTGCGGTGAGTTGGGTTTTTGGCAGTATTGTATCAAATGTACCATCATGATTGTTTATAATATTTTTATCAGATAAGTTGTCGGCAGTATATACCTCTGTATCGTTAAGATCAAATTCGTATTCTTGTGTGACTCCACATGCGGGACAACCAATCTTTGTATTGTACAAGTTGCCATATCCCGAAATTCGACAAGCAATAATAATCGCATTTCTATCGCCTACCAATAGTGTGTCTGGGTTAATTTTTTTGTCTACGATTAAACTTTGAATTACTCTGTCTAGCGCAACTCCTTTCTTGAGAAGAGTGCGTGAAGTTAATATATCTTCTTCTTTGGCAGTCATTTGTCGAATTTCGATGCTATCCTGATTGTGCAAAGGATGCTCTTCGGGATAATATTTACCTTGCGACGGAAGTTCGACAAACTCTGTCGGGACGACAAAGGAAAAGTGGCTCGCACTTGTCCCTTGCTCTTGTGTTACTTGTTGCGGGGGAGGGCTCGTATCCGGTTGGGGATGGGCGCCTCCGACGCGATCTCTATTTCTTGACAACTTTCACCTCGTTGTTTGTTGTTTTAAATTCTTATACACCAAAGAAGCTATTACCACCAGCGCCAGCAATGGCAGATGACGCATTGGCCGTTTCAACACGAGCCCAATCATACCTAAGAGTACATGTTGCTTCACTAAGGGCATCTTCGCCATATGACAGATCAGTATATTTAATAGTTGTAATAAAGGCGTTCCAAAGAGTCCATGTCTCAAGTGGATTGCCAGCAGCGTCGAGTTGAGTAATAATAACTGTTCCCAAGGCACCAGCAGCAGTAGCTTTTGAAATGCTACCACGAGAGGTGGCATCTGTGGGGGGAGCATAGCCAGATTGAGCTATAATATCTGAAAGAGTTGCTGTTACATCCGGCTCGACTGGATCAACCATAACTACATCAAGTGGTTGCCATGTAACATTCCCGGGATAGTAAAATGTATGATTTAAATACTTATGCTCTGCAGCATTAATCTCAAAAGAAGGCTTTTGTGCAGACTTTGCATACCATAACGCCGCTCCTCCGTTCGGAGCCGAGATTCCTTGGAACTCGACCATAAACCTAAATTGTCTTTTAGGATCTTTAAGTGTGGTGTCTTCAGCAAAGTTTTGCGACCAAAATGGCATTGGTGTAGTCTCCTTTTATCTAGTTTTAATTAGTGTTGTAAAGAAAAAATCTTTATATCTTTTAATCATCGAATGATGCACCCGTAGAAGCAATCACAAAATCAATCGCGATATACTCAATAGCCCGAGCAGGTTTAACCATAATCTTGGCATACAAAATGTTCTGGTCAATAAGGTCCGGGGTTGTCGTGGTCTCATCGAGGATCAGCCTATAATCTGTAATACCAAAGTTAACTTTAGTGTTAGCCAAAAGCGGCTCAATGAGTGACTTAAACCTATTCCATGTAGCTTGGACGTTTTGTTCGAAAAGAACTTTTGTGGAAAGGATAGAAATCTGCTTTTTAAGATAGATAACGAGCCTACGCACATTAATCCTGTCAAGGGCGCTCTGACTCTCTTGAAGAGTCTTTTGACCAAAGACCACAATTCCGCTAGATGGGAAAGAGGCAATTGGATTAATATTAGACTCATAAAGAGTATCGCGCTCTTTGGACGTCAAACGTTCCGAAACGTTTACAACCGGAATACCTGCAGCACCCTGGCTCAGACCACCCCTGTTGAATCCAGCGGGAGCAAACCAAAGTTCAGATGCTTTCTGAGAACTAGCGAGGACACCCAACATAGCCACAGAGGGCGGAATCCATACTAAGCGACCACTATTGGCATCGCGAGTTTGAACCCAAGGATAGAAAGTCGCACCATAGCTAGAATCAAGCCTCCTTGCTTTAAGAGTATTTGCTGCGCTAATTGGAGTTGTGCCAATTCTATTGTTCTTGTTAGCAAAATATGTCTCATGAGAGGGAACATATACGCTGGGGAGATCCACAAGAGCGAGCGCATCGGCGCGTTCGCCGCATACATCGATCATATGTCCTGTTAAGCTGTCTACCGTAAGGCCGGGAGCAACTAGCAAGTTCATCTCAAGAGCTTCAGGATCTGCTACTGTATCAATTGCTCGCTTCCATGTATGATATGCATAATCGTTTGTATCGCTAGCAGTCCCTGTGCCAGATCCGCCGGCGCCGGGGATGCCCTTGTTGTACATCGGATCAGGTACTTTGATATCAAAACCATCGAAACCGCCCCAGAAAGGAGCAGTAAAGCGATTAATGCCAGCATTTAGAAGCGTTTGATAATTTGAAACATTATTGCCGTTTTCCGCGGCATAGGCACCAGATTGATAATAATATGAGCTACCAGACTTGCAAAGATCGTTCATTGTAAAAACATATGCAAATGCGGTTGCGCCGAGAAGAACTGTGTCAGTTTGACCGCTCGGATCGGCTGAAAAGTCCCTGTATGGAAGGCCATGGCACTGCGCTAATCCTGCGCCGGCGCGCGTACTATTGGCAGATCTATTGGAATATAATCCCCAATATGCGTCTGCAGGAACAGACAAGCCGCCGTCTGAAGCCGAATTTCTTAACTGGACTTCTGGGAAAGCAAGGGTGCCGTTGCCTGCAGCGATGAATGCCCCAGAGACCTGCGCCGAGGATCCGCTGCCGGCCGCGGCGGAGGCAGAAGGAGAAAACGCCATTGTGGTCAAAACCGCGCCGGGTGAGAGAGGCCACGAGCCAGATCTGGCAGAAGGTGTGGCCGGCGATCCAATCAAACCAGTGCTAGGCCAATAAACAGGACTACCACCACTTGCTGTAACAGCCTGAGATCCTGACACAGTAGTGTTCTTCATGCGAGGAGGACCATAATAGCCAAACGGGAGGAGTGTTTCAAATCCAGCCATTCCGTCTTCTACAAAAGAAGTCGGATCAACATATACAAAATTAGACTGATTATCATAATCTCCATATGTCTTTAATCTTCGGTTTGTGGAATCCCATGCCGTATATTTGTCTCCAATCTTTCGAGCAACATAACTAGGGGATGTGGAATCAAGACTTAGATTGTCAAATCTTTCTACTATTTGAACGTTATTGTCAGTATCGTTAAGCAATCTTAATACTAGGGAGAACGTTCCGTAATCACTCGTATTCGTTGTAGACTGTCTAATGTTCTCAATGGAAACTTTCAAATTCTTATGAAGCCACTCTCCATGGCCGCGGCCTTTAAGACGAAAGAGTTTTTTGGCATTGAGAGGGTTAAAGGTTGCGGGGTCTCCGGTTGAATCTTGTCCGATAAACCAGCCAGCAATTGCTTCACGAGAAGCCTGTCGCATATTGTGAGGGCCTTGAAGGCCGTCACCCCGAGAGGCATTTGTGCCCTTCTGAAGAGGAAGAATAACACCAAGCGCAGTTGAAGATGCCAAACTCCCAGAATCGCGGAGGGCCTGCTCAAAAGTCTCTCCAAGCCAATAATTTGTCGAAGAAGCAGTCGTATAAAAGCTTCCCGGGGACGAACACAGTTGAGGATTTGTATTAAAACGTTTGCGAACGAATTTTTCAGAATCGTCGTCAAATCCAAATTTAAATTTTTGGGTACCTTGTAGCTCGCTTGAAATAAGGACCGTAAATAATTTATCTGAGTCGGTGCCGATAACTGTGCCCACCGAAGCGGTTGTGACTGAGCCCATGTGAACGGTTCCACTTAAACGAATAGATGCAGAATGATTGAGGTACCATACAGCACCGAGCATTCCGGTACCGAGAGTCACACTGGTTGACTGACTTGGGAACAGCCACAAGCCATAGGAGCCTCCATTGCCGGGATCTTGAGATGTTGCGGGGGCCGCTGTTTTGGCTGTCTGCCAACCAGCAATGCCATCGCTACTGGCGCCAGTTTCCTGTTGTCCCAGGAGACGAATATAAGTAAGAGGGGCTACGTTAGCATTCAAAAAAGCTTTTGCGGCATATGTTCCATACATTGGAGATTGATTGTTGCCGTCGCGAGAAATATCGCCGCCGCCAGCACCAGGAACAACATCGCCGAAGGCTTCGACGAATTCAGCAAAAGATTCAACTTTTATTGGCTGCATCGCCAAGCCTCGTGAGGAACGTCCAATTACAACAGGACCAATCTCGCCTGGGCTTTGCGGAATAAAGGAGTTGTCTATTTCGTTAATAAACACTCCGGGAGATACAAATTTAAAATTCTTTACTGACATACTGTTTTTTTCCCTCGTATAAAATGTAGAATATGCGCTACTGCAATCATAAAATAAATAGTATTCCTAATACCAAACGGCTCCTGAACTATAAAGAAAAATAGGGGTTCTCTTCAGGAACTAATTTTTTGAGCCGTCATCAGGTCATAGATTACCGTCCCAAATATCTCCAAATATGTTTTCGGAGCCTGGGAGAGCAGTTCGTTCCTGGGGAAACGAGATTTCTACTGTGTTTTCGTCTATTCTTACAATTGGGCGATCGTCGCTTTTGCCTTCGCCAATGAGATATCCTAAAACCTTTATTGTAATCTCGGCAGAAAACATACGCACATCCTCAGCTAAATTATTAACGTTGTTGTTGTGAGCAAAGTTTTGATCAATAAAAGCTTCATATAAGTGCCCATTTCTTTTCATAACAAAAGCATTAATTTGTCCGGTTCGTGCAATAAATGGCGCTATCATATCATTCATCTGTTGTTGATATTCAGATTTGAGGATAATCTTATAATCAATATTAACGTATACAGGAATCGGAATAGATAGAGAACGAATTACTACTTTTTTATTTTTTCTCGGGTAATAGCGCTGTTCGGTGCCTCCTGTGTTAGTTCTTGTGCCGGAAGCGACGGCAAAATTTCTAGTTTTGTCTTGAACTATCTTTTTAGCAATTACGATACGGCCAGTGCGGCCGTTTTTATCCTTTGAAAAATAATTCGCTTGGAAGCCTCCTTTTCTTGCGGGATCTTTCGTAATACTAGAGCGTTCAATGCTAATTAATGGGAGTTTTAAAGCGCCGGCATCATCTCTTAAGTCTTTTTCATTTTTAATCTGAAATGCTCTTTCGGGAGCTTGCCACAAAACTGGGACCTCCTTAAAGCCTTCATTTGTGTGCGTAGTTAACTTGAGATCTTCTTTGATCCAAGAAGTCATTGCATAATCGATAGTTTCAATAGTAGATTCTAAAATACCCACTTCTTCTAAGGTGGTTGAGGTTGCATCAGCAGGCAACATTGCAAAGTCAAAGTTATCAGGTAGCATCGAATAATCCCTTTCTGGCTCTCTTACAAGTAGCTGCAATCTCGAAACTATGGTCAATTTGACCAAATAATTTCTTTGGCTCTGAGAGTTTTACGATCTCATAGTAGAAATCGCCGTATAGCACAAAATCACCCTCTCGCACAAACAAGTTTTGGTCTTCTGTGAGTCTGCGACGATGAAAGTGCACCATAATCTCCCAAGCCTTATCGATTCCGATGCCTTCCATGTATTCGGTGGAATAGTTAGTAAATTCAACTAACGCATATACTCGAACTGGAGGCAAATAGGTCTTTTCGACCGCTTCTCCATATAATTCGTGAAAATTGGTGGTTTCTAGATCAATAGGATAATAAAGAATTTGCTGACCAATGACTTTTTCAATTAATTCATCATTAACCTGTTTTACAAGGTCTCGCTCTTTTTTTCCTAGGAAAAGAGGCGGTGGCGGTGCGGCTGGTTTCTTCCATTCATCTGACATTCATTAGTTATCCTACAAAAATCGGCAATGGGGAATACTTAAAGGTTTCTGCGGCGGCTGCGGCCTTTTCGCTGTCTTGTTTGGCTAATGCTGTGTATTCCATTTCTTTGAGTATCTCTCTCAGTTTATCTTTTAGCGCCGTTTGCTCTTCTTTGGCCTGTGAGAGCAATTCTGAGTGGTTTAAAGTCACGCTTTCGCCCGGAATTGGCATTGTGGTGAATTTTCCGCGAATTTGGCCCAGCATCTCCTTACAAAGGGCCAGCGCATACTTGCGAATCCATTGTTTTCCTATTGCATTGATATTTGCATATGGAATATTATCAAAAGGAATTGTATTGATGTTATTCACACCATCGATACTACCGGTATATGCGCTTGTTGCATCCCAAGCATTGCCTTCAATATAAAACTTAACCCAAATTCTGTCCTGCTCGTCAAATCCCCAATAACTGGGTGTTGGAAAAAGTCGTAATTGATTATCAATTAATTCGTATGAATAATGTGATGTCCTGGTATAAATCGAGTCTTCATACATGATGGCTTGCATTTTGTTTTGCCATGTCGGAATAACCTCAAAAGTAGAGTCATCTGCGAACTGGCCGTAAGTCGAGGCATTACCAACGACACCTACGCCACCATAGTACCCATAGAAGCGCCACATGGCCCTAGGAGACTTGTAAAAAACTTGTGTGACGTTTACCTTCTTATCATTAACTTTTCCAGCATAGCCGACCGCATTGCCGGCGTCATCAACACCAGAATCTGATGCGTCTATGATAATTTGTTGTATATTGTAATCTTGTACGTCACTAACTGGCTTAAAAGAAGCTGAATACTCGCGCACAGTGCCTCCAAAGCCGGCGATTTTAGATAACCCGTCGCCGATCTTTTTAGAATATGCTACTTGAAATCTTGGATATTTTAAATTAACACTCGCGGGTCCCGTTTTTTTATCGCCCTTGTGATCGAACGTGCCAGTAGTGTTTCCCAAAACATCAGAAAGCATATTTTTGCCTTGATGAAGGTTAATAATATATGAGTATTCTAGCACCGCCTCTTCATATGCTGCATATACATTATTTGGCGTTAATTCAATGTCCACAACATCGCCGCCAAGTTTCTTATAAACATAGGCTACTTGTGTAGAGGCACCACTTATGAAGTCCGCGGATCCTGTATAAATGCCGAATGGGCACCCTGCAGCCGCTAGCGCAGTGCTTCCAGTAGAAGTCAAGACAATTGCGCTTGTTGTTGAGGTAGGGCTAAGGTTTGTTGGCATCTATATAGTTCTCCTGCTGTAAATAGTTCTGACAAAACAAAACCCCCAGACAAGCTAAAGGCTGTTTTAGAAAGATTAAGTTATTTTATGCAGAAGCTTCGGTTGTTGCCTTTTTTGTGGTCCTTTTTTTGGGCTTGGAGGCTGCTTTCTTCGTCGTTGTCGCTTTCTTTGCCTTTGTCGTTTTAGGCGTTGTTTTGGCTACAACTTCGACCACTTCAGGCAACACTTCTTCAATAGTTTCTGCCTCTGTGGCTACTTCTGTAGCTACTTGTTGTACTAAAAGCTTGGCTCTAGGGTGAGCGCTGCGTTTTGCGGCAAACTTTGCTTTGGCTGAATTCAGCCTTCTCTTTTTTCCCATGGGGAACTCCTTGGTTATATAATAAATAGTGCCTATTTGACAAAACCGAAAATCTCAAAAAATTGATGGCGGTATTTTTCGGCAGATCGGGGTTTTTAGGCTTTTTTCTCGAAAACAAAAACCCCCCTTCCGAAGAAGAGGGGTTTTAAGCTTATTAATAATAAGTGTTAGTTATTAAGTAACGGTGGCCAATTGATCGGAAATCACCAGAACCTGCCAAGTGGAATTTGTCCCATCATCAGCAACGCACAACATTTCGACCTTACTACCAATGGCCGATGTGGCGATAAGCGTTAGGGTATCGCCGGCGATATCTTTGCTCGGCTCGCTGCCAGAGCCCTCTTGGAATATTGTTGCGTACCAGTTAGATACGCCAGCACCCGGTAACACGAATGTAACTGTCTTGCCACTAGCGACTGCAGTAGTCACAAGGAATGAATATTTCACTCCTACGTTGCTAGTGCTCAACGCTGGCATATTGACAACAATGTCGTCAGTGCCGTTAATGTTGAAGTGTGTTCCAGACTGAGCGCGTGTAAGCGTAGTGGTGACAGCACTTCCCGTATTTAAGAGACTGTTGTTCACCTTGCCTCTAAGGCCTGACATAGTGCCTCCTCCCATTGCCAGATCTCTCTTCAAATTCTCAATCAAAGCCTCCATCCTCGCGAGGCCTATTCTTTTCGTTCCCATAGTTAAAAACCCTCCTTTTATAATCGTGTCCCTGTATCGGCCTGTTTCAACGATACTAGGGGATAGTTCAAAGTCTATCCGATAACTAGGTTGTGAATGATATTTTCATTCGCAGGTAAATAGTCTTACCACAAGAGAAAGCCCCTATCTTTCGAAAAAGATAGGGGCCTTTTTGTTTACTCTATTCTAATCAATGATTAGCTAGTAGCACCCGCTTCGCCCATCAGTCCTCGCACGATAACAAGACCGTACATATCAGGACGGACCATCTTCTTGGCGTAACGAGTCATCACGCCCTTGCGGGGCACGAAGTCTTCGGGGCCAAAGATGGTGGGTGTGGTCTGCAGTGGCACGTAAGGTGCGTATACATATCCACTTTCAAGGAAAGAGGAACCACGACGTCCGACGAGAACGACATTCCGGAGGAAGTAGGGGTCAACGATGACATCCCACTTCTTGGAAAGAGAGCCGACCTTAACAGCGCCGATGCTACCCTTCTCGTCATCATGAGTGACAGAAGCACGGAATCCAGCGGTGAACTCAAGGATGTTGGCAACTTCGGGTCCGCAGACAACAAAGTTAGCACCACCCCGCAGAGTCTTGCGGTGGATCTGTGCGGAGACATCGTTGATTGTCTCAACGAGAGTCTCATACCACTCAGACACGGTACCGGTGAAGTCGGGAGCCGCGGAAGAGGCGCCAATTTCAGCACCAGTTGCGCGATTCACGAACAGGCCGGGAGAGCGAGACCAGTAGTATGTACCAGCGGTCGCACCCACGACGAGATCTTCGACGATCTCACGGTCGATCTCAAGAGCAATCTGCTCAGAGAGAATCGAGGTAAGCTCGACCTCAGCATCCAGGTTGTGGTATGCGTTAAGATCTTGTCCTAACTCAGGAGTCCACTTAGCCTTGAGCTTCTTGGTCATCGCGGTGACAGCAATACTGTCGACCTTGATGTCGATCTCGGGGATCTTTTCATTGTTCTCCAAGCCCCAAGCCGTTTGACCAACAACAGCACCAGTGGCATTTGCCGCGGTGAAGTCATCAGTCTGTGCCCAGGAACATGACATGGCTGAACCAAGAGCCTCAGATGCTCCACAAGCGCCGGTAAGAGCAGCAGCCATCTGAGCAGCAGTAGCAGCACCGTTATAATCAGCAACAGTCAATAAAACAACTGTCTGACTCGTACCACTAAGGCGCGTCAAGCGACGAAGCTGAACACCACCAACGTCAGAACCGCTCAACCAGACCTTTCCATTACCACCAGAATCACCAGTGGAAGACGACAGGGTAAGCGAAACCATGTTGTCAAGGTTGAACTGATCGAGGTTAGCAGTATTTAGGTAACCAATAGCAACTGTTGGGTTTGTTGCGCTCTCAAGCTCAGGATCATACTGACAAAGCTTAAGGAAAGCCTCTCCAGCACTAGAACTATACACACTTGAAGTCAAATATGTAATAAAGTTACCTGCTGGGCCAGAACCAGTTGGAGATGCATATGCGTTGTTCAAGTTATAAGGACCACGCTCGGCATCTGCCTTGGTAATAACCACACCACCAGTGATCTGGCTAGCCACCCTGTTTCCGCCATAAAGCGACTCTTCCGAACCACTGGGTGCACCATAACCTAAGCGAGGAAGACCTGCGCCATTGGTGGAAACGGTGAAATCCAGGAAGAAGATGAGTCCACTTGGCAGACTCATTGGCTGAACACTAACGAGATCGTTTGCGATCAGCCCTGCGAAAACGCGCCGAACGATGGGGAACGCGACGGCTGCAAAACCCTCAACATCTCCACCAGCCATTGTGCTGTTCTCACGAAGAAGCTCCTTTGCTTGGTTCTCAAGCAAGCGAGCCATAGATTCGCGTTTGCGATCATTATCAAGACCCTCTAAAAGTCCTGTGCGCCCCCACTTTTCTACTACGGCATGCCCTTCGGCACGCATATCACGGTTGACAATACCTTCGGTCAACCTTTCTACAATACCAGCCATTTTAAAATACCTCCTATGTTAATGTATTTGTATCTCACAAGATACCTGCTAGTTTTTTCATCCTATCCATATGCGGATCGGATGGTGTGCTTTCCCTGCGGGAAGCACGAATAACAGAAGTGCGCTGACGACCGATTGCTTCGCTCAGTGATTGTGGTCCTCGCTTTGGAGAACTCTCCACTGTGCTTTCGAGCGTTTGGTATATTGTCTTTGCCTCTGTTATTGAACCAGCTTCTGAAATAGCGTCGGCAATTTTTGACTTTTGCCGCTCATTTAGGGAGGTATTTCTCAAAACACGGTTCGTGTAAAGCAAGCGAGCATTAGAAAGGTTCACGTCACGCGTGGCCTCCTGTAGCTCTTGTACTGCTTGCTTGTGTTGTTCAAGCGACTCTTTGAGTTGGCTATTTTCGAAAACCAACTCTTCTTGAGCCTTCTTTAAAATCTTTAATTCTTCTTCGACTTCGGTGCTGCGGCGATGGGCAAGTTCTTTTTCCATCTCGTACTTCACATGGGAAGATGGCCGCCCGGCCCAGCCTGATAAATCGGCACCCAGATCAACTGTAAGTTCCTCTACGATGGAGTTAATTAGTTCATTGGAAACCTGCAGTTCTTCTGTGGTTGCCTCGGGAGCTTCCGCTTCTACTTCTTCATCAAGATCTTCATCCTCGTCTCTTTTTCCTAGTGGGAGACCGGCTGCATCGCCAGATGAGGTCTCAAACATTTCTGCAAGATACAAATCATCTTTGGAAAGTAGTTCTCGTAAGTTGTCTTCATCAATATCTATCTCTTGTTCGTTCTGCATGTGCTGAACGGCTTCTTGAAGGGCGTCAAGATTAATCTCAACATCAACTGGTTTGCCAGATTGAGGGAGACCTTTCAGATTCTCGCCCTCGTTATCAGAAAAATTGTCAGTTGCTGCGAGGGGAATATCCTCGGCAACTACCTCGCCCGTGCCGGCGGTTTCTGCTCCAGCCTCGCCGCCGCCTGCCATAGGATCTGCCATAGGATCTGCCATAGGATCGGCCATGGGATCTGCCATAGGATCTGCCATAGGATCTGCCATGAGATCGGCCATTGGGTCTTCTTCTTGTTCCAGAAGCCGGCTTAGCGTTTGGCGGACTTCTTCTGAATACTTATCAATTACGGTTGTTTCCGCGTTTTTGAGGGCAGCTTCACGAAGCGCCCTTGCATCGACGATAGCATCCCTAAGTAAGTTAGACATTAATATGCTCCTAAAATTGCATTAATTCAAAATAAATAGTGCTCTCTCTTTCGAAAAGACTAATATTATGTGCCACTCTTGCTTATAATCCACCAGTTAGTGCCATCGGACTGGAGGGAGCGCGACGAATTATTGTTTTTTACAACTCTGGAACCAATTCCATCAACAAGTCCAGAGTTACATGAGAGCGTTAAGTTATTAGATGCTGCTGTCTTTTTAAGATTAAGAATCCGGCCGGGGCATCTTGCTGGGCTCGGCAAGTTAATGATAATATTGTTATCTGCTGTATCGGCTAAAACAGTATAATCATGTTCTGTAATATTGTGCGTACTTCCGGTTACTGTATGGATGCCCGCGATAATTGAACCATTAACATTTATATTTGTAGCGTGAACTGTTCCTTCGACTTCTAGCGTATTGTTTGAAGTTTTATAAACTAAATTAGAAGTAGCTGCGATACCATCGGGGCTTTTGATTTGTAACTGACCGGTAGAGCCTGCAGGATGGATAGCCTTTGAGTTTAAATACCCGTTATGCAAGTTTGATAATGTTGTTTTTCTAAGAACCCCCTGGGATTCATCATATATTAATATGAGATCTAAATCTGCTAATGTTTGGCCCTGAATATTTGCATTCTGTAGACTATCGAGCTTTAATTGTTCGAGGTCTGTTAGATTTCCGGCAGAAACGCCGGCTAATTCGGCGCCTTCGCCATTTAAAAGATCGCTAACTGTTGCTTTTACTGTATTAAGCTCTTCACTTAGGCCTGTGATGTTCCTGCTTACTTCGTTCTCAAGTGGTATGTGGGCGTCTTTATTATAAGCCATTATATTTTCTTGCCTCGTTTAATATTAATTAGAAGGTTAGTTTCCTTTTATAAGTAGTCTTCACAAAAAAGAGGACACCCCGAAGGGTGTCCAATGTTTTAGAAAGAAGGCTTAAATTAGATAATTCTCCAATCATTACTAGCAACATAAACCAAACCAACGGATGCATAAGGAGATTCGAGATCTATTGAAGTGAGACCATCTATTGTGTGTGATCCTTGTCTAACAATGCTAACAACGGAAGGCGGGGTGGCGGCTGGATCGAGGCCATCTTTGACTTTGATATACACAAGGTCGCCCGTGTCGGGACTGGCTGGCAAATTGACCCCAACGGAGCTTGAAACTGTTACAGTCATGTAGTTTATTCCTGCTGCGGCGGTGCCACTTACTGCTAATGCTGCAGGGGTGAAGGAATCTCCGCCGCCGGCTGATGCAGCTAATTTACCATTAGTAGCTGTGAGTCCAGATCCCGCAATCTGGCTGGCATAATTTTGAAAAGTCATCCCCTTTAAGAAACCGTCAGCGCCGTCAATAAACATCATAGCATTGGAGCCTGAAATTGTTGAGCCACTAGCTTCGGTATTTGCAATTTGAAGCTGGTTAGCATGCATATTGCTAGACGCTGAAATCGTACTTTTACCAACTATAGCGCCGGTGACATTCAAAGTAGCACCAAGCGCCATAGCACCAATAAAGTTGGCGCCGGCGGAACTAGAGAGAAGTCCGGTGGTGGTGATGGCGCCGGTGACATTCAAAGTACCACCAAAAATAGAGTTGCCAACTATCTTGGCGCCGGCGGAACTAGAGAGAAGTCCGGTGGTGGTGATGGCGCCGCATCCTACTGTACCTAATCCACTTACGTTTCCGTCCGTGTCGAAGGTGTAGTTACCATCTGAGAATGTACCATCGATAGTAAGGTTACGAATGGTTCCGATGTCTTTGTTGCCATCAACGACAAGAGCTTTATCGCCTATGGCAGTACCAGGAGTAATTCCATCAATCTGCTCTAAATCGGTTTCACTCAAGTCGGCAGAACCGAGGATAAACGAAGTACCCGCAGTGACAGAGCCGGTGGCCACAATTGAACCGGTACTCACAACGGGCCCGATACGCATAGATCCGCTAAATGAGCCAGATCCTAGTTGAAATTTATACGCCATATTTAAAAAATCCTCCGGGGGACTTCTTATATAAATCGCCCCTAAGCAAAATAGTTATATATTGCTCATTTATAAGTAGTAACTTCGATGGCTTAAATTTTTAGCAGATGAAATATTTACTGATGCCATTACAATAAAGCGTGATAGATGCATAAGGTGATTCTAAAACTACTGAATTTTGGCCATCAATTGTTTGTGATCCGCTGGCAAAAATTGTAATATTATTGGTATTGGAGGCGCCTCCCTCATCTTTGAGAACGATAGTTTGCCCATTAGTAAGGCTGGCGGCGTCAACCAACTTAAGTGCGAAAGCACCGCCAGTTGAATCTAATCCAAGATAATAATCACCAGTAGAGGCTGTGGCTACGGCTGTAAATGTTCTTCTGTTATAGGCCATGCCACCGGAAAGATATGAAGATCCGCTAACTTTCAAATAACCGGCGGTCTCGACACCAGTTGTCGTATATACTCTAGACGATCCTGAAGCCTTGCTAACGCCATGTAAATTGCTCCCATCTCCAAAAAGATAAGAGGCTGAAACACCGAGACTGGCAGTTAGGTGTCCAGTAATACTAAGTGTCGAACCATTAAATGTTAAATTAGATTCACAAGTTAGTGTGTTGGCATTGCCGCCAACATTAGTTATTAGGCTGTTATCAGCAGCATTTGATACGCGAGGAACATTTTCAATGTTTGTTCCGTCGCCCTTAAATGAACCCGAAACAAGGTTCTCTACTATTAAATCACCGGGTAAATACTTCTGTGAGGCAATTACGGTACCTGATAATAAATTGTATGCCATTTAGTACCGGCTCCTCTGTTAGAAAATGAACCATTTATCGGTACCGTTTGAATATAAGTTAATCGATGCCATGGATCCTGTGATTATATAGTGAGTTTGTCCATCAATTGTGTCGTCTCCCGATGCAGATACATAAATTTTTGTTCCAGATCTCGACGTAACTTCGTCTTTAATAACCAAAAGAGAACCAGAACCCGCGGTAGAGGCGCTGAGAACTCGGAAATCTACATCACTATCGCCAGTGTTGATACCAATAACAAAGGATGCCTCCGATGAAGTTTGTGCATTGGTGGTAATAGGCTCATAGGAACTGTTAAGTCCCATTATAGTAGTCGTATAAGTATTAGGATCGACACCCATTACAAGCGTGTTATTATCGCGATAGACCGAAAGGCTCCCGGAAATCTTGTGAATGTCACTAACATTATCTCCAAGGACCACGCTCCCAGAAGCCTTTAAATAACCAGAAGTCTCAACACCAGTAGAAGAATACACCCTATCAGAGCCAGAAACACTGCTACCTATGCCCGTAAGCCCTGAACCATCGCCATAAAAGGCGGCTGCATGCGCGGCGCCGGACACAGCCAAATCCCCAGATGAGGAAAGAGACCCAACTAATGCTGCTCCAGCAGAAGATGACAGAGCGCCACCAAGTGTCGTTGTACCAGCAAGAGTTGCGGCGCCGGAGACATTCAAGGTGCCTACAAGGGTGGTACTACCAACAAAAGTTGCGGGGCCCGAGGCGGAAATGCCCGTAGTAACCACCCTACCTATTGTAACCATGCCGCCGGCGTCATCAAACTCGAAACTAGGATTCCCCTGGACCGTATCGCTGTCCGAAAATACTGCTATACGGGTGTCGGCGCCACTGCTAGCATCTACAACACCTGTTAAACCACTTCCATTACCATAGAAAGCAGTCGCATGCACCGCTCCCGTCACAGCCAGATCGCCTGACGAAGAAACGGATCCAACTAATGCTGCGCCAGCAGAACTAGAAAATAGACCACTAGTAGTAATGGCCGCGCAAGCAACTGTTCCAAGAGTACCAATATTTTTGCTACCGTCGACGACGACAGCTTTATTGGCTGTAACAGTACCATCAGTGATACCATCAAGCTTTTCCATATCGGTTTCATTCAAATCAGCAGAACCAATGATGAATGAAGTGCCTGCGGTAACAGAACTAGCGAATACGCTAGCACCAGAAACATTTAAAGTACCACCAAAAATAGAATTACCAACTATTTGGGCGCCCGCAGAGGATGATAGGGCCGCGCCAAGTGTGGTTGCGCCTGAAACGTTTAGAGCGTTTCCAAGAATAGTGTTCCCAACAATAATTGCAGTATTGGAACTGGAAAGAGTGCTAGCAAGTGTGGTGGCGCCAGAAACATTTAAAGTACCACCAACCATAACATTCCCAGAAAGCTGGGAGGCGGCAGAACTAGAGAGAGCCCCCGCAAGTATGGTACTTCCAGAAACATAAAAGCTGCCGGAACCGGATGTAGTTCCCACCACATACATACTACCCGTGCGCATGTGAATGTCATCGTTAGTGTCACCAAAGTAGGTTGATCCTGTGGCGTCGATATTGGTAATTGTTTCTACGCGTAAATCACTAGCGGTAATCGCGCCTGAAACTAAAAGAGCACCAGTTAAGACTAAAGTATTCGCCTGATAACCATACACAGATGCTGTATGGAACATGAGATATTGCGAACCTGTAGTATTGAGGTTCGTCCATAAAAATTGAACCGAGCCCGTGGGCCCATAGGCGCCACCGGATCCAGTGGACGAACAATTTATATACGCCCAGCCAAAGTCAGCCATTACTAGTTCTCCTCAAAATGTGCTACAAGCAGCGAAAACTACAACTTCATCCGGATCTGCATTAACAAAGGCAACCTTGTCTATTCCCGATATATCATAACGTCGATACTCTCTATCGGATGGTACCTGGACTGCAGGAGCCCGGCTGGAGTCCGAAACAGAAAACGCAGAAGCGGCATTCGCAGTGTTCTGTCCCTCACCGCCGGCTTCGCTTTCAGGTATTTCAAACCACCTTTGAAAAGCGTGGCAATATCCATATATAGATAAAGCATTTGTGGGATTGGTAGCATTGGCATCAGTTAGTAAAACGTGCAAGTATCTTTGATTTTCTGTGGCATACCCTTCGGCTGATTCAGTAATACCCAATAAGGCATTAGTATTGGGCAACACGCTGACGGCGGTGCCCGGTGGGCCATTCAGGTTTTTTGGACTTCTTGTCCTTCCCCAAGTATTCCACATTTGATAATTCGCCATTATAAAACTCCTAAATTATAAATATTCATTATAAATAGTCTCTAAATTTTTCTATTGCGTCTTTCTTGCGCTCTTTTACGTTTTCGTTCTTCTCGCAATCGGCGGCGTTCGGCCTTAATACGCTTTTCTTTTTTGGCAACAGAAGGTTTTTTATAATAACGTCGACCTTTTGCTGTTTCTAGAACGCCTTCTTTTTTAACTTTTTTAGTAAACCTCCGAATCATTCTTTCGGGGATCCCTCGACACTCTTTTGCTGTAACTTTTACATGTCCTGCTTTCGCCATCTCTGTTCCTATTTCATTGCCTGCCAGATTACAGATGAATTGCCCACAAGCGAACTGATGTCTACCCCAGAATCCCTACGATCTCCAAGATCGGGGGCGCCCTGGTTGGATTGTCTATTTTGTAACGGTTCAGAGCCTTCAAAAAGATTGACACCATTGTATGCCTCTTTGTTCATAGAGTCGATTAGGCTTTTCCTATGTTCTTTTAGTTTTGATCTCGACTCATTTGTTTTACGGTTTAATTGCTGCTGTTCGTTAAACAAAGTGTCGGACTTTTTCTGCCTTGCCTCGACAATAACGTTTTGTTGCATGCCTTTCACTACTTCCGATACGACATTCGACAGAAGACCTTCTTCTAAAAGAACTTCGTGAATACACTCTTTAACCAGTGGTTTGATTAATTGTTTAAGATCTGATTTCTTCATGTTATCCTCGCAATAATTGTTTCCAACGTGCGATTCTTGCCTCGGAAAGAACATTATCTAAAATGCCTCTTAATGCATTTTCATTAATCTTCAGTCCTTGAGCCTTCCCCCAAGCCGCTATCATATCCATCAATTTACTTAAATCTTCTCCAGCATAATCAGCATCTTGCAGTGCTTGATTAAGGCTATATTGCTTTCCAGCAGGGTGATTATATACACCAACTTGTGGGGCGCCGGAAGTTCCTACTTTCTTTTGCTGCAACGCAGCCTGAGTACCTTCGGGAGCAGATTTGCGCTTATCAGTAGTCTCAGATTCTTCTTCTTCCTCGGGCGGTTCGTCGGCCGGAGATTCCTCAACCAAAAGATTAAGCGGGAAGCCATGGCTCTTTAATTCTTGAACAGTGAGCCCCTGCTTCTTAAGTTGTGCGGCAACATGCTTAAGAACAATCGATTTAATATTGCCAGGAATGCCAGCTTTATCTAAAGTACTTTGAAGACCTTTACCTGCGACTCCTTTATAAACAAAAATTCCTTCGCCGGCTGGTGGAGTTGGTCCGGGTGGTGTGCCGCCCGGGCCGGGGCCGGGTGGTGTGCCGCCCGGGCCGGGGCCGGGTGGTTGCGGCGGGTCAACGATGATTTTATCTATTACCGGGGTTTGTGACTCAACATCTGTCATCGAGGCTAGCAAGGCGCCGAATTGTTGTGTGCGCGAAGAGTGGCGTCCTTTCGCCCTCAAAGCTGCGACTGCGACACCGCTAGCTACTGCGGCAATTCCTAAAACACCTGCCCAATATGCGACTGTTGCTCCGGTGCTCAGGCCTGTTGCGCCGATTCCTTGGGCTGCGCCTGTAAAGTTTGGAGAAGTGCCCAGGTTGGGTTGCATAGACTGTCCTAGGTTCGGTGCAGGTGGAGTAGTAACGGTGGGGGGCGTCATCGGCATTCCCCCCGCCGCGCCACCACCGGGGATTCCGGGGGCTGCCGCTGCCCTGGCCGCGGCGGCTGCATCAGACGTACTCTTACCAATGCCTTTAAGCTGGTCGATTACGGCGCGCTTTGTGCGGCCGCGAACGCCGGGCGCTTGTTCAATTTGGCTAATTGCATCCATCGCACTCATGTCGCCACTCTGCACAAGCCTAATCATTCTGTTTAAATTTACTTCATTAAGGACGTCGCCTTCCAGTTCCTCTCCTTCTTTAAAGTGCTTATAAACATCAGACAGTTCATTATCCCTGTAGTATTCAACAACGTTTCTGAGCGCACCAATTAATTCGTTAGCTGCGACCGCTTCCATTTCGCCTGCCTTTACAGCAGCGGCAACGGAATCATAGGAGGCAGCGATAGCTTCTAATGCATTGGAAAAATCTTCGTTCTCTTTATTGTTTGGGAAATCGCCGTGTTCTTTTTTAAGCTGATCAAGAAGACCTTGCACTGCTTGCCCCGAAGCTGACTTAAGAGCCGGCGCAACTTTAGCTGCGTACTGTTTGGCTTTTTCTTTTTTGCCGCCAAATAATTTACCGCCCTTTTCAAGGGAACCGAGCTTGCTGGTCCAATGCTTTAATGTGGACCAGATGCCTTCATCTAAAAGCATGGGATCATCCCATGGTTTACCAGTGCTTTCTTCAATTAAAGCAATTGCTATGAGACTATAGAAATCCTTTCTTTGTTCGACAAGCTCTTGATTCATTTTTGCTATTTCTATTTCTTCTTTTATAAGTCTCAATAAATCTTGTTGTACGCTCTCTATTTTTTGTTTTTTCATTTTTCTAAAACCTCGTTTAATAATCGATTAATTCGATCTGCTTTTGTAAAAACATTTGGAACACTTAAGTCTTTTGCTTCTTTCATCATATATGCGCCGGGAGTTGATGGTTCGGATACAAAATCAAAACAGATAAGTTGGAAGTCATCTTCTACAATAGTCTGTCCCTTTGCCTCACTTACGGAACCCATGCCTCGGGATGAAATACCAAGCTGGGCGCCACTGTTTACAAGCCCACGTAAAATATTGCCCGAAGGGGTGTCTAAGACTTTAACTTTTCCCATCACTGCCGTGTTTTCCATCCACACGTCTGTGACCATATGAGAAGCGTTCTTAAGATTAATAACTGAATCGTCTGGGTGGTCTAATTCTCCGAGGGCTCTGCGTTCTTTTACTAATTTTTTATAGTTGGTGACCTCGCGCATTAAAACGTTATATGGATATACGCGACCATTGCCGTTTTGAATATCGGCTTCTTGTAACTTGCCAGATAACATCATGCCGCCGCTAGCAACAAAACGTTTCTCTTCTTCGGTAAGAAGATCTTGACATACGCCGCCCTCGCAGAGTGCATAATATTCTCGTAATAATACTTTTTTACCCATTGTTTGTCCCTATGCCATTCCAGCCTTCTTGGCTAGTGTTCCAGTCATCAGTGCTTCCATCTTCTTTATAATGGTAGCAACAGGACCAGTGTTTGTGTCAACCCCTAATTTGTCCAAATCTGTTTTAAGCGCGTTCATGTGCACTTTTACAGTTCGAACTGCTTTAATAGCCTCGCTCTTTCCTATTGCTGCAGCTTGTGTTTTTTCACCGGCCTTCTGGGCCTGGGCTGCAACCTTTTCCATGCCGGCAACGCCGGCTAGCTTGCCGACTCCTTTTTGTGCAGCCCCTTTAACTCTGCCGCCAAGCCCAGCGGCGCCGGCTTTTGCTCGGGTGGCCATTCTCCCAAAAACTCCTTCGTCTATTTCTCCATTTTCTACCATCAATTGAAGCTCTTCGGCTGCCATTTCTTTTAATTGTGATTCAGTTATTTCTTTCATAATTTATTTCCTTGCAATGTTGCGGGCGCCACCCGCGTGAATATAGAACCTTTACAACAGTTCCTTACTGGTTGCAACATCCATTTTTGTGTCCAAGAATTATTCATTTTTTACCTCTATGGTTTTAAATAGTTTCAAACCTTCATCTCCAAATGTCATATTTAATATATAGGATGTTCCAGACGATAACGATCCTAAAATAAAATAATTTACGGGCGTTACATCAAAATTAAATAGTTCTGTGTAGGGAGAAAGTAACATTAAAATCCACCCTACATGAAAACCCATACACATGGGGCAACTAAATAGTTGGCCCAGCCATCCAGTAGTTGGCCTTAATCCCTCTAAAACTTTGCCGTATACTAGAATTTGGGTGAGCCCGTAGGCTGCTAATATAAATGTTAATAGTTCTATCATTGTTGTTCTGAAAGGCCCGCTACCTTGGTGTTCTGCTTTTGCACGTACAGGCCGAATTGGTCTCTTAACAATTTTGATGCTAAAGCTAGTGAAGGCTCGTCTAAATCCTGTCCTGCGCTAGCGAGCCACGCTAGCCGACTTTTAATCCTCTCAACAACTGCATCATAAACATCATCATTAAGCATATCGTCTAAGTTGTCAGGTAAATCAAGGGCTTGCAAAAAGTCTACCTGCGCAGATTCGGTGTCGGGCATCTGTAAAAGCTTCTCTATCATTTTGGACCCGATATCGCTTAGTTTGCCTTTATAGTCAGGCAATTTATCCACAACTGCTTCTTTAACGTCATCATCAAGAGCGTTCCAAAACCCTCCAACGCCAGACTCACGAAATCTTGCTATTATTCCAACAGTAGAAGCTTTGACCCCTAGGGTTGGGAGGATCCCGGCCAATAATGGTGCAAGATAAATACTCGCCGCGAGAAGACTGACGCCTACAAATATAGAAGCGAGTAACTTTTTCCGGGTCGCCTCGTCTGTTGCTTGTTTCAATTGGGTTTCTGCGGCAGTAGCTAAGTCTAAAACGGATTGAGCGGTTCTAGCCTCCGACACTGGCAACATCGCAGCGTCGTGATCCAAATAATTATCCCATCGCTCCATTATCAATTTCATTTCAGACATAACATAGAAGGCTCCTAAATCGTATACAGATAACTCAATGAATAGGGATCTCGGATAAATCCTTGACGGATTGAGCCTTGCTCATCAGAGTGCGGAACTTCACCAAGCTCTGTCGAGTCTTCCTTTTCGGGATGAAGGAACTCATCTTCTGCCATCGAGACAATCGCCTCTGTCGACTCAAAGTATGGGCGCTCTTCATCAATAAAATTAGAGATATTGATCAGTGCCATCTTTGGTGTGCTAAGCTCTTCAGTTGATGCTGTTTCCATTAACGCTTCAAACGAACCATAAAACGAACCAGCTTGAATAGAGTCTCCGATTACTAAACCTTTCTTGCGAAGATGGGCAAAGAGTCTGTTTTGTGCTCCATACACAAGATTATTCATTGTTTCTTTTGGAAATGCTGTGATTTTGTTATTATTTGTTGATAGAACAATATCGATGTCTCCATGATCAAAAATCATCAGGTCGCCACTCATGCTCTTGCGAACATTTAGTTCTAAACGAACGACAGCATCATCAGCTTTTTCGCCTATTCTAACTGTTATTGCCATCTGAATAGATCTCCTTCACAAGGCTTTGTGTTTTCATCACTGTTAACAGCAACTCATCATCTACGGATCGCTTAGAAAACTCATTTAGGTGTGCTATCACCTGTTCGGTTTTTTCTATCATATCGGGATCGCTTTGGATCTCTCGTATCGATTTTGCGGCTTTGAGTTGCAGCTTTAATCTTGCGATCTCTTCATTCAAAAATGTCTTAAGCTCAAGTGCATTATCGGCGAACGAAGAGATATAATAAGTCAGAAGTTTTTTCTGTTCATCAAGAAGTTCTGTTTCATATTTATTATTAAATTTCTTTGTAAATGATTTAATTACCACACTGTCAATATCATCTATAGTTATAGTTTTCTCTAACGAGTTCGTCATATTTTTAATAATTTCACCTTCTAAAATAACTTGATTCTTTGGGGAGATTTTATCTGAAAAAATCTGCGCTATCGATGCGAGCGTTTTATAATTAGGAACATAATTTCCGAACACAGAGGGTTCAAGTTCTTTATTGACATCATGAATTAGCGCGCTTTGTTCTTTAAATAATCCTTCAGGATCAATTAAACGACTAGCAATCTTGGCTTCTCTGAGAATCTTTTCAGAAACTTTCTCGTCGAGGTTCTGATTTTCATAGAGAGAGCGGTGACACTCTAGATCTCTTCTAAGCAGCGAGCCTTCTCTAAAGTGCTTCTTGATAAGTCTTGCTGCGGTGTTACAACGTTTGGTCTCTTTTTTTAGCATTGCAACCGTTGCCTCTCTAACGAGAACTTCGTAAACAAAAGCAGTGTTTCTTTTTTTATTATGTCTTGTCTTCATTCTGTTGCTCCGGCGTCTTTTGAGTTTGGTTTTCTAATCCTGCAATAAGATCTCGAATAGAATCATTTACTTGAAACAATTGATTTTCTTCCGAGATTTCTCCTGTATAAATAGATTGATCATTTTCATTAATACCTATTGCGGCGCCATCCATTGTAATTAGAGCTTCAATGTCACGCTTTCCTGGGAGAGTATTTCGTATTGTGCCGCTACCTTTCTCTCTCACCCACTTTGCAGCATTGTGACGTTTGCGGGCGCCAGCAACGCGACGGTCATTTCGGCCGTTCTTGGGATAATCTACTTTTCCCTTGGCACCAGGGGTGAGTCGGGGCTCGTTACGAGACCCCGGGGGAACTGCGAGGAGTGTTGATTCTTCTTCTCCGCCGGCTTCTCCGGCGGGCATCTCTTCGCCACCGAGATCGCCACCGAGGTCTTCACCACCGAGATCGCCACCGAGATCGCCACCGAGGTCTTCGCCACCGAGATCGCCACCCATTCCGCCTTCTGCGGCTGCGGCTTCTGCAACCTGCTGTAGCGCTGCATCGTGCTTGCGATCATAATACATCTCGCGTTGATTGCGAATGAAATCTTCATGGGACATGCCGAAGATGTGTTCAGTGACCCAGCGCCGTGAGAAGTAGCCTTCTGTAGCTGCTCCCGCAATGTCGAACTTACTCTTCCAAAATTCCATCTCTTGAAGCTCGGCAATCTTTGATGGATTATTTAGAGTGAGGTCAAAGCTTAATAAATCGTCGCCTCTGAAGCCTAGCGTATAGAGATGGATAATGCCGATCTTTGTAAGTTCTGCGATAATAACTCTTTGTAGTCTCTGAATGGTTCTTGCAAACCGAATGTCTTTTTGTGCGAGGGTTGCCTTATCTTCTTCGGCGCCCTCGCCCATCGTGAGATAAGACTGGGGGATCTTGAGCGCAGAGAAAAGCTTGTCGCGTAAATATTTGATATCATCAATATCGGTGGTGTTGCTTCCGCCAGCAAGGTTCTGAATGTCTGTGGCAGAACCGGGGCGCACGGGAATAAAGTAGTCTTCTTCGATGCTCATTGGATTATAGCGAAGATCGATCTTACCTGTCGTTGGGTCCACTACAGAGTGTCGCTTAAGGTTTGTCACAACCTTCTGCATATATTGTTCAACATCTTGCGGAGGAATACCTCCAACATCAATCTTAAACATACGTCGCTCAGATGAACGGATAACGCGGTATGCCATCATAGCATCTTCCATGAGTACTAATTGCCGCCAGATACGGCGTGATGGTTCTAAAATAGAAGTTCCGTATGGGGTATACTTGTCATTTCCTAGCACACGAAAATGTGCGATCTGCCAATTTTCAAAAGTCATACCAGCAGAGTTCCATTGGTATTGAATGTAATTAGGGTTTGTAGAGTCTTGGCTTTCTAATCTTTCTACTTCTTGTGTTGGTAGCGCAATTACAGATTGGACACCAAACTTTTCATCGATGTCGAGATACAAAAAGAAGTCGCCATACTTACACATTGTGCGCGCCCAGCCAAAAAGATTATATTTGATGTTAAGAATATTATCAAACAAGATCCCCAACACTGCTTCAATTTCTTCATTGGGGCATTTGATGTTTAACATGGGTCGTAACTCTGAATAGGTCGTCATCTCGTCTGCGTAGATATCCATTGTGGAGGCAATCTCTGGCATATACTCCATCTGATCGAAATCTACATAACGTTCTGAGCGCCGCTGGTTTCCGATTGCGTTTGAGGCAATTCTATCTAATGGGCTATATAATGTCTTCTTAAATTGTTGGCCGGATGCTGACTTAAATCTTGAACCAAATTTGTCAAGGTGTTGTCGTCTAATTCTGCGACCAGATTGAGAACGATAGCTAACTATCGGTCCTGAAAAAAGTCGCGTTAATGCTTTAAATAATCCTGATTGACTATTTGCTGGGTTGTTGTCGGGTAATGCCATTTATAATCTCACTTAATAATCCATTTATATTGTTCATAAAGTTGTTCTGCTTCACTCATTTGCTCAAAGACGCCATCTTTCTTGTATCCTTGTTGGCCACTAATTTTTGTATTCATGGTTGTCTTGGTTGTAATGATTGCATCAACAAAAGCTTTCTGATAGTTTAAATCTCTTGCGCTTGATTGGAGTGCCGTATCACGCACCCAACAAGCAATTGCGAGAGCCATAATTAAATCATCATTATAGCCTTTCATTGCCTGGGGTTTGCCATTTTTCCAAATAAAAGTTTTCATTTCGTTTGCTAGCCGTGAAGAATACACTTTAATTAGTTTGTTTCTTACAAACTCTTCTAATTTTGCAACTATGAGAGGGCGTGTCTTCATCGTAGTTGTAAAACCAGCGACTGCGGAGTTGCGAATTTCTGCTTGATGCTGCTCGATGTATTCGTGTGTTGATTTAATAGAATAATATATATTAGGATAACCGTATTCTACGAGTTTGTCAAGCACTGTATAGCCAATATTATTATTTTCTACTACCATCATCGCGTTTCCAAACTCTCGGCCAACTTGATTAAGCATATTGGCGTATAAATCTGGTGTGAGCTTTCCTTGGTATTCTCCAACGATTTCTAATGTTTCTATCTTTAGAATCTGAAATGTGGAGTAATCGGCGCCGTCGCCTCTCGACACATCGACTGTCATTAAATAATTGCAAGTAGGATCAAACTCTTCCCAAATCCAAAAATTACGATCAAAGCCTGTGCGGTGCTTGGGTTTCTTAACCATCGATAGCATCCACTCCATACAATCTGGATCTATAACTGTTTCGCCAGAGGTGTTGAAATTACACTCCAGCTCTTGTGCAATCTGTCGCTTAGACATATTCTTGGTCTCTTTCTTATACCATTCTTCATCTCTTTCCGGGTGCACGTTCCACGGAAGATTTGTTAAATGAAAATTATTTGCGGCATCTTCAGCATCAATACAGGTTTTATGGAACCAATTCCCAACACCATTGGGTGTTGATAAGGCAATACAACGGCCGCCCGTCGATAGCGTGGGATACAAACCTGTCCATAAATCTTCTAAATTTTCAATGTGGGCGGCCTCGTCGAGAACGAGAAGCGACAAAGCTTCCGAACGACCAGCATCACCAGAAGTAGATGCTGCTTTAATCGAAGAACCGTTGGAAAGCTCAAAAGAATTGCGGTTATCTACTTCAATTGTAGCAATCTTAAGCCAATTTGGGAGTTGCCTCATGATTCCTTTGACTTTCTTTACGAGGTTTCCTGCTGTCGCAAATTTTGTTGCCATCACAAGGATGGCTTTGTCGCGGTGAAACAACATCATCCATACAATATACCCTGCGGTGATCGTTGAGATACCTAGCTGACGTGCTTTTAAGATGACATTAAAGCGATAATCATTAAAACTTCGAAGAAGGTCATCTTGAAAGTTGTAGGTATCGAATAAAATAAGCCCATGCATGGGGTGAGAAATTCGAGCATATGTTTTAAGAAAATAAGACGGATCCTTGCCACACTTGAGAATCTCTTTGACTTGCTGCTTTTTGTCTAGTTGAAAGCTCATCCATCATCTTTGATATTTACGTCGGTCGGATCTATAGACCTTCGCGTCGGAGGAGAATAATATCTACCCAGCGCTTTTTGCATGGAGCCGATAGTACCCGGAGCCATACCAGTTAATGCAGACGCCACATAATCTAATGAGCCATCTACGCGGTCGATTGCAGCTATGATTTCTTTTAGTTCGGGGCCCTGATCTAGTTTGTATGAAATGTCTTTTAATAATTCGATTATCTCCGAAGAACCTTCTATCTCTTCCTTGATAATCTGCTTAAGTTGGGATTTGGATACTTTCATTTTAGTCTTCCACAATTTCTATATTAAGGGATTCTTGCTCTTCAACGGGGTGGGGGGGAGTTGTCTCGTCATCCTCGGAGCCTGGGACACCTTCTTCTTCAATAGCCGTTGCTCTCGCAACCTCTTCCATGATAATCTCTTTGAGCCGTTCAATAGAAATTTTCATTTTTCAGTCTCCGAGCCTTTCTTGCGGCTATCGTTATCGGGGCGTGAGCCGCCTTTGCCGTTCCAGCCACCTTGATTAAGAAAGCTTTCCCAGCTTTTCTCAACTGAAGGCTCTGACTCCGCCTGAACTGCCATAGACTCGTCAAGGCCGCCGATGCGGTAGTCCTGCTTAGCGCAAACCCAAGAGCGAACGCGAGATGTGCTCTCGACTCTCATATCGGATTCACCTTCTTTTGTCAAAGATACAGAGTTGCCTGTAACTTTCTTGTATTCTTTCTTAAGAAACGATGCAACATCTGCAAGACGTTGCTCAATGTCGCTTTCGAAACCATTAGCATAAACCTCTTTCAATTGAACTTCTGAATGATAGGAAAGACGCATCACGTTTCCGGAAAACACTACATTAAAGCCATCTGTCACTCGCTTGTCAAGAATCGGATTGCCCTCTTCGCGTTGGAGACCTGCGAGCAATGGTTCTCCCTCTTCATTTAATGCGCCGTCATATACGTTGGCGGCTGCTTGTGATAAGCCTTGTATGATTTCATAAACTGTAGCCATTGTTTTATTTCCTTGTTTTTTTCTGGCGCAAAAGACGATCTTGTTGGCGCTGCGCAGCGCGGGCGTAGGGGGTTGTTGCTTGTGTTTGTTCTGGTGATGCTTCTGCTTCTTGCCCGGCGCCTCCTATAGCCTTTCTGAGAACTTGCAACTTCATCTGGTCCTTGAGTTGTGTCGGCGTCTGGACCATTAAATTAATTAATGCCATAAATTCCTGTGGCGTATTAATAGCCGTGGCAATAAAGTCGTCAATTTTTCCGCGGGCGAATAATTTTTGAAGTCTGACAATATCGGGTGGTGTTCCTGCTTCGTTTAATTCTTCAAGAATTATATTTTTTAGATCATTTTTGGTTATTTTCATTTTTTGGTCTCCAACCTTTTTTCCATCTTTCTTCTCGGCCTTCTACGTATCGATCATAGCAAGTATAGCAACAATCAAATTTGAGAAGACAAACATCGTCTGTCGCTTTTCTAGCGAGAGAAGAACAAACAGGACAATGCCGTAAAGAATCTCTATTAAATAGTTTCTTTGCAACCTTTATACCATTAACATCTACTTTCTCTTGCCACTTGTCGTTTTCATTGGTTTTCTTATATAACTCTCGCATCTGTTCGAGATATTCTTTTTCTTTATCCTCGTCCCAATTTGCGCGGGGATTCTGGACTGCTTCGGCGCCATATTTCTTGGCGATCGCTTTCTCGATTGCTGCGATTTTATTCGGGTCTTTATCACTCATTGAACAGTCTATAGGCCCCATATGTTGCGGCTACTCCGACTGCCACGCCTCCTGCTGCCCATAGCCATCGATTGCTCGGGGACTGCTTTAGGAGGGCTCTTTGCAAGTGGTCAATCTCTTCATCCTTCTGGAAAATAAGAAGGCTGCTTTCTTCATGCAGTGCATTATATTGAATCTCCCAATTGCGAAGCTCTAGCTCATAGCTGGCAGCTTCAACTGAAAGCTCATATTCGATTCGTGCTTGGCATGCGAGGTTGGCAGTTGAGTTGCGTGCCAGGATTTCAGACAATGCCGGCACATCAAAGAGGACGCCCTCAAAAGGTGCGCATTGCTGCTCGCCAAGAAAAGTAAACTGACCTGTGTCGGCGGCGGCCGGATGGGCGCCCAACATTAATAATAGACTAAGGAACATAATCAAATCCGTACATTAACATTATTGTCTCAACTAGTTCTTCAGGATCTTGGGAGAATTGTCTTCCATATTCTTCTCTTCGGTTCTCGATTACTTCTAGAAGCTCTTCTTGGCTTTCTTGATAGTCTCGCTCTACTTGATCTAAAGTGTCTTTATAGACCTGGAGCGAGTCTTCCATATCGGACATTTGCTTCTTGTGGATCTCTTGTAGTCCCACAAGCTGTGCTTGCAGTGATTGCTCTGAAGCTTCGTATGCGGCTTGCATTTGTTTATAGTCATAACGCATCTTACCCATAACTACAAGCGAAAGAAGGACAATCAAAATGCCCTTCCAATTCTTCAGCAAAAACTGAAGGATCATCTGTCGAGGTGTCATTTAAGCCCTTTCAATCTCTCAACGATATCGACGGCGCCTTGCGTTCCAATAAACACAGTGCTAATAATAACCCAATCGCCACTGGTAAGATAGCCGGCGAATGCTAGCGATGATGCAGTTATCCACACCAACAGCTTACGCGATGTTAACTTCAGCAACCACGTATCTAAAAATCCTTTGTGCTCTGCCATGATATCCTCTACAGCAGCCAGTGGGCTACAAGCACACCATCGAGCCACACAAGGACCATCAGCACCCACCAACTAAGACGGCTGGCGCCTTCGGTGACTTCGTGCCAGAGAGCCCAGCCTCCATCGAGTGCAACCCTCCATGCATTTGCTGCGGTGTTGAGGGCGCAGTCCCATACTTTTCTTAATAAACTCATTTTTTATTTCCTTTTTTTTTCTTTTTCTTGCCTTGTTTGGATACAATCGTATCGGCAATTCCATATGCATCATCTTTATCAGTTCCAGATGCCATTAGTTCGTCTGCTTTCTTCTCTTTTGCTTTGTAAAAAGACTTTTTATATTTCTTCTCCTCAGCCAAATATGCTTCT